>Ga0209367_1007223_pt1 | contig 15325 bp, 9 predicted proteins | sample WorMetLIZISLAND2_FD_187412 | JGI IMG/M metagenome (GOLD analysis project Ga0209367, IMG submission 187412) | Marine gutless worms symbiont microbial communities from Max Planck institute for Marine Microbiology, Germany - Olavius geniculatus... ... | reverse complement strand
CCCAGCCCCCCTAATCGGCTGGAGAGGGGGAAACCCCCTTTCCATTCCCCACCCCCCCTCGACGCTTACGGCGTCTCGGTCTCTTAGCCCCTGCTAATTGGGGGGAGTGTCTCCATCCTTCAATGGGGGATGGAAGGCCCTGCCCCGACGTGTTCTGTACTTTTATTTGTCAACAATAACGACAACTAAATGAAACATTGCAATTTAAGCTAAGTAAATTATAATGCAAAATAATCGTTTAAAACATCGCTTGAACATTTGTTTTCAAAATAAATCTCAGAAGACATCAATGGTTACAATTTTTATGCTCACACCGAGCCTACACGTATCCATATTACAAACCTTATATTACAGGCTTAAAATATAGCTGATGTGTAGTAAACAGCAGTGTACATTTGAATATAGATATATTTTATTGAATTACTGTAATGGAATGTTTCAAATGTTAAGAATTTATTACAAATACAAATTGAAAAATAATGCATAAAAATAATAATGTCCACGTCAAAATTAGTTATATTTATAGTTGTATTCCATTAAATAACTCTGAATACAATGTTTCAAATGTTACGCGTTTATAAAAAACACAATCGTGAAAATAATGTGTCAAAATTATAAAGCTTACGTTAAAATCAGCTTAAGAAGCTTGCCGCTAAGCAACATCAAAATTCACTGGCTAAAATTTCCTTCATTATAAGCATCATACAATATAAAAGCTTGGCTGAACCGTGGCAAAACGAAATTCGGTTTTTAATGGCAGACTTGGCGGCGTCGAGTGTTGAGTAGAGGAGCAAAAATTCGCAATTTGCGACGGGCAGCTGCAAGTATGTTACAAGAGATAATGGGTGCTTAAATTTTTTTTAATTATGCCCAAAAACTAACCCGTAATAAGACATTTTAGGCCCAAATCATTTTCAGACAAAAAATTTTCGACATACTAAAATTTAGTAGACAAGAACAATTGCCGCCTCATGCCACGATACCACAGATTTATTCAATCAAGTTTACACGTTTATTCAATTATTTCAACGCATGCCAGTTAGTGCCACTGACGATCGTGTTAGTCCGGTTCTATGTTCAGGCTCAGCCAGAGGCGTCATATAAGGTGGGAGGGGCTGGAGGGGTCTATGGACCCCCAAGAATCTAAAATTTAATTTTCCCCCGTAAATCGTACCTTTGAAACAATGTTACTGCGGCAAAAACTATACGTTACGTAGACGGAGACCCTCAAGGATTACTAAGACCCCGAATGATTTACTGAAATGACGCCGCTGTTATCAACCATATTCTTCGCTTCTGTGCTCATCAGTCCTCCGCTCTGGGAGGCGGGAGGGTTGTAGACACGTCCCTGGTTGTGAGAGCCGGCTGAATGTAGACGATGCCCGGACAGTCGCTACAGCAGATCTGACTGCGCGGGTTGTACAGGTGGTTGCCACAGCAAGAGACCGCAGCGGAGTCGGTAAGCTTGCAGTGTAGGACTCCTGCACAGCAGACGCTCCGTCTCCAGTCGTAGACCACAGATTCACAGCAGCGCGAGTAGGTGCCAAACACGCGATCACGAATCACCTTGTCAAATACAATACAATATTCGTGTGTTAAAGCACTATCAAAATGCATAGCATTCACAAATTAATATTACACGTCAAAATGGCTAAAATGTCTATATAAGTGCATAAAAGTGCAGAAAAAAACAACATGCTTATTAGTAAGATTTTTTTATACTGTAATCCGTTGATAAAATTTGATTGACAGACGTGAAAGTGTAGTAAAAGGTTAAAGGTCGCATACTAGCTCCTAATGAGCGAACCCATCTCAGAGCTACGGAGCGTCACTTGTCATATGGGATCACAGTGTTACTTACCAGGCGACAGAGGTGAACGCGCCCCGCCTTAACCCCAGCCAGATAGGCCGGTACTCTATTTACCTACCCCGGAGGGATGGAAGGCTGAGTTGACCTAGGCGGTTGGTTACATCCCGAGATGGTTTACCTGCCCACAGGCAGTCACCCATCGCAATATTAACCGGGCCCGGCGTACAGTAACTTCGCTGATCGGATCAGATGCGTTACCACTACACCACGCCTACCGCCTAGTAGTTAGTCAACAAGTAAAATACATGATAATAAATTTTATTTGGCAAAACAGAAATAACAAGTAGACAACAGAAAGTCTTAGCTAAACTGGAGCAGATCTATCTCAACTAAGCTAATGAATTGGCAAAGCAAAATACTAAGACAAAATGCAAATAATCAAAAAATAAATAAAATGAATAAAAAATGAAAAAATCAGTTATTCTTTGACTAGAGTTCTTCTAAAAAGCTAGAGCTCGTAACGGAGACCCGCAATTACATCACGTTGATAAATGACAGTATTACATTAAGTAGAAGAAAAAAAGAATGACATCATTATTGAGATAGTGAGGTTATCACGAGGCATAAGATAATGATAGGCTAATCATAAGCCAAATAGTTGATCGCAATGACTATTATGTATTATGTATTTTATGTTTTTTAAACCTATTAAGCGAAGGTAGATTTACAATGTTAGTGTCAACTTTATTCCATAATTTAGCGGCATATCACCTTGGGCCTGCAGCAGAGTTTGGTCTCTCGGTGGTACGGGACCTCGCCACAGCAAGAATAGTAGCGGCCGTTGATGACGCTTGCACCGCAGCAGACCGACCACGAGCCGAAGATCTTCGGCACAATCTCACCCTTGCAGCAGCGATGAGTCTGGTAGTTGTACACCTGCGGCAAGATTCACAGAAAATCTTAAGATCATCTTTTTACACATTTACGGTCATCTTAAGACAATGTGCTAAATCACAGAACGCACGACAAATCTTAAGAAATATCTTTGAAGATTATGACAAAGCCTTGCAGCAGTTTATTGACAAAATTTATATAAAAAAACTTATTTCTAAGAAAAGTTCTGTGAAAGAATAACATGATCCTATAAAACATGTTCTGAATAATTGTAATCGTTTTAAGATCTTTAAATTAATTTTATTCATGTCTGTGAATCGGGTACCTGGTCTCCGCAGCAGGATGAGTTCCGGCCGTGGGTACGATCCATCACCGTACCGGCGCAGCACAGAGACCGCCTCCAGTCGTACACCTCCGTACCGCAGCACCGCGTGTACGAGTCGTACGTCCGCGGTCGTACCTGACAAATGAAACACCGGAGATCCATGGCTAATTAAAACACTCGAAAAAATGCTGTAAATAAGAAAAATACTTAAGAATGTATGTTTATTAGCCAACATACTGTCTATATTAATAAAAACTTATGGAAAAAATGTCCACAAAATTAAAACGTCACAGCTTCTGATAGGACAGCTTTAGACCACTTGCAATCGGACAGCAGCGAAAGGACAGCTCCAAAGACTACGCTGGACGTGACCAAGACGGTTTAATTTTTATTTTATGCTTTGCGTTGGAGCGTGATTTTGAGCAAATCTTTGAGATGACGAGCTTTGAATATAAGGGTTAGATTGTATAATTACCGCTCGTACCTGGCCGTTGCAGCAGATCTGCGTCCGATAGTTGTAGGTGGTTCTACCACAGCATCCCGTGAGGCTGCCGTGGTTCCGTCGCCTAAGCTCGCCGTAGCAGCAGATGAAACGGTTGTGGTCGTACACCTAAAAACAAACAATATCGACATTGTAACGAATTGTCAGAAAGAATCTGCGTTCGATTTGCCCAGCGTTATTCTAGCGCGTGGGGGTGAACATTTTTCTAAGTATAAGGAGTGTGATAACACGTTTTGTAATGTAAATTAGTGTGGGCCTGATCGTTATGCAATGTATCAGTTGATTTATTTCGATACGGAGAGTCACCGTCGTAGATAATAAATTATGTATATAATTATGCACTTTTATCACTTTTTTCGTCTTATCTGTTGCTACTGCGTTTTTCGCATGTATGTTGTTTATTGTCTACAGATATCGTAGGCCTCACCACCTGATTGTTGCAGCATCGGCGTTCCCGGTAGTCGTAGACCGTTGATCCACAACAACGCGAGTACGCCCCGTACAGCTTGTAGCGAGGGATGTTACCCGGACAGCAGAGATGGTGGTTCGGGCTGATCATAAGGCCTCCACAGCAGCCGGTGTAGTCGGCGAATATCTCCTGTACGCCGCGGCAGCAGACGCTGGCGGTCCGGTTGTAGACGACTCCGTTGCAGCATCGGGTGTAGTGTCCGTACGTCCGTGGACGTACGCAGAAGTTACTGAGCATCGGCAGTCTGCTGCTAACCGAGACGGTAGCAGTCACATCTACACACCATGCACAGAATGACGAAGCTTGTTGCCAGGACTTGTCAATTTCGTCAAACAAAAAACCATTGTTGGACCGCCAGGAACGGTAGTTACCGGCGGTTTGTTATTTTACTGCTGAAGTTTTTTTTTCTTTTTTTGATTTCTCTCTCCCCGCAAGATGTCTCGAGCTCTTTTGGCCGATCACCGTGGAATCTTACTTGATGAAATCTTAACGAAAAATTTGCGGGCCAAAAAAGTGCAAAATTCGGAGCGATTTCGGACAGCAAATTTCGATCGCGAATATAGTTACCATCTCCGGAATGGATCAGGATATCGGCAAACGGAAAGAGCATTATCAACTACGATTCCCCACGTTAGACGAAAAAATGGTGCACTTAGGTCCACGAACAAAGTTTAGGCGGCTACTTTTTACCAACCAAAATCAACATTGAAGTTGCTATGTAGGTCAATGTCATTTGCGTTCGTGACGCGGGACGTTGCCACGTTGACGTCTCCCCAGCCGGACGTGCGGCGCCGGGTAGCTATAGCCCACCTTGGCCTCTGGTCCCAATTTTGAGTATCAAATTAAGCCCGGTAAGGGACTGTCTTTGTTTCAGAGCTTTGATCGCAATGAAAATCAGTCCAAAAACTTTTCTTTAGCCATATAGTTGTCATTCACTAGACGCTGGCGCACACTAAAACATAAAAAAACAAACGCATAAACACAGGAAGTGATCACATGTTAGAGGGGCAGAAAGTTGCAATTTTTCAACAGAGTATTTGACAGCCGCAAACTTTAAATGAAAAAAAAACAGTTGCTCACAGAATAATTTTGCCCCAATTAGAAATTTTGACCCCAAATATTGTATCTCTGGACGACAATTTCCGTCCAAAAATTTTCCCAAAGAAAAAATTCGGGGAGGGGCAGTTGTGCACTCCTTTCCATACCCTAATGTGAGGCCACTGTTGGTCACAAACTTATAGTTAGTACAGAACTCTTTAGCTCAATGGCTGTGTAAAGCTTCCTTGTATGCTTAGCTGTAGCTAAGCTGCTTACGAGTTACGACATTGTAAATATTGGCATTGCACGTTTTACATTACATTACACAGATAATGCAAGTCGGAAGCAATTACTGATAGTATTATCCACGCATCAGATGTATACGACGGCATAATCGTACCAGTGGCGTCATTACAGTAAATCATTGGATTCATTGGGGGGGGGGTCTCAGTAAACTTTGGGAAGTCTCAGTCTATGTAACGTATTGTTCTTGCAACAGTAACGCTGTTTCAAAGGTATGATTTACAGGAGAAAGTACAATCATAAATCCCTGAGGGGTCCGTAGACCATTTAGCCCCACCCCCTAAATGACGCCCCTGAATCGTACCTGCTAGAGCGGACTTCTCCTTTCCCTCGTCCTCCAGTGCAAGCGGCTGTCGGTCTGGTCCATCATCTTCAGTCGGCGGTTGGTCGTCGGGCGGAGGAATACACGGAGCAATCTCTTCATCATCGTCGTCATCCTCACCTTCAGTGGAGCTGGTACTACTTGATGAGGCGACAGGACACTGAGGCAGGTCGAGTTCGTCGTCGTCTGCCAGCGTCACTGTCGCCATCACTCCGAGAACCACCACCAGACTCAGCAGCAAGCTCACTCGCAACATCTTGAAGTCTCCTGTACGAGCAGCGACAATACGTCATAAAAGCACGATACCTCACAGTACGACAAAAAATACGGTAGAAAAAACAAAGTAATCAAAAAGCCAATTAGGCCGAATCGATAACTAATCGATAAAATGTGCTAGAAAAAAATATAATCAAAAATAAATGAATACCTCAATCAAAACGTCAGTGCCTGCGGGGTGTGGATAAAAGGCGTCTAGTGCGTCAAGGTGCGTCTGTCTCTAGTAACGTATGTAGCTCACTAAGTCAAACCCTTAACACCAGTCCATAGCATATATCTACCCTTAATCCTATTCATAATATCCTTCCCCTATCCAAAACCGAATAATACTTGCCCTAAACGGGACGGACGTGGTTTCGGTGCGTCTGTTTTTACGCGTAATGGCGATACTGACCTTAACCATCACCAGCTCAAACTTTTAACCTGACGCTGCATGATCTTAACCGTAACCATTAACCGAATTCACCGAAGCCACCAGAACTACTGGTGGCCTAAGTAAGCACAGGCAAAAGCCATATAACGCTTACTATCCTAATAACTAAGATTAACTGTGTGTTTCCGGTTGCAATTCCCGTTTCCAACAATTTTTATCCCTCATCATGTCATTAACGTTTATTCCAAATTACTTAATTAAACGAGACGCACTAGACGCAACCGTGCGTGCAAAAGCAAATCAAAATACTTTTGAAATCAATACCTTTTTGATTTTTTTAGAGAGTGAGGACTAACAGTATAGACCAAACGCACAAAAGCACAACGATTAAATATCACAAATTTACAGCACACCTAAATACGAATCTATGAACATCAGCAACTAACAAATAAATGCACAAATAAATTACTAACAAGTAATTTACATTTACTGATGTGCATTATATCCATTATATCTTACCTCGTAGGCTAAGTGTCTTCAACACGCAGAAATACGCAGCAGATATCTCAGACGTAGTTCGTACAACTAACCGCTCGAAGGGTCGCTCTTTTATAATACTCCGACGACCGGTCAGTCACACCTGTATAGGCCAATCGGTTCCGCCTGGACAGGTAACTGGACAGTGGTCACATTGGTCCGTAAACAGAACCGTCCGTGACTGGCACGTACGTCTTCGGCCGAAGTACTAAGTGGGTCCGCAGACCGTTGTTCCGTCGATGGCGTTCACAGGAATTCGTGTATAGACTAGCGGGTCATTCTGCGGGTTAGGCTAAGATACAGTTATGGACATTTTGTTCCCTCTGCAGTCAATCCCCCCCCCGATCAGCTGTTCTGTATATTTGTTACTCTGGCCAAAAAACCCTCCCGGGTCAATAACTGTATTTTCTGCCGTGTTTAGCAAAAATACGATTCACGTCTTCTAGTCGGTCAATCGTAATTGCATAAGCAGCAGAAAAAAATTCAAGCTTTAACCGTTTGGCAGTTTAAGTAATAAAACAATAAAATTTGAATGGTCTGTTAGATAGCAGACGGACATTTTCACCGGGATATTTTTACCGCGGACGTTTATTCGCCCCACAGACATTTTATTCGCTTACTGATATCACTTAGGCCTACTTATGTTCTCTGGCACAGGGATGTGCACGAGACCTTCTGAGCCGAGACCGAGACCGAGACGAGACCAAGACGAGACGTTGCAGCTTCCGAGACGCTGGCCAAGACCTTGAAGCTCCTGAGACTCTCGGGAGCTTCAACGTCTCGCGGAGACGTTTTTCGTGACGTAGGCCTATCATGGTAAAACACAATGACAATAAAAAATTATATGGATTAATTAACTCGCACCATGGTAAGCTCTATCCATTTGTAATATTGTGGGTTTTTGCACTTTATTTTAACAATTATCACTGAATAATTAACGTCTTGCACCAGAAAGAATTGCAACTGCAGTGCTGTAGACATGAGCCATTATGTTTATCGCAATTTGCAAGCAACTGAAATTAGTAAACTACAGGTGATTATAGCATTATGCGTCGTCTACGTTTGGCTGATAGTATTCATTCTGACATCATACACTTTATCTTCATTGCGACTAGGTCATTTGACTCATTTTATGACGAAAAAAGACTGACGTGACATAATTCTGCTTTATGGTAAATAAGTAAATGAAAAAGTAAAAACACTGTAAACGAATATGTCTAAACCACAGATGTCATGCTGGTTAGTATCGCTCTAACTGCAGCTACAGTATGCACGGCGAACGCCTGCAGAAAACGTCTCGACAAGTCGCAATGGCCCGAGACCCGAAACGAGACGTACTGGGCCGAGACCGAGACATATTGCTCCGAGACCGAGAAGAGACCGAGACGAGACGTTAGTACGTCTCGAGACCATCTCGAGACCGAGACGTTTCGACCGAGACCACATTCTTGCTCTGGCGGAATGCTTTAGACACGTGATCCAGCAACTATGAAAGTCCAGTTATCAGCTGTTAAAATCTAACTGCTGGCACCAGAATTGCACAAAAATAACTGAACGCAGACTGACGAAAATCAATCGACAAATCGATTAATCAATAATAATTAACAGACTAGTAATTCAGCATACAAGACTTACAGTATCACATTACTCGACGTTAAATTTAAAGTAAAAACTGCCAAGCACTTAGTCGTTTTACAGCCACTATGGGAAAAATCGAAAACGGATGAGTTTCAAGTTTAGTCTAAAATGATTGGAGGCACTTTGATGACACGTCACTTCCGATGGCAGACTTTTCCAAGTTCTTGCTGCGGCGACGGGAAAAGCTCGGGCGCCGATCGTATAGACTGTAGAGGCAACGCGAAGCAGTGATATAAGGAAAAACGTAAGCGACATTTTGTCAGTCTTTATTGCTAGAGTCGAATGAATTTCTTTTTCACGGCGCAATCATTCACGCTGTATATTCGATAAATAGGGACATTCTTATCGGATAGCCTCATGGCGAAAGTAGTGTCTGATAATGACGATAGTCTTTATTAAAAGTATCAAGAGACACAGGGCTGTTAAACACAAGGCACGACAATTGACGAGCTTAAAAGCTAAAACACACAACACACGATGGATAAAATTGCACTGATCATTATTAATTATTTTAGAGGGAAGTTCGTAGTTGTGCGGGCGGGGAGGTGCGAGACGTGGTATACTGCGCTCGGATGGTAACAATCATCAGGGTGGCAGCTGACCGAAGGGGGGCGAATGTCCCGGGTCCAAATGTTTGGTCGCGGAATAAACAATAAGTTCGCTAATCAATCGGCGACTGGCACAAGACTACCCATTTCTCCGTAACGAGTGTGCCACAGTACACGCAGGAACCAGACGGCGTGGAAAACCTGCTTGACACCAAGTATACACGTTTCCGACTATTAATTTTGTGTGACAAACTTGAAACTCCGTAGGCCTACAGACGTTAAGAACAAAATCGTGAATTAAGTGGTGAATTGCAGGAAAAAAACGAAAGTAAACCGTAAGTTTAAAACATAGCCTATCCGTCATCGCGACGCAAAACACTGAATATTATATGCCCATCACTGTTGTAGTTTTTGGCGGTATTTCTGCGTATTCTTAATGTTCGTCTGTTTGTTCGTGCGTCCATGTGTCTGCTACGCTAGCACATCTTGCTTAAGCCGTTGGCGGTAATCAAATGTTTGACAGAAACTCGCCTGCGGCTCCAAGTAAACAGCGTCCCCGATCTCCCGTTGAAAAAAAAATCTGGCCTTATGGAAATCGGACACCCGGACAATATTTGCATCGCAAGTTGCGACATGTACAGATGGAAAATTTGAATTTTGAGTTTTATTTTTTTATTTAAAAATGTGTACGAATTTCACAAGCTGTGGTTACTATAGATGTAAAAAAATTTTTAGCGAATTTAAAAAAATATATATACAAAAATCTGTCAATTTTTACGAATTTTCGGAAATGGTAGGCTTAAATAACGAATTTTTAATGCTCACATTGAAACCGTGCCGACTAGCGATCGCGCAAACTATAGGCCTAGGCCTAGAGGTATATTGCCAAACGACTTTTTCTGTCATTATTATTACTGTTTTCGTATTTTTGTATTATGCTGCCTGCATCGCTGCTCATTACGGTGCGATTGATTATCGTGCATTGTCGCTCGCTTAAGGCTTTGCTTTATACTTCCAGTCGTTTGATCAACGTTACTCTTGCAGCATTCAACTTCCTGCTTGGCATTTGCAACCTTTCTTCCTTCCACGAAGTAGAGTTCGCCCGCTGGTAATTTTCACCTATACAGCAACCACGATGGGCTAACTGCTGCTGTATTCAGAGTCTACTTGAGTGTTTGTAGGAAACGCTCGAAAACGCGAATCTGAAGACCGATCACCCAAATCGGAATTTGTTACCTCGCACCAGCGTCGACTGCGAATAAGACATAAATATCCATAAAATATTCCACGCTACGTGTACGTTAAATTACTTCTAATCATAACTAAAAACAAAGATCAACCGAGTTTTTCCATTTTTTTTCGGACTAAGTAAATTGAGTACCAGGCTGCCTGCCTGGAAGGTGAGGCGTGCTCACGGGCAGGTAAAAATGGGCAACTGGACATTTCGGACTTAAGACACTTCGGACCTAACTTTTAGGTCCGAAGTGTTTTAACAGCGTATAATCCCACATGGCATACGGCGCCCCGAAGCTCTGCGGTGACATTCCATAAACAGCTATACACAACCTTTAAGCCGTTTTAACCTGTTGTGAATGTAGTCGACGCGAGTGACGGCCCAATAGCGGTCAAGCGAGATGGCAACCAGATGGAAACGAGAAACGATAGCAGGAAAAGCATCGGAAGACCAAACAGAACATGGCAAAACACACTAAAAGATTTGGAGGTGATGGACATAGATTGGAGCGACAAGACGACTGCTGTTAGCGATCGTGCCAACTGGAGATGTGTCGGTCAGAGAAAAAGGAGATGGCGACCAGATGGAGGATGGACGAAGTGCAGCAGAGCACGTCGAACGACACCCAGGCGTCACAGAGTTGACGGCCGAGTGGCCAGCCGCGACTGATATCGTTGACAGCGGCTAGAGGCATGACGAGCGCCGCCACCAGCAGGTCTGCCACCGCCAGCGAAGCTATCAGATAGTTGGCGACGTTGACGCGCAGATGACGCTCGACGCCGATCGCCACCATGACGAACACGTTGCCGACGATCGTTGCCACGGTGACCAGCCCCAGCAACAGTGACGTCACGATCGTCTGCACTGGTCCGTACGTGTACTCCATGCTCGCGGTCAAATCAGCACAAGACGTTTGTTTGGCTTTACTCGACCTAATGCTACATCATAGAGCTTAATCCGTTTCGGCACTGTCCAATACAGCGTCGGCGCTGTGCATTTAACTGAATCGCTATGCACTAGATGCGTTTCTTGAGCCCAAAATGCACCGAAACTTGTTAACGACGTTCTCAATGGACCTCGGATGGGGAGAAGGTTTACTTCTCGCTCGACACCTTTGGCGTCTCGATCTCGATGCTCGGCGCCTCTCGATTGACAGTAGCCCGCGCGGTCGATGTCTTTTTTTCTACAAATTAACAGCGCTGGCTCCAGGCTACATCGGACACGGCACGGGCGAGCGGCTTACGACGGATCAGTACGCGGATAACGACGAGAACGACGACCAAGAGCCTGTACGAGGTGGAACGAGGTAAAATTTCGAAGCACTAGGCTACTGTCGATAACGTCCTCGAGCGCTATTAAGTTATATAAATTTGTCAGTCACAAACGTCAACAACAAACTGATTGAAGACTGTATGACTGTGTTTACTGATTGAAAAGGGGTTTAAGCTTGTAAGATTCAAAATTGTACAGATGAATGTCCTCGAGCGCTGTCGAAAGCCGCGGTGCAAAATGGCTTAGCACTGAGCAAGGCTGCAGAGGATAGCGCGGCGCTTTTGGTTGCTGGACGCGCAGCTATATCCCATCAAGACCACGCGCTCAGGCAGCCGCGCATGCAGTGCACTTAAAGCAGCTTCCACTCTTGAGATGCATCGACTTTTTCCCGACCGACTTTGATTTGCGTCACCAGCAGGTAGCTTCATTATAAATAGCAACAGCGGGCAGCGTGCTGCCGATATATATTTTTATACGCTTCTGTAATAATACGCTTATGTTGACCATTTTCTATGCAATAGGTTTATTAATTAGATTATGCAACTTCAATTCTGATATCAGCCGTGAAATAGTTTTAGTTTTAATGATTCAAAACGTCGTATGATAAATTTATGATTTCAATTATCGTGTCGTTTTTCAAAAAAGCCGAGCTCTTACAGCTCAGAAAACAAAACGTCACCATTTTGTTCCATTCTAATAAACATTTGTATAAGTTGCGTTTAGCAATTTACTGCAATTAGATGACGCATTTTGGGGTCACTAGAAAATGAAAAGGCACTTCATAGAAATCTTTGACAAAGCTGACTTCAAACTTAAAGGTTTTGAAGATATGGCGAGTCAAAGTACGAAAAATTGCGGTTTCGGACCACTCCACTTTCGTTCGAGGTTTCCTCGCCGACGCTAAACCCCGTTATCCGTAGAAAACTGAAAGTAGAGTTTATGGATTAGGCGTATACGTTTGTGCCGCTTATAGTGTAGAGCATACGTCGCCAACACGCTTGTTAAGTCTTTAAATCAGCAGCTGCCAGAGTCCGGTCAGTAACAGAGATCTAAGCTCTGTCCAAAAAAACTCATCATGGCCGTCATACAGTTGTGCAACTTGCGCTATACTGCTGCTGACGGCACTGAAACAAGACTAGTTCTAAAACGGTGGCTTACTTCAAAGTCGACAACGGGCGGGGGAATGTCCGTTCGCCTTGTAGATTTGTCTGACGAAAGGTTTCTTCGAGATAATTAACAGAACGTCGACGACAGAAAAATATCACGATCAACAGCGTCCCAGACGTGAAATTGAGGACCATAGTTCCACAGGTTTAATATAGTAAGTACGCAAGTGAGTAAATAAACATTTGGGGCGCGTAAAAGCCAGTTGAGTTGACTTAATCTGTCGCACTTCACCGGAATTAACAATCGCCGCACACTGGTATAGCTTAAGACACAAGCTGATCGGAGATCTGTAAGTTACATCTGTAAAAAAAACACTAGACCTATAGTAGGAAAAGACTTGGAGAAGAGATCATCAGTTTTAAACCGAGAATATAAGACATTGTGTGGCAGGTTGACAGCAGATCTAGTGTCAGAGAATAAGAACTGAGACGAGATGTATGAAGCAAGTGACTTTTTCCAGCCGTTTCGAGCCAGCACATACGATCGTGTCAGCGTGATGTAACACAGGCCTACAGACATACAGACGAACGGACGGACGGACGAACAGGTTTGTCGCAGACGGCGCTTTATAGCAGCGTCGTCGCGCGCTAAAAATTATCCAACGTCGAAAGAGCAGCATGTAGGCCTACAGCATGAACCTGCTTGCGAATCACATTGTGCTAACCGCCGCCCCCGAGCTAACGCAAACTGCGCCTTCTTAAGCTTGCTACTAAAGCAATCGACCACCCAGTGCTAGGGCCTACTGGCCAGCCAAGCACTGACCGTGCGTAAGATCTGACGTAGACACGTCGTGTCGATCATCCACTTGACAGACGTTAGTGACGTAGCCATGGGAGGCGCCCAGGTCGCACTCATTTGAGGGGCAAATTAGATGATTAAATAGATGATCACCTTGCAGGCTTGCACAAGAGGTCAGCCTAACCAAGGGCATATCAAAATTTGCGTAGGCCTAGGGCTGAACATTTCAATGTCAATCAAGGCGACAAACTCGCCGATGGGGTGATTGCGGGAAGCCTTCCCATAAATATTGATGTATTCTGTTGGCTACAATAGCAGGCCTAAGTTATAATTAGGCCTTATTAATTGTTCTGATCAGTAGAAAAAATATAGCTAAGCCCCTAATAATAATATTATTTTTTTCTCAAAAACATAGAACAAAAGAAAAATGTTAACCCGTGGTCTAAACGCCACTCACTTTTACTGTTGTATAGGTCTTACGTTACTAACTTCGGTTTATCAGTCACGAAAATTTAGATGCATAATTTCTACGTAGACCTAGCCTACGTAAACCACCCAACATTTTCAAGGTCACGATCCTCCCGCTTTGAGCCTGCGGCCTTTATCATAATCATAAAGCCATGCAGACGAAGTTACCAGTGACCGGTTGGTCGCAAATCTGTTCAAAAGACCGACTCCGTCTTCGAAGCAGATTATATCACCGCATATTAGTCACGTACGTCCCGGATATTATGATTGAATTTTACACGTACCGCTGGCCGCTAGCACCGAATGCTTCGCCAACGTCGCAGCTGGTCAAGCAGTTGCATTTGTTACCGACCACTAATAGGAATCGCAAACGTAGGCGTACCCGCGTACGTGCTAAATTTTAAATAGCAAGAAAAAAAATTAAGAAATAGGCTACACAGTAACTATAAGTAACTAAGTAAGTAGGCCTAGGTAAATAAGTAGGCTATCTATTCATTTATAGCTTGTCTATAGCCTACAAAAGCCAACTGAGCCTGCCACAATTCGCCAAAGTTAACAATCTCCAAAGACTTTTAACACGCGAGCTGGTCCGTGATGATTAAGCCTAATGGTTAACTCACACCTACGACGCCGACGAGACTCAACAGTTGAGTTGAGTCTTGTCGGCGTCGTATAGGTGTGAACTGGCCATGAGTTAACTTCGACCGTAAGAGAAAAATAGAGAGAACCGGCAGGAAAATAGCCCAGATGTCGCTAAAGTCGGCCAACCGTGCCGCCTATCAGAAGGCCAGCGTCCGACTTTCGGTCGCGGAAAGAAGCGATTTCCCAAAATGAGTACAATCCCATATGCGCTTCAATGGCACTGCATTATCGAACGTTACAATAAACGTTAGGATACGACACTGTAATTCAACACACGTAGGCCTAAGCAATTGGTTCAACACAGAAAAAAACGCATTTAAAATTGCGGCCAAACTGCTGCAGATAAAGACATGGCTACGTACTACTGACAGCCTATAGAAACTCGTCATCGCCCTATCTAACAATGCCATCGCCGACCTCTTACGACTTACCGTTCAGCCACAATACTTGCGTTACCGGCGGCGACGACGACAGAATTAAAAGCCAAAAAGAGGTATTGGAGAAAAGATCAAGCCTAGCCTAAATTGCGGCAAAATAAATGTGCGTTTGTAGGCAGAAAAATTACGACAAACGGTTCACGTAGGCCTACAACACTGTAGTGTGTTTTGCCTTTGTCTTTGTCCCTTACTGTCCCTTACTGTAAAAATGTACAAAACATTAGTTTATACACTTGTTAACGGCAACATTTAAGGACTTGCACATCGAAAACAGCAAAAATTACAAAAGGTGATATTGCCCGCATCACACTGACTGTGTGTCAATGTGCTGC
>Ga0209367_1007221_pt1 | contig 15327 bp, 12 predicted proteins | sample WorMetLIZISLAND2_FD_187412 | JGI IMG/M metagenome (GOLD analysis project Ga0209367, IMG submission 187412) | Marine gutless worms symbiont microbial communities from Max Planck institute for Marine Microbiology, Germany - Olavius geniculatus... ... | reverse complement strand
TCAATGTATCAGTATTCTTTCAACAAGTTACGCGTTGCATATAATGATGCGTTTCGACAATTGTTACAGGAGCCACGATGGTGTAGTGCTTCTAAACTTTTTGTTTTTAACAGTGTTTCATCATTACCGGAAAATATGCGAAAATTGACTTTCTCACTATGGCGATCATTGCAGATTAGTGACAATTCGCTTGTCAATGCTGTTTTATCTTCAGACTTGTTTTTTAAATCTCCAGTTTTTAAACGTTGGTGAAGTAGTTTGTTTTAGTCTTTTTTCAGTCTTCGTGTTTGTGTGTGTTTTGTGTGTTCATGGGCCTCGAGCCTGCCATTGAAGACAAATAAATAAATAAATAACAAGCACTGATGACGAACTTCTTAGGAATGTCAACATTGATGACCATGAATGATGCTAAATTCCCAAAATAGGAGTTTATAGTAATTTTTTTGCAATTTTGGTCTGCAGCACACATTTCAAGAGTAAATTGTGCCAAAATGGCTGGAGATAGCCCAAGATTACCTGCAAACAGGAAAGGCTATAAGCTCTTGCACGTCTCATGAGCATTAGCTCAGATTTCTTGTCCTTGGCTTACAACATCTGACGGCACTGACCTTTGAGTGACGTTTTGAACTGAAAACCAGTGATACTGGCACACTAGTAACTCCCACCATGGAAAAAGTTCAAACCAATTTTGGTTTTCTATGCCTTTTATTTTCAAGTATGAAGCCCATGTGAGAGACACCGATATAAAAACAAAATAAGAAAAACATTTCATGCAGCCGATAAGACATAAAATTTCAGTCTCTCAATTCTGTTCACCTACCTTTGCACTTCAACACCTTGCTGCCAAAGCGCGGCTTCTTCCCACACTACACACCAGACAGAGAAAAAGAGATACATTACACAGACAAAAACACATACAAACAAGTACACATGAAGACATAAATACAAATACAGACATCTGCATACAGTGATGTAAACACAGCATCACATCTCACCACTCACAAAATGCAAACTAGCATAGTTCTCGACCTATAGGGATATAAAACAGCACAGTTCTAATACATATCAGCCCACGTGTACATCCCCATAAACAAGCTCCAGCAATATTTCCCCCATTATTTTCATTATCACTCATCATCAGCAGGCCAAATTTTTATGCCAGCACAGAAACACACAGATGCTGGAATAACAAATCCTGTTGCCACTTTTTACCACATGTGACAACATTCATTTCATGCAGATGACACCTTGTTAACAGCCAGGAACGTGGCAGAACTGAGTGAGAAAATTGCAAAACGAAAAGCTGGAACGCTTCCACTGATCCCTGGATCATCAAATTTACAATGCTCAGGGGCCCAGACTTGGCAGGCCTCTCACTGACAGCAACTCTGTCTGATGACATACTGCTGCCATATTGGCTAGATTATCATCATCTCTGCATTCTAGAACTTTACTTACTTAACTCACTTGTTATTTACCTACTACCCTCTGCATACTCATTACTAACAAAAAAAACTTATCTGTAAAACGTCTTCATGAGTGCACAATGAGGCACTATTACTAGCTGAGATTTGACAGACATTATTAGACCAGAGAGACCAGACAGAGGAGCATACCGCAGAGCAAGGCTCATGCTTGTATAAGTTCTTTGACTGAAACATGTGAAGACGGTTCAGCGAATTTCCTGAACCACATCTCTTCATTGTCAGCCTGACAGACACACACATACAGCGAGCCAAGAAATCAGCCCAGTATCGACATAACATGCGACCGTCCACAACTATAAAGCTAGTCCTTTTAAACTGACAACTGGCATACCATTTACTCATGACCTGGCAAACATCCACAAACATGCCAAGTTTGTATTTTCTCTGTGTTTTTGTTTTCGAAAAGCACGTACAAAAACAGAGCAAAAGAGAGATGTATCGAGAAACAAGCAAGACCCACAATGCACAGCTGCAGTGGATATGGACTATTTACAGGACTCCAGAATTGTCATCATCCGAGTGAGTTGATGGTTTGACCAACTCTCAACTTCAGCTGAACTGTACTATACTTTCTTGTTGGTGTATGCTAATGTAGATGTCATAATATTTCATTCAAATGGTAAAAAGCAAGAAGGATGTAATTGTAAAAACAGTAATTTCTTATCAAAGCAGACTTTAAACCAAAAGAGTTTAAGAGGCAGTGATTCGGTAACAGCGAATGACATACTCTGATGACATAGACTTGTTTGACCCAGTACGCTTGTTGCCACGTACACCACGGTATGCCCCATCCTCTTCACCTGTCAATCAAACATGCACATTATTTAACATCTTCAGTATCAACATCAATATCAATTATTTTAAAAATTTTGCAGTTTTATTTGTTCAGTAGTTATCTCCGAATTACTGATATTCAACATCATTCTTCAAGCATCAATCATCATCATTTGGGTTTAGGGTTAGGGATCGGGATAGGGTTAGCATTTTTCAAAGATTTATGTGACAAAAATGCACACCATAAATTAGTGTACAATATGGACAGACAAATCATTACGCAACATTCACATTCACCATGGGGTGACAATTTCACGTTTAATATAGTGCGATTTTGTGCTTAATATTAAAATTACGGTTTTCGCTTACAAAGATAAAGGTTAAATTAAGGGTTTAGGGTTAGTGGTAAGGTCAGCGATCGGGTTAGGTTTAGCATTCTTCATAGATTTTGTGACAATAATGCACAACATAAATTAGTGTACAATGCAGGTAATAAGTTCGATGGCGGTGCATGTAACTACAAAAATTGCCAACGGCTGCCCGTGACGATCTACTTAGACCTGAAGAGCTAGCTGGTCGACTGGCGATACGTGAAGCTACAACCGAGGTCGTCCCTTTTTCGCCATGGCAGCCCTTCGCTATAGCGGACCCAAACCCGTTCATCTTGGAATAAACTCACAGGTTCAAATAATAACCATGCAGCCAAATTAGCTGCAGTGACAACTAACAACAAACAATTGTTCCAAAAAAGGCAGCACTGCAGTGGTTGCCGATATGGTGACAAACTAGTCAGTGAAGGCTGTAATCTGATGAATTTGCAGAGCTGATTAGCAACAGACCATAGTTGTTAAGCTTGTCATCAGCAGACTGAGTGGCTTCAGGTAACGATGGTCCCGGGGTAGAGTAACGTCGCGAGCGGTATTCAGTGTCAGACCGTGGAGAGGCTGGTGGCTGCGTTGATAGCACCGCCATGTCTGCTGAGTTTGACCGACGATGACATTTCTTCTGCTGACAACAGTACAAGCATGCATGCTGTATCTAGACCTCACGGCCAACTTAGTTCTTAACTCAGCTAGCAAAGAATATTTTGCGGCTCACATCATAATGCAGTGCATGGCCAAATGCACATTCTAAAATATTATGCTAATAAATACTAGCATTGTCCCAAATATTAATAGTAGCAAATTCATAGTTTTCTGCTGACAAGGCTGTTTTCATGACAATTTTATACTGTCCATTCAGCAGACCACTGGTCACTGGTCAGCGATTTGTTGAAATATGTCAAGACCGTGTGACAGTACCAAATCTACCAAACCAGTGATCACCATCGTGTTAAGTGGCCTGCCATAAAATTATTTTGCAAACTGTTGCAGCATTTCTGTGATAAGCAGCGCATGAAGCGAGACAGTGTGGCTTATCATCACTTCCTTGGCCACCTGTGTTTTCTGAGACAGTTACAAAATAAAATACTTAATGCACAATATAAGATCTGCAACTGACACTGCAACAGTTCGTAAGCACAAGTACAAGCATGTATTTTTCTCACCTCGGCCCTGATCATAATTAATCATACAAGAAAGTGCTTCACAAATCTACTAAGAATGGCTGACTAAGTAGCTACGAGCAATCATACAGGAGCATGTCGACTGCGTTTGCCCGCTGGCCGAACATCATCATCATCGTCGTCGTCGTCATCGCCCGGGGTTGGAACTGAAGGTCTCTTAGCACTGCGAGGAACTCGCGGTGCACCATCCAGATCATCATCTTCAGTCTTGTCAAAACTGATGTCTGATGGATACAGCATTGAACCACTTTCATCTATCGTTGTCAGGTTCCTAACAGACAAACACAGCAGATCTTAGCTCAGTAACACGTCAGACTCAACACTATTGTAATAGTCATGATTCCGGTCTCGTGGATAGCACACAACAGCCTTTACAGCTTCATTGTTGCAAGTCCATCCACATGGAACTTGCAATTGGTACTGCTATGCAACTGCCACCTCTTGAGTGTTGACCAAATTCTACTGTGAGCTGAAAATGAAACTGTTCAACAGGATGCACTACTAGCATGCCTGTAACTGTGTTAACTGTACAAGCATATGAAAATCAGCCATATCAGCCCATCATCATCATCATCATCATCAACCTAGCACTCAGAGCCTAGGCAGACAGAAAGACGACTCACAGTCTGTTACGGATTAGTCAACGTTTAGCCTATACTGGCCCACTAGACTCCTGTATCTACTCATTAAAGAGCAAAGAACACAGTCTAAACTTTTCAAAAAGAAATATAATACAATAATGATCAACAATAAACAGAAAAACAATCAGTTAACAATCAAACAAAAGCAATCCGGCCATAATAAGACCAACAAAAAAAACGTCCTGCCGGTCTGCCGGCCACACAACCTCTACTCTCTAACTGTCCGTGTCCGTTCAGCTCAGTGACCCATGACCGACCATCAGCACGTAGGCCATATAGTAAGCAAGAGACTGTCTGTCCGCGACACAGTCTGTAATATATCTGAATAAGTATTGTCGTATCAAAAATCTATACTTTATTACCCACTAATGACTGCAGTGACCAAAACAAGACTGACTTCTCAATATCTACCTAATCATAAGACTTTAGACTTTATTTTTTCATTTCCATGACAGCAGATAGCAAACAGTACAGACCTTCTGCCTGAAGCTTCGTAAGGAGATGGCAGATTGTCAGTGGTGAGAAAGGCAAGTCGTTCCCGGTCCTTGTCAGCTAGCAGTGTCCTGTTGTTCTTGTCATTCAACAGTTCACGCACTACCGCTATCTGTCGCTCCTGATTAAGAACACAACCACACCACAACACAGTGTCACAGTCATGTCACTGCACAATCAATCTATGCAACATATACCCCCAGGATAGCATGTTTGCCACTGAAATCCCTAAACAGTTCACGGATGCACTACCAATATCACCCGTTCTTGAGTAACAGTTATGTCACTCTCAGTTAGCATTTCATGTATGACTATTGATTAACCTAGCTGACCTACAACGTGCTCAGTCAGTTCAAATCAGCCTGCTATCCTCAGTGGAACAGGAAATGAGTAATAGCCTGCAGACTATAGGGTGATCGGAACTGTGGAAGTTTGGTGTAGTTAACTGTGACGTAAGTGAATCTGCATGCCTCACCACAAATCTAGCTGTTCAATGCCTAAGCAATGTATGGCCTCACAATGTGCTGTGGTTTCATTAGCTCATGCCCAGCAGCTGCCACTTCCAAGATTGCAAATTAGTGCTTCTGGTCACAAGCCTGACTTACAGGTACGTAATCAGTGCTATATCAAGTACCGGACCTTAACCTTTAGCTTTATTAATGTTATCAATCATTTCTTGCAGCATGTATGCCACAATGAAACATAGCTGATATACTACTACTACTACTACTACAGATATAGTCAGTCAAAGTTATGATGGAAAACAAAGTGAGTTCTTTTGAGACACTGTGCAGTATGCAGAGTCACTAAAATAATTTTTACAGTAACAGAATGGTCTATTATCAGCATGCAAAATGACACTCAAGAACCATTCACAAGCATATGAAGTAGTGATCAATTCAGTAGCTACCTCAGTTGTATAAACATACAGAACAATGAAGATATCAGGCAATCAAAGTTCAAACCACAGCTAAGCCTGTATTACTACATGATTAAAATATGCAGTAAAAACACCAATTTAGAGAGACATAGCACTACGGATCATTTTTGCAGAAAGGTTTACTACAAAACAAAATAATTATGGCAAGCATTCTGTGAGAAAAACCATCTTGCTACAAAAAACAATCACAGGCAAAGTTCTTAATTGTGACTAGCTACAGTAGTTATAAAACACAAGCAGAACTGCTCAGTTGTGCTCACTGTACTGGTAATAAATAAGATAAAAGAAATCTCTCGGACAAAGGTTAAGACTTACGTAAGAGTCCCGTTCTTGTTCTACATGCTTTCTCTTGTTCATTTCATGCTCAATCTGACTTCTGTGCACAGACGGAGGTCATCAGATAAACAAACAGACAGAGAGATGCACAGAGGGAGAGAGACAGATACTGTCAGACAGACATACACACATACATTCAAAGACAGGCCGACAGATATCACCTAAACTTAGCAACAAGCAGCAACTCTTGGCTATTAAGTTATGCCAATGTTTGGAGCAATAAGATTTTAACGACACCAATAACGTTCACAAAGAGCCGAGATTCAATGGATTTAAGTCCGGTACCAGCAGATCTGGCCACTTGTGGCAAATGCAGCCAAATAAGGCAACGACAAAACATTTGGTCAAATCTGGCGGATTTCAACACTGTCAGTGCATGCAGGCTATATACAGCTAACAGAAATAAAACTAGTCTTTTGCATAACTTCATAGTTTATGCACTCTCAACAGCAGACTGAACTCACATGTACTATGTGATGTTTAATTTTTTTCTGTTTAAAAGTACTGCAGTTAATGCTATAATACTGCACTCACATCGTAGAAAACACCCAATGACTGTGAATGCAGTAACAGTTGTCACAACAAATTGGCCAGATATGAGAATGCAAATCCAGTCAGATCAGACAGATCATGCAACTGAAATCCAAAATATGTGCCTAGTACTGTAAAGAATGGTCGTATGTGACTGGCAGACCGTGCATGTTTCAGCTTCGTAGTAAGTGCCTCGTTCTCATACTGCAGTTCATTGCATTGGTCAGTCCATTCAGCACACTGCTGCTCACACTCCAGCCAGTGATTACGACACAGCTCCTGGTTCATTACAAACTCCAAAAACTCTGCAAACATCTCACATTGTTATCATCAGTACTCGGTATTCATGCTGAATGACAAATTGACAATATGGTAAATATCATCGACATCACTCCATCTACATCACTGCAACTTGTTTGATTAATGCTAGGGTTAGAACGATACCAAAAAAGCCACCCAATACCCAACATTATTGGGTCCTACCGATACCAGTACCCAATACCAATATCGATACCCATCGGATCAGCGGCCTTCGCCACATGCTGCTGCACTGTCAGAGCTAGACACGGGAACTAAAGTGCATTATTGTACACACTGTGTTAATGTAATGAATGTAATGTAATCTTGAGTTGTTTTGCAACCAGTAATTTAATGCTCACATTGTCATAATAATCACATACTTGGCAGCATGTCTCATCAAATTCAACATTTGTAATGATTATGTAGCACAGGCACCAATTGTGCCACAATTAGTCCAGGTTTGGCCCATCACCAAAAAGTACACATTTAGAAATTGTTGCGGCAGTGATTTCTACAGGTTGCATGCACTTTCTGTCACCAAAGAAACACCATCAAAGCTCCTGAAGGCATTTGAATCAATAACACACCATCTAAATGAATCAAACAGACTGACAATATAATAAAGCTACTACCATACCAGAACAATTTGTTCAAAGCAACACATCTTGTGCCACACTGTCATACACAATGACTATTATGCAGTGAAAACCAATGACTAAGCCCTATAGGCTATCTATTTAACCTTCAGTTGTCATCTATGCTGCAGTAACAAGTGGGCCATAAAACCTGTTTCAATTCCGACTGACAACACTGTCCGACAGCGAACCAGGTCATCATACTCGGCGACCAATGACAGACGACTCATCTTGGTAAAACCTGCACAACAACCAATCAGTTAACTGAAACAACATGCATATATGACTGCGTAATCACAAATCACAATGCGCATACACTCCTTCACCATTTCAGAATTTCTTAAACACTCATTCATTTAATGTCTACACCTTTAATTATCTGTGTGGTGATGACAACTCTCAACAAAAGAAACTCAGTAGACATCATATACTTTCGAACCACACAACCTTAGCAAACCACAATCATTACACCCAGCAACCAGCATATTCAAATTAAATGTGGATGCTATCTTCAGTCCACCCGAGACTGAACTATAGTCTACTTTCAGTCCGGCGCCAAAGCGAACAAAACTCTATTTTCAGTCCAGCCTTCAACAGCCTTATCCAGTACGTACAACCACTGAACACTGAACAGTGGTCATAAATACCGACTAAGGCCATCTGTGTCCATGCACACAGCGAGCGCCCAAGAGTTGCAGTGCACACAAACACGGCGGCACTACCATAGTGTCACGAATTTGCAGTCCAGCCAAGCAGCTCCTCCAGCTAGCAACTATCGCCATGGCAAGTTTTTTTTCAACTGCCTGCAGAAACCTCAATATGTCACCCATACTGCACACTAATATATAGTATCCACTATTATTGACATCTTTCAAAATCTTTCAAAAACACTAACCCAAATGTTAACCCTAACCCTTATCCTAATTGCTGGACCTTACACGATAATAATAGACACAAATTGTAGCCTTCGCCCTACCACCATAACTGATGTTCTAGTCATGACCAATCGCTACATGGCGTCACATGTTGAGCTGCAGGCAAGTTGTTAAAAACTCCTAATATCTTCGCCATTAGTGTATGAATTTTAACGTGATTTTCACTGCTAGAAAGGGAAAAATTACAGCCTTCTAACGAAGTAGGGAACTTTGTTCTATTCAGAATAAAGCAAAGTAGACTTTAGAGCACAATATTTGAATCGGTATACTACTGATCTATATATAGCTCAGTCTGCCCGCGGACTAAAAATAAAATTTAGTTCAGTCCAGCAAGGACTGAAAATAGACTTTTTCCAGTCCAGGGCGAAATGAAAATAGGTTTTTTAGGAATTAAGGTTAAGGACAGGGTTAATGGTAAGTTAATGGCATAGTTGTGAGCTCTGGTAAAATGCAAATCTGAGGATGTGCAGATTTGCAGATCAGACTGGTGCTTATCCAACATCACCTATGGCATCTGAATGTGTGCACTCGCTAGACTCAATACAACATTAGTCGATGCTTGTGATGTCATACCATAACCCCTCCAAGCACTGCATTCTGCTGTCACCGTGATTGGAAAATCACAATACAGACACCATTCTGCCCATAGGTGTCTTGGCGGACAGAAGTTATCCATTTGGCACACATGTCCGAACCATCAAAGATGGTTCCATTTCCATTGTATGCCTTGAACTTTAAAAAAAGATAAACTTATAATTACAGCTTAATTACAACACAACATTATTCACTGCAACACCTGCACATCCACTCTATACCCGCAGCCCATAGTTGCTAAAACTGTTACACACGTTAATGATGTGCAGTGCAAAACTATAAAATGCCCCAAAACTGGCGATGCCTGATGCTATACAAATAAAAATGCACGTAAATAACGTCTTGTAAAGCCTACAAATAACAAAAAATCAATTTTTTGAGCTGATAATATCGGCCGATATTCTCAGACAATGATGATCGGTAACTGGAACTTTCATACAATGAAAGTTCCATAGGTGGAACTTTCGTTCCTTGAAACTTTCGTTCCCTGGAACATTCATCCCCTAGAACTTTCATTCCTGGGTAGGGCTGTAATCCAAAATTCAATTATTTGGTAGTTGTTTGATTTGTTCGAATAATGTTTTGGGTTGTTTGATAATTGAATGTATTTGTTAATTGATGCACCAGTGCATCGCACGGCCGGCATTACATGTTAAAGGTGCAATAAATGGCTATTTGCCACCAACAATATCTTGCATTGTTTATTTTGCTTTGCACGCATTGGACTAATTAACGCAGCATGTGGCCTTTTTCACTGCACTGTATGGTAGGCAGGCCACATTGCCTCGGGGCACACCTGCAGTCCCGCATCTAGATCTCTGCACATGCTCACTCTATTGTGCAGTGCTGACTGCATTACTGCATTACTGACTGCTGACCATCCAACCACCCACACCCAGTCCAATAAACGCATTGGGCATGTTGAGTGCTAATCTTTGATACTCTTCACAGGAACCGACTGTCAAAGCTCAAACATGGACTGCCATTTAATATGCAATGCTAAGCCATTTATATATGTGACATTATTGTAGGCCTATATGTAGACTCTTAGAGTTTCTGCATCTATATGTAGATGTGCAGTGTACTCAGTCACTTGCTGATTCACTGTGGTGTCAGGTAAATTTGAACAACTAAATGTTTCTTCTTATTACAAACAGATAAAAATGCTTATATAGCTTGAAACAACCATTTGCTGGTAGCTAGTTTACTATAATTTGCAAGTCATGGAATCGAACAATAATTTCATCATGCTGCATGTGTGTCGTGTTTTTGAAAAACTAACACAGCATACAATGTCAGAAAGCGTTTACTAGACCATAACATCTGACTACAAAGATACATGGTTTGATACAAAAATGCATGCTCGATTGCCGTATGTTCTATGGTAGGCCTACTATTTGTTAACTAGCAGTCTTGAAATCCAAATATCAAATTTTATTCGAATTAAAAAAAACGAATTTTGAATATGGAAAAAATTCAAACATACATCCTTATATCCTGGGAACTTTCATTCTCAACATCAATATTAGCATGAAACTTTCGTTCCCTAACACTGATTATTAGGCCTATACTGTACACAATTTGTGACATGCTTTTTTAATTACAGCTATGTGTAGGCGTTGATATTACCATTGTCATCTGTCTCTCGTCCATCCGTCCATCTGTTTGTAACGGATGTACTGTGGATAAGCACTGGGTCATAGAGGAAAACTTTTTGCACGGATAATTAGTTCTGTGTCAATGGTCTCCACGTACAACATTTTGGGCATAAAGTGCAAGCGAAACATTTTCAAATTTGGGGTTTAATACACTGGGGCAGGAAAATGTGCATTTTTCAACTGAAACTCGCCCTTTCAGATAAGATAAAAATCATCGAACTTGGATGACCTTGAAAGTCAGTACTCCAACAGGAACTGTATAAGCTGTAGTGCGTTTTCTCTACCAACACCTGAGCTTCCTTATTATTATTATATCCTGTTGAAACTCTAGCTATATACCTTTAGCGACTGACACAAAATTGGAGCTTTTTTCGCTGAACTATAAGCACTAAGTAAGGATAAGGGGTTCAGTAATTATCAGTGTCAGGGAACGAAAGTTCCATGCTAATTTTACTTTTGGGAACGGAAGTTCCAGGGAACGAAAGTTCCAAGGGACGAAAGTTCTCGAGGACAAAAATTCCACCACCAACAAAATGTATTATCTGCTGATATGTGTCAGCCAAGGGCATTAACGCGCGTGCTAAACCTCGCTAACAGGCAGCGGTTATGTCTATATTTGATCATTATGCTCACTGACCGAAGAAAACTTTTCAAGACAATCTAAACAACAACCAAAAACGTAATCTTTGTAGGAACTACATGAAAATATGCGTTCCAATAAATGTATGTTAAAAAACTGACGAAATCAACAACGTGCACGAATACGTTTTTAAAAAAACCTTTTATACACAAATAAAATTCGTCGATTCGAATAATCCGCCGCCTGTTGTGTTAAATCAAAACAACCAGAAAGTAAATAAGCAAATGTTTACTTTAGTTGAACTTGAACTTGAACATCGATGCCACGATAGTGATTACCGGTAGTGACGATACTTGAGTTTAAAGTTATGAATAACTCGTTATTCAATTATGTCAACCTTCAAGCGGAGTATCCATTATTCAACGTATTAATACAGATGACTATTATGAACTAGAGTTTTTGCATCTTTATTTGTAGTACTTCGTGTAACTGGGTGGTCTAGTTTAGCAGAGTTTACTACGAGACCAGACCAGCTACGAGACCAGCTCAAGACTGAAGATTTACCGAACTTTACCTCACCCAATGTCATTAAAATTTGCAGCAGAAATACATTGAAATGTTTACTTCAATGTGTATTGACTAAAAAAATTACAATTTAACCTATGCTTTAAATTCGTGCAGTGCAGTATGTTTTGTTTTGTTATGGCCAGACAAAGTTTGATGTTTGTGTTCCATCTTAGCGGTCCGGCCGTTTGATTCTGACAATCCTATATCCTTTGCTGCAGATTGGTCAAATACATTTGGTATGACCACAACGTATTAGCCTAAAAATAATAAACACAAACACATCCGCGGCATAATCACACAAATGATGACAATATGTGTGATATTAACAAAACTGACAACAGCAGAGAGTAGCTACAAGCTCCTAGAGCTCCTCACAGAAGCTCTATAACTGACCAACTGGCCCACAAACAGATGACAAACTGTGGTCGACTTGAACAAGGCATGTCAATCTGAAAGTTTCTGAAACCAGAATGTTATTATTAAATGAAAAATAATAGCAACAAAAACAATAATAAAAAAGTAGTGAGACATAACAGACTGAACATAGCATGGCGACTTTCACAGTGCACCATTTTGTTGTTCAACACATACATTTATTAGACTCTGGACAAAGATTGCAATCAACAACGAATTGACACCCAGTGCTACCACATGCAGCAAGTAACCTGGCAGGTTTTTCCCATCCAATAGACAGAAGGCTTAGTTGGGCTAAGCACTACAGCAAACGCATGCAGCAAACCAGTCAGCAGAGGTAGAACTTTGCAGTGACTGGTTCAATAAACAAATGAGTTCAGCCACAAACTCACACACTATTAACTGTGCACAGTCTATTTTGTCCTGACACTAAAAGTCTGACCAACCTAAAAATTATCCATCGCAAAATACAGCACATACATACAGATAATTTTCCAACAACAAGTTCATCACAAATATAAACCTGGCCTGTGTGAAGCCAGCTGATATCCGAGACTAACAACATTACGTATGCAGTAAAAATACTCTACGAATGGCACCATGGCATGTGCAAAATTCCTAACAGTCCAACATGCACTTGTGAGCGTCCTTCTACAGCCAGACTTGAAACGGTTAACTAGCTAGGAATACCGGCTACATGCAAACATGTGACCACATCATGTGTCGACAAATCATGCATATCTTGCCTCTGTATCTTCAAGTGAACTCCATGGCACTATACAAATTTTGTATTATCATGTCAGCCAGAGTCAACATAGTGAACTGGTGGAGGTTAAATAATCACTTCATCTGTCTGTGTGTGTGTCTGTGCACATCAGAGCGACTCACAATGCATGGCATCATTACATTACCAGCTGACTGTAATAGTAGTAGTAGTAGAAATGTTTAAATTATTTCACTTGGCAGAGATATGCACTCTCACAAACACCTTCTAGTTATTATTATTATTACATTTTAGAAGCACTTGCATATTTTCAGAAAAATGTCTGCTATAATCCGATATTCCTAACTAGCCACAAGCATCCTTTAAAAATCACTAGGTATGGCATGGGTAACTAGCTGACTGCGGACGACTCAGCTACAGCTGGCGGAGTGAAGGCAGCCATGTCTTTAGCAGAACGTGGTACAGATGAAGACGATGTGCCTTGTTTAGTCTCCTGCTCCAGACGCCAGTCTGACTTCTTCTTGTGAGCTCTCACAGCCTCTGCAACTATCTCTTCAATCATTCGCTCTGTCAAGATGCCGTCAGACGACGCGTATGCTGCAGCCTGCAACAGTACGACACAGAATGCTACTACAACTGCAACAACAACTATTAATACTAATACTACTACAATCACTACTACTACTACTACTACTATGACTGCAGACTTGTTCCTGTGAGCTCTCACAGCCTGAGCTGCAACATCTTCAATCATCCACTATGGCAATTTTCCAGCTGCTGAGGTGCATGCTGCAGCCTGCCATAACACAGAGATTTACAATACTCTATTTTCATGCCAGATCTCTCCATCATCAAACTGATGCCAAGAAAACAAGTGATGACATCAATCCATTGCCAACATGATATATGTACTGTGCAACCCAAAACCTGACCCCTGATCTTATGACCTGAAAGTTGGTGGATTGGTCATTTTCAAGTGAGGAGACCAGACCACAAACTGAACAGATATGGACAAACAAACTTGAAACAGACAGACGGACAAAGCCCATAATGCAGACTACTGAGAATGGCTTCACAAAAAAATTACAGTTAGTACCACCACTATAATTCTTAATATTGTTATCACTGCAATGATAAGTAAGTAAGTGCATATTTAAAGTGCACAATGTCAGCCAGTGGCCGAATATGAGGCACTTGGCTGAGCCGCAAGGGGGAGCAGTAGGCCTGCTGGAAGCAGTAAGTTTTAAGGAAATGACGGAAAGTGTCTGCAGAGATAGAACTGCGCACGCTAGAAGGTAGTAAGTTCCAAACTGTGGGAGCTGCAATGCTAAAACAGCGGTCTGAGGGAAGGTTACTAATCAAAAAAATTTACAACTATCAACAAGAAATTTGAGCTAATGCTCACAAGATGCACGAAAGCCTATAGCAGTTCCGGTTTAGTAGTTTAGCTGAAAATTGGGGTGTTCATGCTAAGTTAATATACAAATACCAAATTCTCTATCTGGATCACATGCAGATATTTCCGTGGCACCACCTTCTAAATGATATAGACTTGTGTTGCAGCCCGAAATCACTAAAAATCCATAAAACCCCCTATTTTGGCATTCAAGGTCATTGAATTCAGCGCCTATAGAGAGGCAGTGTACGACTTCCTATTAGGTCCGGTTTTTCCATGCACATTTGATGGCCAATCAAATTGATCTCCGATCAACTTCGGTACTTGATCTGAGATCATCTCAATAACCATTTTTCCATCGCCAATTAGTGACTATCGTCCATCAAATCTCCCATCAAGTTGATGGCCGAATATTGGCGGATCAAATCAGATAATTCACTATTAAACGTGGCGATCTGCAATTCGTTGCTTATTCGCACCAGAAACGTCGCTTCACGTCGCCGGTCAGAACGGCAATTCACGCATTAAAATGAAGTTTCAGGCATGGTGATCAATCACTACCCATCAATTCATACTGTGCATGGTGTTTTGTGAAGAAATAAAATGGACAGACGTTCCAGTATTGATTTGCGATAGAACGTATTTTTGACAGCAGACGATATCGTTGATATCGTTGCTATGACGACGTTTACTGGCTACGGCGTCCACTCGCAGCGCATGCTGGATAATTTAGCGCAACACCGCAAATTAAGGTCACTG
>Ga0209367_1007219_pt1 | contig 15327 bp, 9 predicted proteins | sample WorMetLIZISLAND2_FD_187412 | JGI IMG/M metagenome (GOLD analysis project Ga0209367, IMG submission 187412) | Marine gutless worms symbiont microbial communities from Max Planck institute for Marine Microbiology, Germany - Olavius geniculatus... ... | reverse complement strand
CGGCAGCAGCAACGAACAGGCTCAAAGCTTTAGCGCACACTGGCGCCACCTGGTGAACAGAGTCTGAGACAGAAACACTTTCAGTAGCCTAGCGTAGTCAGAAATGTGAATTAAAGGACCTCGCCTACCTCCCCCTCTTTTTCTCCTCCCTTTCGACCATGCCTATCCTTTCTTTACCCTTTTCCTCCCTTACCCCCACCCCTTCCTTACCCTTTTCCGCCTTTCCCCTCTCCCTCTCGTTAGAAGTAGGAGGTCTAAAATCAAGATAAAGGATCTAGGAGAGCGCTGTAAATTCCTCCAGCGGGGTATGGGGCGAACCTACATGCGAAATCGAACTTGGTGCATTGTTGTTTTAAAATATGATATCTGCTGATCTCAATTTAAATAATGTCGTATATTCCCGAGAATCAACTGACCAAATTGGCACATTCGGTGCAGTTTAAACGTTTGTGTTCTTATGTCCTGTCTGGGAGATTGGGGGGTGGGCACCTAGGCCTCCCTTCGCTACGTCATTTAGCACTATTAACGAGGCGCCCAAAGAGCCCCCATCCGCTTTTGTGAGTATAATAGTAGCCTAGGTTTATAACAGCGCGAGCGATCACGCCATGTAGCCAGGAATGTGAAAGACTTTCCCACTTGTGTGGTCTTGTCACTCCAGTGACACACTGTGTTAGATGGAGATCTCCGATCTGCGAAGTGCAAGGGAAATTTAGGGATCGAACCAACAGGCAAAACATGCGATTGCAAATTGCTGCTCCCACCCGGTGCAATGAAACGAGGAGCGATTCCGCCTTTTTCCAAATTATTTTCTAATAATTAGTTATTACATTCGCTAAAATTGTAAACCAGAGACACATATTCCAAAAATACAATCTTTTTGCGTGGGATTAGATGATAATTTTTGTTTGACTCAAGCTGGGGTTTAAGTTGCACGCTGAACCCCTCTGTGAACATTAATATACACTGTGAGGTAAAAAAACACACCAAAAAATTATGGATCATAACATATAGGCGGATTATCGAATTTTAATAATTTTGGTACAACTATTCTAGACACAACTTGCCATCAAACGATTATTCAAGTTTCCACCTCACCCAACATATGCTTCTGCACTACCTGGGAAAATTAAAACACATGAAATCATCGTTAAAATGAACAAAAAAAAACGCCAAAAACCATCCGTGACATTACTGACAAAAACCAGGAGAAAGATAGAGATTTTAAAAAATAATTTCAGTATAAACATTACTGACATAACTGGCCAGTAAATGGCCGTTCAAATTCCCAGCTCACCTAATGTCTGTTGCTGCATTACCTGGGAAAACAGAACAAGTGCAACATGAGATAAAAAAAAAGAAAAACATCAGTAAATTTAATGATTACAGATACAAATCAGTTCTAATCACAGTCCATTCGACAGTATTTGCAATGTTGCGCAGCAGCAAGTTTATGGGAAGCTGCTTAGGAATATCAATGAACTCAAAAAGCGACTGGTTGAAGTCTGAAGCAGAACATTATCAACACTGCTATCAACGAATGGAGAATGCGTCTTCCTGGCTGTGTTTGCACAAATGGCCGATATTTCAAATATTTACTGTCAGCAGTTGCACAACTAAACAATTCGATAAACTCTCAACCAAAGTGCTAGAAATCTGGAAAAATGTGCCAAATGTGCATTATTTTTATCAAATGACGATATTGCATTGAATAAAAATGTAATATTTTGCTTGTTTTGTTTTCCCCAGGTAGTGCAGAAGCAGATGTTGAGTGACGTGGGAAACTGAACGGCCATTTGATGGCCAGTTGTGTCTTAAATACGTGTACCAAAAATTATTAAAACTGGATAACCCTTCTTCAAGTTATGGTAAAAAATTGTGTGTTTTTATGCCTCACAGCGTAGTTGGTGACATATCGTTTCGGCCATCTTTAAGGCTGACACCATTTATTTACTTTACTGTGCTACATGTTATACCGCTTCGTCGATTTATAAATATATTTAATTGCACATCGTAGAAAAAACACGCTTAGTTCAGCAGTACAGACAGACAGACATCATGAAAAGTTTTCGTCCCTACGACATGTACGTTGGCTCAGAAAGATAAACAGTTAATTTCGGCAGCAAAACATTGCGATAACACTATGAATAGAAACTATTCAACGACAATGACAACATGAAAACCAACATGACTGGTTTTCTCCTTACATATATTTTTTTTATAAAAAAACTAGTCAAACGTTCACTAGAGAAATGAAAGGAGGTGGAAAAACGTTGAGCACCTAAAACTAATTTTTTCAGACCTACTATGGCCATCCATTGTTCACGCAACAAAATTTATCAACTGCCGTCAATAACTGCGTAGACTGTAAGTTGCAAACAGAAAGAAAAACTTCACAGACATTAAACAAATTCAACTGTGCGAATCGCACGAACAATCGCTGAGACACTGACAGTGTGTCAATATTACTAAAGTCTCTGCTACACATGACTAAAATTGTCAGGTCCAACGAACGAACGCTAAACACCATGACACACAAGTTAGAAGCAATCTACAACGCATTATGGACGATATGCAGCGGTGCAGGCACGAGCGACAACACTCAGTTAATTAATACGCAAAAAAACACAAAAAGTAATTAATATGCAACACAATTAATTAATATGCACAGTACAGTACACAGAGACACTGACACTGCTGCCCGTCAACAAGTTAATGCATATGTATATCGGGCCAGCAGAGGCGGACGAATTGCGACTTCTACCTACGACATTACGGCAGTGAAGTACCACGTCAAGACGGAGGTATTATGCGATACTGAATAAAGGTAACATCAAAAAACGAATTTCACGAAGTAGCAGAAGATGCAGCAGCAAAACTGTGCGGAAGTTTTGGTCTGACAAAAAAATCAAAAACGAGCAATTTTTGTCGTCGACTTGCACGATCGGAAAAAATACGGCCAAGGTAGTGGTGAGTAAGAAAAATCATAAAAATACGTGGGCCTAGAACATTTTTCAGAAATTTGGTTTTCAGTTTAGATCCATTTAGTATGAAATTTGTTATCAGTATGTGCTACATTTACAAAGATTTGTTCCCTTTATGGGTACAGCAAAGTATATTCAAATTAATTCACCATAAAATCGTAGCACATATAAAAAACATAAACTTAATTAACAACACAGCGGACGGTAAGACAGCGTAACAGTAAGATGAGACAAATATAGACACATTATTTTTCAGCAAGCTTGTCACAAATATCTAATTTTTTCCAGGTTATCGTAGACGAAGCCAGATTGACCTGAACAAACTATGAAATTGGCTTTGTCAAGCACGGTTTATGTTGCGTAAAGCGTGGCTTCCACTCCTTTGATTTGTCGCCTATTTGTTGCGCACCAAGCCGTAAAACACATCCACGACAAATCGCAGCGATGGAGTTTGCACCTAAACGCGTGTTCTACAAAAATTAACCCTGTCCTTTGGTCTGTTTGTTTATTTAGCGGAACAGTTTTTTTTCTGAAAAAAAAACTCTCCCGAGTATGACGTAATACCTCCTTCCGTGACGTCATTGTAGCTCGGCGCCACCAGGTTCACGGCAGCAAAAACACTGTTCTTCACACGGTAGAGGTAACGCAATTTTAAGATGCGGTGATCAAAAAGGAATGACCCAACAGACGAAGAGATAGTTGCAAGAAGAGGGGGTGTAGTTTTCCGTAGTTCTATATATGACTATAATTTAAGTTAATTCATACTGTACAGTAATTGAAAAAGAGAACCGACTTTGTCTTCTGGCAGAGAGAGCAGGCAAAAAGCGGGGCAACGTCGTTTTACGGCTTGTAAGTTGTAACTTTAAAAATCTTAACCTTATCGACATCAAATTTGGCAGTAAGAAAAGTTATTTCATTAACGATGGCATCATTTCATTTTCCAGAGTTGATTCAAATAAATTACGATTTAATGTTAAAAATAAAATAATGCGGACTTGTTTGTAATTTGGTGCCGATCTGATCGATATTTCTAAAGTTGCAAGCTGTAAAACAAGACGTTTCCGCTTTTTCGGCTTTTTCCGGTACGTACGACGACCAAAAATTTGACGACTTAGACAACAGAAGCTATGGATTTTCGTTAATGTGTCAGATAAAAAGAGGGTCACGTTTTCACTTAGCAGCGTTTACAACCAAACATTTCTAATATCATTTTTAAAACGAAAACACATTTTAACTACACTCTAACTTTCATTAGGCCTACATCTACACCGTGTCCCCCAAAAAACTAAGCAGATTTGTTTTTGTCAGAACTGCGTCAAATTTCCACCGATTTTGATAATTTTTGGCAGAAAGATCCAAATATATGCGAGGTGCACTCATTTTCCACCTCACCTAATTTGCGTCATCACTTTACCGTGTTAAACCGTGTCAAATGTTCCAAATTGCTACATAACGCCGAATGTTGTTATCTGCAATAAACTTTTAAAGACTTAATTAGCGCACAATAAACAAAAGGTGCTTTATTTAGCAAAATTATAAGTTCCTATAACACCTGTGTTCAAAATTGTCAGAACCTGTGCTCGAAGTGTGCCCCACGTGCACGGACACAAGCGCTCAGACGGCGGCGCCACCGGCTGATCGCGGCATCAATGATCGACTGGTCGAACTGCGCCCACTCGTTGACGAGACGCGTTTTGAGTTTTGATAATTTTTGGCAGAATGATGAGTTTTGGTGATGAGTTTGGGAGGGGCAGAAAGTAGCAATTTCAAATTCTGCCCCAAAATTGCCCGTCCACCAATCGGAGAATTTCGAGTGGAGAATTTCGTATTTTTTCTACAGAAAATCTTCTACCGACAGAAAAAACCGTTTTCTCAGTCTAAAATTTAGGGTTCTGAAAAAAGTTTTCCGACAAGAAGGAAATTTTCCGAAAAGCTACAAATTAAGGGGCAACTGCTCCCTGCCTCCCCTGCCACAGCGTCACTGGGAGGGGGTAGTAATTATGATTTAGTCGGAGCAAGTATTATGGAACTGTGCGACTCTGCGAATGTCCTGTAGATATCTAGTAACGCGGATCAGAAAAGAGTCCACTTGTTGCGCCATCAGAGAAAGTTGATCCTCGCTCTGACGGAAAGTTGACTCCATCCCTGCGACACAAAGATACAAACGATCATTGAATACATTGATCGCGATGCTGTCACCTGGCGAATGAAATAGACTTTATGTAAATCTCTCTTAAGGCGTGTACAAAGCGATAAAAATGAACTGCACTGAACTGAACTGCTCTCTTAGCGTGGTGCACTTTAAGAAAAGAACGGACACGAAATCAACTGAGTCCGTTTGTTTAGTATAGTCCGTTCTTCTTCTTCTTCTTTTCCGACATTGTACAAATCCTCAGAGTTGAGTAATGTCGTGCATGGCAGGTGTGCATAAAGTGCTATTGTAACAGCCGATAACGTCCAAGTCCATGAAACTGATAAAAACTGATAAAAACGTGCTGAAAGTGCAGATAAAAACAAAGCAAATGTCATTAAATTGACATCTGAAAAGAAACTGAACTGCACTGACATAATAATTATTCCCGTTCAGTTCAGTTGTTCCGTATAGCTTAGTACACTCTCTTGACGCAGCCGAACTGAAATAGTTCATATCAGTTAGTTAATTTCTTTCGCTCTGTACACGCCCTTCGCTATATGCGGTGAAGATTCAGTGCACTGACTGGGACGGTTGTATGTCTGACTGCTGTTCAAATAACGAAAACAAACGTTCTGCAAAAGCGCAACCCACTGTGCTGGCTATCTCGGAAGAATTACAAAGACACAATAATTTCTGAATTAACCACATTATAAAGATTATCAAGACTAATTCCGCCTAATTCAGAGCTGCTGAGTGGGTGTCAAAAAAGCCACATGGGCTGAAAAAAACCCGCTGCAAAAATCTTCAAAAGTACACCCTTGAAAACGTAGCCTAACGTTAATAACTTACAACAGGAACAGGTAAACAATAATCCAAAAGTAATAGCAGCAGTAGTAGATTTAGTAGTAGTATTTGTAGAAACAAAATCAAATTAAGACCACAAAATAGCATCAAATAACAAGATTCAAGTGAAACAAAAATAACCCGCCAACATTGCCAAAAGCAGAGAAAATTGCCAACGCTGCAGTCACCTAGCTGAAAACTGCAAAACAGTAATAAAACTATGTGGGAAGAACACAACAACAAACTATTGACAATGTCAATAGTTTGCAATAAACAAACTCGTGCTAAAACTACTAGCAATGCTTAGCTGACATTAGAAAGGTTCATGCAAAAATAGTTCAGTCAGTAAGCCATCAATAGATGTAACCAGTATGTCTGTGAATATTCAACATTATTCGAGTACATTAACTGATAAAAAAAAAAGAAAATGAATGCATATATAAAAGTGTAGAGAAATATGACAGCCCAGTGCTGACGAATATGCGCCTGTCGTTTAGCTATAAAATGTACTGCACATTGCACAACTCTAACCCTAACCAAACCAAATCCCGACTTTTAATCTTCTGAGTAGCAAATCTGCACAAGGTTGCCCCGCTTCGGAAACGTTTGAACTAATTTCGGGTTTTCTACACCTTTTGTACAAAGATACGTCATTTCCTGGTTCGGCTGTAGGGTTCGGGATTTTACAGAATTTTACTGCCAAGAAAACACAAACAGCTAAAAACATTAAATCTAGAAAATGCCAGGAAAAAGCAAACCTGAAACCGAACATAACAGTGAACATAATGTAGTTAACAGAACCGTTGTGCCACAAGAACAACTATAACCCAGAATACACGATGCTAAAATATGCAAAAATGTTACATGGCAACTAAAAAGACAACGCAGTTATCACATCGATAAACCGTTTCCTTTGTTATACAACTAGTGTTAAATTACCGAGTCACAGATAATACCAACAAAATGTGAAAAACTACTACTATTATTGTTGTTGTTATAAATTAAAGTTAGCAAAGTTTGGACGCAGCTAGGTTCATGCTATGTTACAAGTTACAACTAGAAAATATTATTACATCAACGAATTACGCAACTTCACTCCTGCGTGCATAAAATATCGCCTAAATTCATTATTTTCCTTGCAGAAAGCTGAACTGAGTGTTAAGTTTTTTATCCGAATGCTCAATGTTTAGCCTACATTTCACAAGGTAGCATAGCAACAAATTTCAGATGTGGTGAGATCTTTAACATTACTTTATATTACGGGTTTTCGGACAGCAAAATATTTGGTGGTCTATTTAGTCTAGGCCTACTTGTTTTACTCATAAAATAGTAGTAGGCGCCGCCTAGTTGTTGTAGTTGCTGTAACAATCTTTCTATTTTCTTCACCAAGTAAGGACGAAAGCAACGCAAGGATAGTAGTTATATCGTAAATAACAAGTGCAAATTTCACTCTTATATGGCGCTGAAGAATTTACAAAATTCCATTTCAAAGTCACGCACACACATTCTGCAAGACAAAAACTAGCTCGAAAATGCGACGTCAGCAAAGTCCGAAAAGTTAAACCAAACTCACAATCCGCTGCTAGCAAGAGTTAGAGAAGACACCATTAACGGAATTAAAATAATTTCGTGACAAACGACAAATACTGTTAAACCGGCAGTCACCAAGCAAACTCGTCAGCTCAGTCAGTTAGCAGTACTAACAGCAACAATGCTAGTTTCTCGCCCACAATTAACATCTAGTTTAATTTATGGTAATTTATGCTAATTTATGCAAAGTCTAACTATGTTTCTGTCCGTGCTAATAACTAGCCAACTATTTCGTTTGTAAGCAACGTGAGTAATCAGATTTTTGCAAAAGTTGAACAAACATTCAATAACTTCATAAAAAATGTCCCTAGTCATTTCATTTAAATATAGCTAACTAGACTATTTATTAAGTCATTACTATACTTACGTGATTAACCTAACTATTTTATGCTAAAATTTACGCTACAATAAATTTGGAATGACTTGCAGTTATTCCAATGAAATGGTTTAAATTCGGCTGAATTATTATTATAACTTATACAAAGTATTACGTACACTTTTTTCAAACTGAAGCACAAGTACTTTCTTTTTCAAAGTGTTTCTATCACTACCAAAGCAATAAAAGTCAATGGGTGAAATAATGATGCCGTAATAATAACAATAAGTAAAACAAAAACTAAATTAAACAGAACTTATGCCAGTTGTAAAAAAAATAACGATTAATTATTTTTTTAAATAAGCCTTAGCATACACTAAATTAATATACTACAAGTGGCCCTTTTTATAAATGGCAATTCCGATCACAAAAATGGCGAGAAACTGGCAGAGATTATGCAATGCTAGGCAACGAAGAACCATCATTGGCAGCCGCGGCGCAAGAAACAGAGAACCAAGCCAGTGCGTTCTCGTACAGCCTGTAAGTGGGCGCGTTCCAAACCGATCCGATCCGCTATGCAGTGCCGCAGGTCCGCAGACGGTTGGCTTCATCACGTATGGCGACCACGAGACGAATCATCACTTCGTGTAGCTGTAGGACTCGAACCGATAGAGTTGAGAGTTCCCTTTCCCGACTGTCGAACTGGCGTTCCCATTCTGAGAGCACGGACAGCGTCATCATCAGCATCAACATTGTATAAATACGTACTTCCTTCCCGAGCCGTAAGACCTATAAGGCGGCGCTGATCTCCGTTTCCATAGCCCTCAACCAGATACCAGTTTTTACACCGCCAGACCACGAATACTGGGCTAGTGCATCGCGCGGTGTGCCTGTTTACGTCCCAGCTTTCGCCGGTACTCATTACGCCTATTCACGGAGGGATGGCTAGGCTGAGTTGACCTGGGTGGCTGGTTAAGTACAGAAATGGTTTATCCGCCTGCCGACAGTCACCCATCCATGTACTAACCGGGCTTGGCGTTGATCAACTTTGCTGATGCGACGAAAAATGCTACCAACTAAGCCAGAACGCCACCTTATGTATGTAGAATGGACGAAATTTATTCATCAACACACAGCACCGAGCACGACATGGACAGCAGAGCAAATACTATGTCCATAGCAGCGGCGTCATCGGTTAAAAAGTTTGGGAGGGGCAGAAAGTAGCAACTTTCTGACAGACAGCTGCTAATCTCGAACAAAGAAATTTCAATTTGGCCCCTAAATCCCCCCCCCAGATAGTGAATTTTTAGCCTCAAATTTTGCAATTTTGGACGCAAATTGTCCAACAAGAAGAAAGTTTTTCGACAGCCGAAAATTTAGGGAGGGGGCAGGAAAAAAGGACAATTACCTTTCTGCCCTCTGCCACAACCATGACGCCACTGTCTGTGAGAGAAGCATCACACAAAAAATACTAGATAGTTATAACTTGACGCTCAGCGTGAAGCTCGTAGGCATACTGCAATACTCACCGACTTAACACGTAACTGCATGAGACATCGTAGACACGTAACAATATATGCAAAATTTCACTGATCATAATTTTTATAAACTAATCTAGGCTACGTGACATATGCAGTAAAAAATTGAAAAAAAACTGCCCTGCAAGAACGGGCCATAAGCAGGTACCACGATAAAAAGCTGCAAAAATCCACACACAAATGCGGCTTTCACATGTGCAATGACCGCAGAATACAACAGCACTGCGATTTATTTCGTTGCATTGCAGTTGTATGCATATAAGCGAACCTTTGCAACAAAATAAAAAGTTCTCTGCAAGTTTTCAGCGCCAAGTTGCACTCTGTGATCTTACAGTCCAGCAAATGGAGTCGATGGCGTCCGCTTCCATAAGTTATACAAACTCACCAAAATAGCAACTTCATATCTAACTTCTAAGTTATTGCTGATGTTCCAGCAACCGCTGCTGCCTTCTTCAGAAGTAGGCCTACTATCCGTCAGGTGTCGCTGCGGTTGCCGAAAAGTCAACTATAAAACATAAAAGTTGTACTTCGATGATCTTATAATAACTCATTAGTTACTTTTTCAAATTATAAGACTATTCAAAGACAGAGACGATTGCTTCCAGTTGTTTAGTTGCAGTTTCATATTGTATTCTACTGCACATGTGCAAACCACATTTAGAGCTGTAAGCAATCAGAGAATGACTGGAAAAAAACAAAATGACGGATGCTGGGTAGATGACCGCGGAAAGCTTATCATCACTTCCCGCAGTATCGGATCACCACAACACCACTCCCTGTGTGACGTCCTTACCCGTGAGTCGGTCGACTTTGCTCTTGGTGCTGGTGTACATGTCTGTGGCTCGTTGCTTCAGTTCGGCGGCTCTCTCACGGGCAAGCCTCGTCTCGTTGTATTTCAGTTCCAGTTGAGACGACACTTCCTGATGCTTACCGTACAGCACGTCTGCGTCCTACAGACATACAGGGAAACTGCTGTATGCGACCATCCACCGTCTACACGTGCCCACTGCATGCACCTGGTGGTAGTACAGTGCTGCCATCTGGGGAAGAACGAGAAACTGTCTGAAACATGTCTTGATGAAGGGCTATAATACAGTATACACATCTCCGTTACGAGCTTAGGGTCTAAAGCTGATAGGCCTACCAGTCTCGAAGACTCTAGGTAGTCAGTCCACATGTGACATAGTCATAAACCTGGCGTAGGCTGCCATTATTTCCCCTTTCCACTGGGCCTGCTGATTTACCTTCCCAGCAGCAGAGTGTCACCTGCCTTTGGCTGGTACTAAGCTGGTACAGGCGTCGAACTTGCGACCACTTGATCGCGAATCTTATAATAATAATAATAATAAGTGAACATTTATATAGCGCACTATCATTTCGAAGAAATCTCTAGTGCGCTGAATGCGTTATCAGTACATCTGAAACAAAAATGATTTAAGGAAACGTTTAAAAGAGTCCAAAGGGTTTAAAAGTTTAAAAGAGTTTAAAAGAGTTTAAAAGAATCTTATGTCCTAACCACTGAGCCACACAAGAAAAGGTGCGCCCAGTGAAAAAATTAGGGGAAGTTTTCTCAGTTTTGCTATGAGGTGGATCAAAATCCCCCTACCCCATTTTCACTGGGCAATCAACACCTTTAACAAAACTTCCCCACTATGGACCAAGGGTGTGGGGCCCCTGAGAAAAAAAAGAAAGAGAACAAAAGAAACGAAAAAGGGGGGAGAGAACGCTGAGAGACAGGTGGATAAAGCATAAAAGGGGAGTACACTGTAGTGAAAAAAGAGAAGAAAAAAAGAAATAAAAAACTAGAAATATGGGGCAAAGCCCAACGTGAGGCCGCCCGGCGCCGTGAGTCCGATGGAGGTTAATTTAAGGGAGAGGGTAAAATTTACCTGGTAGCAAAGTCACGTGGCCTGAAGTAGCCACGAAGTAGCAGTAGCATACGCAGAACGCGCATTGTCGACTTAGGGTGTGTCAACATCCGCGCCTGTAACTTGTTTGTTAGTAAACCGAAGTTCACCAATTTTTTGGATTCAACGTGGGAGGGATGGCAGTTGATCAAATTTGTTATCAATTTTCGGCATGTCGATCCACTCCAGATATATTCACGGTCAACGTTTGACATTGCCCGAAATCGCGCCGAATTTTAAACTTGGGTAGGTCAACATCTGCGTCTATAGCACTTTTGTTAGTAAACAGAAGTTCACCAAATTTTTTCGAACATAGCAGGGATAGCTCTCAATGTAGTTTGTGTCCCTTTGTCGATATCATGACCGGTTCTTGAAATATTTGCGGTCAAAGTCGAAAGTTGTCCTAAATCGCGTCAAATTTTGGACGTTTTTTGTCTTCCCAAATTTTAAGGGAGCGGTGCCCCCCCCAAATACTGTATATAAATGATACTGTTCCCCTTATGGCCTGTCATGTGGTAAAGTTTCTTGGGGTTACTCCTGCTAACCCCAAAGTTATAGGCGCTAATACGCTGAATTATAAGCCAATTTTTGACCCCCCCTTTGAAAAAAAATTGTTGCGGGAGCCCCCATCCCCATTGAGGTGTAGGCTAGCAAGACTTGGACATTCTATAGCGTGTGTAAAAATTTCGGGGCGCAGCACCCAGTAAGGGCCGAAATATGGTATTCCAAAAAAATTCGACTTTGGGAGTACAATTCCACCTCTAAATCTCCATAAGTAGCGACCAAATTTCACCTAACTTTTTTCGTTGAACGTGGGAGGGAACGCTGTAGTGCACCAGGTTTTCAGATTTTAAATATCTCTATCCGTTTCGGAGATATTCGCGCTCAAAGTAGAAAGGTGTCCGAAATTGCGCCAAATTTAGCATGTTTTTGCCCTCAAAAATTTTTTTGGGGGGCAGACCCCCAAATTTTTGGACCGGCATTTATAAATTGAACACGCTTCCGAACGTGTGGCAAAATTTCGCGAAGATCCGCCCACGGACCTCGGAGATCTCGCGATGAAAAAAAGAAGAAACTGCAGTAAAACATAAGGCCTTCCGGAAACTACCGTTCCGAGCGGCCTAAAAAACAGATGGAGCGGGAGCTAAAGAGAAGAAATTAAAAGCCCGAAAGTGGAGGTGAAACTTGCGCCCAATTTCGATTCCAGATTTGAGGAAATAGAAGCCATACCCTGAATATCAGGGCGGTCGGTTCAGTGACGGGTTGTTGTTACCTGTTCAGCGCGTGAAGCGAGTTCGTCGGCTTGTCTGACAGCCTCTGAAGCCTGGCGCACTTGATTCCGATTCTCCGTGAACCTGACTTTGAGTCGAGCGATGCGATCTCGTAGGTCGTGAACGCGCGTCAGTGAAATGGTCGTCTGCTCACGAGCCGTGTTCGTTATCGTCTCTACCTACACGTAAGTGAATAAGTAAATAAGTGAATGCGATATACAGAGTGCATAATGTCAGCCAGTGGCCGAATCTGAGGTACTTGGCTAAACCGCTAGCCGCTAGGGGGAGCAGTAGGCCTGCTGGAAGCAGCGAGTTTTAAGGAGACGACGGAAAGTGTCTGCAGAAGTAGAACTGCGAATGCCAGAGGGCAGTGAGTTCCAGATTGTGGGGGCTGCAATGCTAAAACTGCGGGAGGCGAAGGTTGTACGCACGCGCAGAACCGCCAGCAATATAGGCCTAATGTGTAATAAACATATATGTAATAATTGATAATTATTTCATTATCTCTGCCAAGGTGAACGTAGTGAACATTGGAGGAGATTGAGAGATTGGTTGTTCTGTCCGTCGTTCCGTGTGTGTATGTACTTTGAAGCGCCATATCTCTATAACGGTGTCAGATAGACGAATGGTCGCAATGGACCACCCAAAGGAAGTCAACCACCGCGAGTCGAATGGTCACGTGACCGATGACGTCACGTGACCCCGAAAGGTCGAAAGTCGTTATCTTTGAGGCGTCACATTATGATAACAATCCAGATAGACGGGGAGACAATTTCCGGCTCCCTCTTCTCCTTCCCCTTTCCTTGTTGTAGGGTGTAGTTGTAGCTGTAGGCGTAGTAATAGTTGTAGGTCTAGTAGTAGTAGTAGTAGTATAGTAGTACATGTAGTAGTAATGTTTAAATCATTTCACTTGGCGGAGATATGCACTCTCACGAGCGCCTTCTAGTTACCTACTTTCATCGCCTGCATGACGGCCGCAACGTGGCTCGGGTCTGTGACAGCACCCAATCTCAGGCAGAACACGCCGTCGATCACGGCCATGACGTAAGTACGTTTTAACACGGTCCACTGTGTACTCTGCCTCGTTGCACTCGATTTGTAAACCGTGTTGAAACCTATACTTAATCACGCGTCCGTTGCATTTATCTGACCTGAGAATACTGGATTTTATTGTCAATCGATTTTTTATGAAGTTCTTTAACACAAATGTTATGTATATTGTGAAACTTTGTCGGAACTGTTTTGACTTCGATTTGCCTAGTGTCATGACTGACAAACGAAGAAAGTCATTTTATAGCCCACTATGACAACTGCTGCTATTAGTTAAGATCTGTTTTCCTGTTAAGTTCTTCTACCATAATACAGCGAATACAAATTTTCACTGATCATTAAAAAACTATGACCAAAAAATTTGCCGAATAACATACTTAAGGTGCTAGACAAAAAATGCGCTTTCCTACACGGTTATCACTGCTATTTTTAACCAAAATTAATGTTTGCAAAGTTAACTATTAACAGGATCTAATCATTACCGTGCAATAATTTTCTGATATACAGACACCAAGTCTATAATAGAAGATGTACACTGTGCATACACTGTCTAGTGATGTTTCGATGTCGGTGATTTGTGTCTGAGCTTTAGTGATGGCTGCTTCAGCGATCGCCTGCGCATCCTTGGCCTTCTGTAGTGCTTCCAAGATATGCAGTGCCGTCTCCAGAGCAGTATCCGCTTCGCTCCTGCACATTCCACGCAAACCAGCTGCTGTATATCCTCGTAATATAGCTCTTTAGCTGTTTATATTTTTGCACCTATTTATTTCACTTATTTGTAATATACGCTATGTCCCAAGAAAAGTTCCCACTTTTTTTGTTGTCAAAATCGGTTAATATTTGGCAAGGATATGGAACAAGACAAAATGAGACGTTTTTTCTGGGACACAGTGTATATCTTACTGTTTACTGTCGTCACGACAAACAAAGATGCACAAAAATTATGCAGGCCCAAAAATGTGAAACAGCTTCCAGTTCATCTGAGACAAATTAACATTGATTTTGAACAGTTTAAGAACTGATAAAGACGTTTTTGTTCACGTGTTGAGAATGTGGCAAACTGACTGAACTGTTAAATTCACGCCTTTCAAGTTTTGTTCTTACTTACTTATAAAGCGCAGTGTAAGACTGACTTGGCATTATTTGCATGTTGTCTGAAGTCATGTGCTACGTGCTACTGTCCATTTTCCATCCCGCCGAGAGTAGGAGGCTGAGTTTATCTGAACTACAAAGAACAGAAAGTGAAATCTGAATTGGCGTGGATACCATAGGCATTTTGAATTACTAATACATTGTTTCTATCATCATAATGAACAAAGATTCTCATTTCGCATCCCCCAAGGACAGGAGGCCATGTTGAGCTAAACTACGAAGCATGGACTTAGGCCTAGTTCAGACCAACTTGGCGCAGTTAGCCCGTTGTTTTACGACCCGTGCTACGTGCTACTACTAATCTCTCAGCCCGCCAAGGGTAGGAGGCTGAGTTGACCGAAACTACGAATCATTGACTGAGTCCAGACTGACTTGGTGCAGTTAGGGCATTGTTCAAGGTAACGGGCTACTAAAACTACTCATTCTATATTTCTTATACGTTGTTTGTACCATCACGGTAAACAAAAATTTTCATCACACCCCGCCGAGGGTAGGAGGCTGAGCTACACAGAACAGAGAGTGTTGAGACTGACTTGGCGCGGTTG
>Ga0209367_1007218_pt1 | contig 15329 bp, 7 predicted proteins | sample WorMetLIZISLAND2_FD_187412 | JGI IMG/M metagenome (GOLD analysis project Ga0209367, IMG submission 187412) | Marine gutless worms symbiont microbial communities from Max Planck institute for Marine Microbiology, Germany - Olavius geniculatus... ... | reverse complement strand
TTGACGACGATCCGTTCAAAATCTACGACAGAATACTCGACGGAAAGATCACCTGGCCAAAGTACACAGACCCTGTAGCAAAGTATGTTTTAGTTTTTATCCACACTGCGTATTAATACGAGTACTTAATTAAATAATTCAATTAAAGTCTATGATGACGATCGCAATAGATCTCATAAAATTTTATACACTCAGTAGGTTAGCGAATAACACACCGTAGCCAAAGCGCAGGAATATGATGTCACTGTCACTAATTTAACATTTCTTAGTGTAATTGAAATTGTGGTTATTCTGGCACAAAATTAGATGTTAATGATAATGCTGACGAATGTTGCCAAACTTTGTCATCACAATTTTGTATGAAACCATTCTTTGTCATCGTTGCTTTTTATTAGGCCTATGTCTAGCTTAGTCTACATTACGTTGGTACGTACATCAACTGTGTACAAACTTTGTATCGCTGTAGCCTAGCTCGTATTCGTATGTATATGTGTTAAGTGCAAGGCAGTTTAAAATGTTGACGTGTCGCCGTTAAAATGATACGTCAGTCTGAATCTGCTGTTGACAGAGATCTCATAAGAAAGCTGCTCGTTCACGAACGAACAAGAAGATTGGGAAACATGAAGGTCGGTTTCTAATTTCTATACACAGTTTTGTCAATGCTTAGGCCTAATGTGAGGAAAAATAGTAAAGGCATAATTTATTGATAATGAAAACCATAGATTCATAATAAGTGTGTTTTGTATGAATTATTGCCATTATATTGAATGTTACTATTATTTTTAGTCTATATTAACTTGTCACAAAGTCGGCGCAGAGAGAGAAATAGCAAAGTCATGGAAACGCGCAGAGCTCGCCCCTCCCAATGCTTGAATCGCGTACAGAGCGACGTAATTGAACTGAACCCAACTGACATGGTTTAGTTTTTAACAAACTGACCAATGGGCAAGCACTAAAGCAGTAATGCATTACAGTAGGCACCGTCTGTCGGCGTCGGTGTCTACGTGACTACGGGCACATACGCGTCAACCAATGACCAATGGGCTTGCCCTGTTTGCCTATTGGTCAGTTCGTCGAAAAGAAAACCGTGTCAGTTCAGCTCAGTTCAGTTCAGTACGCGACTTTAGATTTACGTCAGAAAAACAGCAGAAAAACGAGTTGTAGTGAATGAGCTTGCAGAAACCTGCAGTGTATAATTCTTCTAGCACAGTTGAATCTTCTAGCATGGTTGATTGCATTGTTCACAGAACGGAGCGTCGGACGTGAAAGGTCATCGGTGGTTTCGCAAGATAAACTGGGACGACGTCTATAATCGAAAGCTCGAGGTCGGTTGAATTTTTTTGTGGTTTTTGCTGGTGATCGCAGTCGATAAGTTGTTATCTGCACTTCGTCAATACAGATCTATCTCTGCAGTGGATCGCATATAGGCCTACTGTAGGAATTGCAATCCGTCTGTTTGCCTATCTTGACCTGACGCGAAAACGAACAGTTCTAGGCTTACCGAAAGCCCAAAAATGATTGAGAACACAACACACTTTGCGACGAGGTATTGGTGAATCGTTTAATATCGGGTTTCGAGATTATATTCAGACAGAAATATATTAAGATAAGGCTAAGCATCCAAAACTGTTAATTAGCCTGAATATCGTTTGCGATACAGTAGGCTTCGTTAGTGCAGGCTAAACCAAGCGCGAATTCAGCGAAGCCGCTGTTAGGCCTATGCGGATGGCCGGACGTTTGTCCACAAACTTGCAAATTGTAAGGAAAACTATCAAATATAAAGCCGCAGATCTATAGCTTAACTATAAAGCACAAGCTTGGCCTACATTAGCGATAATTATTTGTGTGTTGCAGCCGCCAATAGTACCTCGCGTCCGACACGTCGGCGACGCACGCAACTTCCACGAATATCCAGAGCAGAACTGGCAGAAGTGGTATGACGAGGTCTGCAAAACCTTCTTTTCACAGAGCATTAAGCGACATAACTAAACTGAATTGAACTAACATGGTTTCGTTTTTGACGAACTGACCAATGCATTACAGTAGGCACCGTCTAACGGCGTCGGTGGCCTACGTGACTATACGCTCACGTACCCGTCAGCCAAAAGACCAATCAGCTCGCCCTGCTTGCCCACTGGTCAGTTCGTCAAAAACTAAACCGACAGTTCAGTTCAGTTACGTCGCTCTGTACCCGCCTTTACGTGTACAGGGGACAGGGGCGTCGTTGCCGAGGGTGTGAATAGGGGCAATTGCCTCGCTTCCCTAAATTCTAGGCTGTCGGCCAAACTAAGGTACGTTAAACCACACCCAGAATCCGAGGATGCACATGGCCTTTTACGTTTACCACAAATGGTAAAAATCACGAATAGAGCTGTCTGAAAATCTTTTTGTCGAAGAATTTGAAACTGAAAAGCTCCGATTTTCGTGGAAAAAATGAGAAAATGGAATTTTTGCCAGCCCGTAATCTACTATATGTCGGAAATTTGAGCTTTCTGTCGGAATTCTGTTGGAAATTTTTTTCAGTGTATGTCGGAAAATTGCAACGTCCCGTGGCGTATGCAGGATCATGAGGTGGAAAACGAGGCGACTCTAGCGGAACTACAAGAGGAGCTGAAAGCAGCAAGTTCTGCCGGTGGCAAGACGTCATCATCAACGCGGACTGTCAACGGCCGTCTCAGTGCACGAGGCAGCTCGAATGCGACCGTTTTCGACGACTTCTGACAGTGACGACAACGTTTCACCTCAATGGCGCAGCCAGGATCTGGAGGTGGGGAGTGGGATTTGGGGAGGAGCAGACCCGTCGAGAGGGGGAGGTAGGGGAACTAGGGGGTAAGTAACCCCGGGCCCGCGACCTTTGGGGAGCCCGGTCGTCGATATAAACTACACCAGAATGCGCCATCTAAAAAGTTCAAAAATTTTCTCCCCAACAGAGGGGCCCCGCGAGAATGTTTCCACGGGCCCCGCTGTAGCTTTTGATGTCCCTAGGGAGGGATATCCCTTCCTCACAAAGGGAAAGGTCCGAAATTTTTCCAATTTTTGTGTGTGAAAATGTAGTGTTTTGGTGCATTTTTACTGGCACTGTTTTGAGTAAATGAGCAGGCTCCTAAGGGGGCCCATGCTCCCAGTGCACCCTTATGGCTACGTCAGTGTTTTCTCTTACCGCACTGCAAGACTGCTGTGCCGTTCGAGACTTCGACGCACAGAACCTGTTGTGTTATTTATTGACTGATTCGTACGTGTTACAATGTAAATAGTGATCATCAGCTGTAATCAGACCCGTCGAGAGTTGGTAAACCCGGGAAAGAGAAAAGTTTTTCCAGGCCCCTTGACGTTTTGGGGGCACGCAAACGATCAAAAATATATTTGCTATTTTTGACAGCAGAACTGATCATCTGAATTGAGCTTAATTCACTCGTCAGACTTCAGTTTTTTGAGACGATTTTGCAACAAATCTGACTATTTTTTGAATGAATGAATGCATTCAGTATTCTAGTCCGCTCATCAGACATAACCCCATATAGGGCCCCGCGATAATTTTTCCCGGGCCCCACTGTGGCTCTCGTCGGGTCTGTCAGCAGCTGTAATTATGCTGTAAAGGTTAAACACCTGTCGTCGCACGTTTCCCGTTAGCTATGCGCTATCTCTGGTTTGAAAACAGCACCAAACAGCGTGGATGAACGTGAAAAATACCAGCGAACCAAAATCATCTCTTCGTAAATGCAGGGTAACGAGTGACTTTTGCGAAATATTATTCCTAGCAAATTTGTTGAAACGTAAAATGCATAATCAATCGAGAACTCAACTTTTGCCGCGTCCGCACGTTAAGTTCTTCGATCAAGTTAGGCCTACCTTTATCAATAGTTAAACTACTACATTTACGAGTTCTGTGAGTTACCGTAATTAGTGAATGTTTGGCTGTAGCTGAATTGCACAGTTTAATAGCAGAGGACATTTAGCAATAGATGTTGATAAACATTCTGCAATATGTTTTACTGTACATAGGAGACAGGGTGACCACTCTTCACTGCAAAATTCTGTTGTTTGACTCAACCAATGCAGAGCTATTTATCCTTAACCGCAGAGCTATTTCAACGTTAACAGTGAATTGTTCAGACGGTGACGTCATGGTGTGATTTTCAAAAGGGTCAGGCTTCCTGACTTAACAGTAAAACAAGAAAATATAAACAGTATTACAAATGCAAAACAACGCACCATCAAAATGCACCATCTGATTCACTGTAGGCAGGGGCTTCTGTCTCCCTAAATCTAGAATCAAAATTGGGCTAAAATTCTCCCTCCTTCCCCTTTCTCCCCACTCTCCTTCCCTATCCTTTATACCCTTGTCGTTACTATATTTCCCTTTTCCTCCCTCCCTCTTTTCTCCTCCCCTTCACATTCCATCCTCCCATTTCTCGTTCCCGGGGCCCCGCACCCTTAGTCAAGGGTCTGTGGGAGCATTGTAAGCTTCCCAAATGGGTCCAAGCGGTTAGCGGTGCATTTTGAGCTAAAACAGCGCTTCTGGTGATAGCAATTTTGCACACACCGATAACTCACCCCTATTTTTCACTTGGCGCAAGCTGCGCCCACCACCCTGGCTACTTGGGTGTTCCCGAACATGAAGTTGACAACAAGCTGCATTTCCCAACAAGAACGTTTCCCTGACAACTTTTCAGATCATCCAGACGAGTGATCACCCTGCTAAGTCCCAATGACTGTGTGAGACTGCTAGCAATGTATAAAGCATTTAAAGCAATAAAAAAAGACTCTGCTTCCCAACATGTATTGTAACTGAAACCGTGTCCGTAGTATTATAAACTGAATTAACAGATCATGCCAAAATGATATAACAAATTACTAGACCATATGGTGCATCCAACTTTCGTTTTATTCATTAATATCAGGATCATCAACATCCTATGCATCAAAGCCAAATACAGATTGGATGTGATTGTCAATTTCCAAGAAGTTATCATCAAACAGTTTATGAACAAGACACGCAATGCAGACTTAGCAGTGTAATTATCTGTAATAGCATTTCTCTCATCTCGCAATAAAATAAAAGTCGAGAATTACATAAAATCCTAAAATAACTCGTCGCACGCAACACAAGACACTGTCCACAGAGATATTTTAGTTATTAAATTAATGTAATCTTTAGTTTTGACACAGGTCAAAGTATACTGATTACATACAGTTTTAGTTTTCTCAGAAAACTATCGGTACACAAACAGAAGTTAATTATTTTTAAATAGCTGTTGTTCAAATCTACTTCACTTAACAAAACACCTTTAAAATCCCTTGGTAGGTCTAACACAAGTTGGCAAAAGCATAACGTCTGAAATAGTCTCATTAATAATCAGGTAAGCTGCATTAATGTCTGTATCTTCTGTCATAGATGTTATAATATTCTTACGCTGAATACTGTTTTTTTACTATTTGATTTGCTCACAGAAATCTGCTTTTCATTCTGCTGAAAATAACTGTCATTTCAGTTCATACTGTTTGGTAGAATTTTTATTTTATTTAACTTTCAATTTTCTACAAGCTGAAAATAAGTTCAAATTCTTGTAATTGACGACAAGTAATTTTTGTCTTCTTCCTCATTTTGAATACTAAAATATCTCTCAATGGCAGACGTTACAATACTATCTATACAGATGACACTGTGTCAATGACTCACAAAGATACATTTCTGAGATCAATGGAAAACCAGCATATTAAACAGCACACAAATCTAATTACATCGACGCTGTAAAAGCTGAATTTTTACATACATACATAAAGATGCAAACTTCTGTACAGTTAGATATGCAATCTACAGAGTGGCCCAAAAAATGGCACCCTTTTTATTAAGCTTTATAACTTTATCAAATATAAACAGATTTTTAGAATTCTTTCACTACCAGAACCAGGAGAAAATTTGTAATAACACTACCACTAAAGATCCACCACACCTTAACTGTGTCGCTATACTATCCTGCGTAATGTCAGTGTATAAGTACGCAAATTTCAAATCAGAGTACGATTGTCAGAAGTTAAACATACCAGTCTCATATCACCAGTTTTTTTTATAAACAAATACAACTTTTAAAAAACACTGTCCAAATGCCAATGATGTCAGTGATGATGTCACTATGCACAGGCAGAAAAAATGTAAAAGAAAACAAAATGTTTTAAAAAGCAGGTCTTGTGTTTAAAGGCAGAATGCTGCATTGTGGTGCTTTTATCAAACAAAAGGTAGTGTAGTGACACACTGAAGGTGTGGTGGGACCTTTAATGACAGTGTTATTATAAATTTTCTCATAACTCTGACAGTGATAGAATTTTGAAAATTGGTTAATATTTGACGAAGTTAAGGCATAAAAAACAGATTCTTTTCAAATTTTTGGGCCACCCTGTATATGATGAACTCACATAATTAAACTATGCTGTTCTGCTAATTAATACTGGGCAAAACTACAGTCTGGTTGCAAGCTGTAATCTACTTATTTAGTGCTATAATTATGGTCATTCAGTGCCAGTTGAAACTGGGAGTCAAGCCTACAAAATACTTCTTCAGTTCCTAAAGAATGAACTTTAGAGAAAAGCCAAAAATACAGTAACTAGAAAAATGTGCCAGTTAAACACAGCTAAAAGTACTACTAGTTATGTATAAAAGCAAAATAACTGTAGATAAAGATGTTAAAGCCGAACACATGTACTCCAAATACAACCATAACAATGGCAATTTTCTTTCCAACTGGCATGAGTGACATCAGTAAAACAATTTTCAGCCAGCTAAACAAAAGGCCACCCACTATGACTGCATTTGCATCACACCAAGGCACAGAAATAACCACAAATGTTCACCAGAAGGTGATATGCTTCAGTGACAGAATGCCGACTGACTTGGCGTCATCACGACACTATCTGAAACTGTCGGTCATTTGAAGACATCGTTGACGGCGATCGCATCGCCATCGGTGAATCCATTTCCTGCAATACGCAAAGTACATGCACTTTGCATCATCAACCTGTCTGTCACACAAAATGCAAAAGTCATTCAAAAAGTTCATGCACTGATACATTTAGGCTGTCACTTCTCAACACTCTTTTGCAATTGAAATGCATTAAGTCCAGCGTTTCTCCAAAGCTCGGATTCCACTGTAGAAAAATTCGGACTAATCTTCAAGCCAACAATTTGCCATGTAGATTATGAAAAGCATGCAGCAAGTTTGTAGTCTGATATTGATGGACAGTATAAATGTCAATAACAATGCTACTGGCTAGTACCAGCTAGGACTGCAACACTGGACACAAAACTTATTACTGAGCTATAACTGGTCAGCATGAAGAGATATACATTTACTGATGATGGGCACATATAGTCTGCAGGACAAGCTGCTGGCTGAAAGAACAAGTTTCTATAACAAAATCCAAGGAGACACTGGCCCAAGTGCATTTCAGTTGCAGACAACTATGCTGAAAAGTAGCAAAATATAATCCCTATCTTTTTTGGCTAACTAAATTAGTCTACAAACTTTCTGAAAACCACTCGTATAGATCTACTACAAATTAACTGCAATCCGCATACGCTTGCATTGAAAAAACTGGTAGGCACCAGTCAAATCTAGCACATAAAGTTAAAACCATGAACTGATTGTATTGAAATTTGAACATTGCTTGAATCTCCACCAAGGCTGAGTTCGTTCAACTCCACAAGTCCAAACACTCACACTAACAAATTTTATTGCATGAAAAAAATCTGAGTCTACATTCTTGGAACAAGTAACAACAGATGTAATTCTAGAACATGAGAGATGACTGATAAAAAGAAAATAAAAAATAAAATAGGCAAATTAAAAAGACTGAACTTTTGATTGGCCTTAATACAACTGAACTTAGAAAACGAAAACCATTCAAAATAAAAATAAAAAATGCCAAACAGTAACTAGTACTGGAATATATCAAATAATAAACATTCAAGTTATGGCACAGACTAAAGTCTGAAAACAGCAAAAAACTGAAGCAACAAACTACAATCTCAAAAAAGCATCTCAACATTTATGACTGTAACTCGAAAATCAAAAAACAGATTTTGATAATTTGTGGTATGAGTATTCCTGACACAACTTGCCATCAAATGACCATTCAGTTTCCTACCTCACCCAATGTATGCTTCTGCACTACCTAAGGAAAGCAGATCAAGCAAAATATGTGTTAAAAACAGAAAACCTGAAAAAACATTCCCGACATTATCGATCGTAACTTGAAAGAAGATTAGCAGATTTTAATAATTTTTGGCAGAAATATTTCTGACACAACTGGCTATTAAATAAGTGTTTTAGTTTCCACCTCACCCAACGTCTGCTTTTGCACTACCTAAGGAAAGCAGACCAAGCATAATACGTGTTAAAATAACTGACAAAATGTCGATAAATTCCACCTACCCTAATTTGTGGGCCCCAAACAGCCGGTCTATTACAAGGTTTGACTGTCATGCAGCAGTGTGTCTACCAGGGAATGTTTGTGATGTCAAGAAGCGACTGGTACAGCCTAGATTGGTCTGGAGCAAAACTTTATCGATACTGCTGTCAATGAATGGAGAAAGCGTCTCCTTGCCTAAACGAATATAATAATAATAATATAATAATATTATAATAATAATAATTTTTATCACTCCAGATTCTGAACAACTTGTGAATATTTTGTTTGCGAATGCACAAAGGAATAATTGGCATAGTGATGTCAAGCAATTTTACTACAGGCAGTTGAAAAATGAACAACTGAATGAAATGTCAGTCAAAGTGTCACAAATGTAAACAAAATGTGTTTTTACGCGTTATGTTAATTAAGCAATAATATCGCATTGGATAAAAAGTGATATTTTGCCGGTTGTGTTTTTCCCAGGTAGTGCAGAAAAAACGTTGGGGGAGGTGAAAAACTAAATGATCATTTGATGGTAAGTTGTGTCGTAAATATTTGTACCAAAAATTATCAAAATCTGATAATTTGTTTTCAAGTTACAGTTGAAAATGTTTGGGATGTTTTTTTGACACACAGTGTATGATTACAGAATATCTGATAACAGTTCAAAATCTGTTAACATGAAGTCAGCCTGCAGCATGCCAAAAGCACATAGAAGCAACAGTGTGCAAAAGACCTGGACTGCCGTAACGTCACGTAAATCGTACACCTCAGAAATTGAAACAGCATCACATCTACCGACATAAATCCCACTTAAACTGAACAGAAAGTGGAAAGAAAGCCAGCCTGGAAATGGCAAATTACCAGCTTGTGTGCTCGACTAAGAAGCAAAGACTGTGTGGACGCATATTCACGTCGGAGTGGTCCGTATCTGTCCGGCGGGGCTGCAGACGGAGTGCTCTGACCGACCGGTGTGGGCCGCGGTTTCACAGGCAGCGGCGTGGCAAATGGACTGTTGTCGCCGTTGCTCTGCTGCAATGGTTCCACAGCACACATCAGCCTCCAACATCAATACTGACATTGAAACAAAGTTAAATTCTACTTAATTATACTTTTGTGATATTTCCAGGTTCACAAAGCCAATGAAATTCCAGTTTTAGTATTAGTGCGGCAGTTTGGTTCAGTTGGTAACATGGTTCAAGGTTCCCACTATGGTCAAAAAATAAAATTCGATAACTGTTCAAGGACTTTCAAGTTCTGCTGACATTAATTTTCAAGGACTGAATGTTGACATCAAGATTCATCACTTAATGAATTGTGGATGTAATGAGTTCAAAAATGACAAAAATGTCAAATTAAATCATACAGTGCAAATATGCCTAATGTTTATAATTTCATTCATCTTTTCCAGTTTTCCAGGACTTTCAAGGACGTAAACTCAAATTCAAGGACTTACAAGAATGCGCGGGAATCTTGCTGGTTGCACCAACGAAGTTAATCAACACCAGGCCCGGTTAGTACTTGGATGGGTGACCATCCCATTATGTAACCAGCCACCCAGGTCAACTCAGCCTGGCCATCCCTCCGTGGGTAGGTGCAATGAGTGCGAGCGAAAGCTGGGATGTAAACAGGCATACGGTGCAATGCACTAGCCCAATATCTGTAGTACTGCAGTGTGAACTGTGTTCGGCTGAGGGCTACAGAAACAGAGATCAGCGAGGCACAGTCAGCCTTATGACTTGGAAAGGACTTTACGTACTGCTACTAATCTATACTTGTTGGTAGGTTCTGTTTCCAATTTGCCATGGGTTAACAATTAGAGGATGTTGTATTCAAAGTAGCACCTCTGAAGCTCTGCATACGGTACTATATAAACATTAATATAATAATAATATAATAACAATAATAACTTCATCACTCCAGATTCTGAACAACTTGTGAATATTTTGTTTGCGAATGCACAAAGGGACACTGTAGAATCATCGATGACTGTTTCTGTTGTGATTTTCAGGAACAATATTATGATAATTTTCTTTGTATGTTGCTAGCATAACTCAGCACAATGGCAGCGTTCAATAACTAAATTTTCTGAACAGGACAGAGCTCAGTTTACTCCCGAACAAAAAGCAAAATTTGGACGATTTTGCCACGGTAAGCTGCGGAATTTTGCAAACTGGCCCACGGAATTTGGCACAAATTTTCTGCAGAAAACTGTCGGCGCTAGTCATAATATCATATAACACTATCTGAATGCATTCAACCGCACAGCAGTCAGTATACAAAGGCATCCTGACAGGAATTTTTTGTTCCGAAGTGCAAAGTTTGAAGCTAAAAACCATTTTGGGAAATCTAGGGGCAATACTGAAATTCTGAGCATCCTCGGTCTTCAATTTGCAGCTGTCTGTCGGAATTCTGCTGAAAATATGTAAAAAATGCAACTTTCTGCCTACTTGTATAACCCACAACGTCACTGGCGGTACAAAAAGTGACAGAATAAATGCAAACCTGTGGAGTCTCCATCTGTTGCCGTATGTCGTTGTAAGTTACACCCTGACATTAGCAAACACAGACGTAGTACAGGTAGTGCAATAAAACACTGTTGGCACAGACAAAAACTTTTAATATTTATTCTTCTCTGTACTATCCATCCATCCTCACAAATCTTTCACAAGGTTCCATCAACCGACATCATCATATCTATATGCAATCGGCATCACTACATTCAACATATCCAGACCAGCCCTGTTGATCACGTCATAAACCAAGTGAGTAAGTATTCAATAATACTAAAAATTTGGGGCCGAGCCCAACGTCCGGCCACCTGGCACAGTAAGTCCGACTGCTGGCGCTGCCTAGTGAATGAAAATGCAACAGTTATTATATCTGCCAATCAATGTGCGATTTACAGTCCCATACCCATTGTCGACATTATAAATGCCCCTCGAAGGGCCTCCCTCCATAACCCCTCAATTTTGCCTCAATTTCTGTCTACTGTTTGGTTTCGGAGGAAAAATGGAAAAAAAATTAAAAAGTAAAAAAAAAACAAAGTGAAAAAATAGAGCTCCTGTTATTATGTACGATCAGCCCAATAAAACAAAAAACTTGTAAAAAACAAAATTCAACTACAGTTCTGTACTGGTGCTGTATGACACAATACTAAAATAAAACACATTACAGAGATGTTATTACTGCTGTTAACAGACAGTAAATTTAAAAAGCATAACTTTAAAAGACATAACATACAGCAAGAGTTTCTCGGCGTTTCTGCATTGCTGGAGTTCCTATGCTCATTCTGTCCACAACCTCCGAGTAGCAGTCATCAAGCTGATGAAAACAGAACCAAATCATCAGTAGTCAAATAGTCAATTAATTAATCTCTTATAGAAACAAAACTGCGAGATAAAAACACTACAAAAGTCTGCCACATAACTGCACAAGATTTACTTCGTCAAAGTGTGGGACTTAATTTGAAAACCTTCCTAAAAATCTTTTTCCTAAGACAGCAAGTGAAAAAAATTCTGTCGATCTACAAAAATTAACTCACAACTAAGCTTTTCGTACAATGAATCTCTTCGTAAATTGAGGTAGTTTTTCTTAAAACCTTTGTAAGCTGATTTGTCTCCTTAAGTTCCAACTAAGTTTGATTTACGAACTGATGAACTACTGCAAACTAGGCCAAGTACTTAATAAGTTGAAAAATTCATCAAATTACAACCTTTATATACATTGTTGTTGTTGACGTTTCGGCAACTGCTGCTGCCTTTTTTGGAACGACTGTCCACCAGGTGTCACTGTGGCGGACAGTAAGTAATCATAATGTCCGCCACAGCGACAACTAGTGGACAGTCGTTCCGAAGAAGGCAGCAGCGGTTGCCGAAACGTCAACAACAACAATGTATATAAAGGTTGTAATTTGATGAATTTATCAACTTATTAAGTTACGTTTCAACCTATGAGTCTATTTAAAGATAGGCCAAGTACTGCACAGTTAAAACGGAAATTCACACATACCGTTATATCAATGTCGCTGCCATCGAGACTGGACAGATTGGATGATGGTCGACTAATGCCACGAGGGGTGGTCTGAGCAATGGACGGCAGACCACACACACTGCTTTCGCGTCTCATCGGACTCATAATGTGCGTCACACTCGAGATGGCACGCTTCATGCTGCGAGGCGTCTTAGACAGGGAGAACGCACGACTTACACGACGACCAAATCTTAATGCAAAGCAGCACAAAAACACCCAATTGTATTCATCAGTCAACAACCATTCATTTCATTATGACACTACATCAAAAAAATCTTTAATGAGAAAATCTGCAATCAACTAATGACTACAACTTTCAGTTTTGGTTTAAGCAATCTACTTTTCCAGAGTTAATCCATACATGCTAATAACATGACTTGGAATCTTGCTTAATTTTATTTAACTAGTTAGTAGCTGTAAGGATGGAAGACATTAAGGTAACGATGAAGAAGTAAGAAGCTGCAAAAGCCTTATACCAAAAAATCATCAAAAGTCAAAAACTGTACAATTGGAATAACAAAAAAATGCTATATACAAAATCAAAAATAAGAACTACCATACCATAGCACAATGTTCTGAGACGGTTTCTCATTCTTTTACTTAGGGCACGTTGCACTGTCATTCAACTTTGAACTTGGGTCAAATTTGAATTTTACCCTAGTTCAACCATAATTTGCATTGCACCAAAGCTGTTCAAGCATTGATCTCTGTTCAATTCGGAACCGCTGTCTGACCACCGATCAAATTTTGATCTCGGTTCAAGTGATGAATGCCGGGATAGTACTGCTGCCAAAAAATTGTCTGATTCTAATCCTATCCTATCCAAAAAACTTCTTCATATCGAATTATAAGACCTCCAATGCAATTATACTGATGATCTGGATATGTTCTCTTTGTGCTTGATAAATTAATCAATTTATCATATTTTTAGGTGGCAATGTCTCATTTCTACAGTAAACATACGATCAAACCCTAGCCACAGCTACATAAACTCATTTGTATCGATTTATAAGGCTTCTGAGTCAATTATGTGGCTTGGTAGTCTAACGGTAACGTGTCGGACTTGTAATCCTGAGGTAACACAGAGGCACAGGTTTGACTCCGCACCGGGACACTGCTGGGTAACGACCTTAAGCAAGTTGTTCTCACACATGTGCCTCTGTCACCAAGCAGTATAATTTGGTACCAGCTTCACCGCTGGGAAGTAAACAGGCACACCCCGTGATATACTGGCCCCGTATCCGTGGTCTCGCAGTGTAAAAACTGGTGTCTGGCTGAGGGTCTTAGGAAACAGAGATCATAGACGACGTTGGTGCAACGCGCCCTTAACCATGCTGTTTGCTAACTGCCCATTCAATTAGGCCTAAATCGTTCCTAGACCATGCTGATCACATGCAGGAAGCACACAAATCACTCAGTGCAGACAAAGACATCATAAATATTACAGGTGCACTGGATCAAGATCAGGATCCAGCTGAATATCTAGTGATTTTTGTGGATCCGACATGGATCTAGATCCAGCCAGATCCAAAGTCTGTTGAACTGGTTCGAATCCGAATAACATTCTGGATCTGCTGCACACCTAACGAATATTTATGAGCTTGGTTGACCGACCGATTAAACAGTCAGGTCAGAGATGAACTTACAAACCTAGTGGCAGCACGACTTAGCGTGTTGTTAGCTCCAAGATCCGAGGTGTCAATGTTGAGAACATGAGCTTCAACTGCTGCTAACAGAGTCTCCTGGACCACATTGCATGCTTTCATCAGATTAACTTATCAACTACTGATAATGCTTTGACATAACAAAAATTCTCAATTTATAATTTGTTCTACAAAACATTTTATGCTCCACTGACTACTGTCATGGCGTAAGGTTACATCAGAACTTTGCTCACATTCTGGTGCAAATTTATCCCAATCCCAATGGAAAGCAAAATGCAAAATGTTTGAATAAAATGATTTCAAACATACTGCACAATCAAGCTAGTGACAGAAATCATCTACCCATTTCACGAGCACGAACTCAGCATTCAGTTTGTTAAAAAAATACTCAGTGGCATAAACATAGACATAACTAAAATGTGTGCACAGCCATATCAATACAAAACTGTCTATTCCACCAACAAATTTTAGTACAGCATGGCCATATCCAACTAGCTGTTCAAAGAAACTTGACACGAAAATCCTTAGTCAAAAAATCTCAAATGAACATCATGAACTAAAGGCAACTAAGGTCCGGTTTTTCCATCTCCAATCAAATCAAATTTGATCTCCGATTTACTGATCTTCGATTAACTTGATGTTCTAAATTGATCGTCGATCAACTGTGTTTCGTTTTTCCATGCATTTTCGATCTCCAATTATGTGATCAGCAATTAGCTGATCAGCCGTCAGCTGAGCCAATCTGATTGGCTGACAGCTGACCTCAATCTGCGGTGTTGCGCTAAATTACCCAGCATGCGCTGCGAGTGGACGCCGTAGCCAGTAAACGTCGTCATATCAACGACATCAACGATATTGTAGCCTACGTATCGTCTGCTGTCAAAAATACGTTCTATTGCAAATCAGTAGGCCTACGGGAGTGTATATCCATTTTATTTCTTTACAAAACACCATGCACAGTATAAATGGATCAGTAGTGACTGATCGCCATGCCCGGAACTTCATTTTAATGCGTGAATTGCCGTCCTGACCGGCGACGTGAAGCGATGTTTCTGGTGCGAATAAGCAACGAACTGCAGATCGCCACTTTTAATCGTCAATTATCTGACTTGATCCGCCAATATTCGGCCATCAACTTGATGGGAGATTTGATGGACGATCAGTCGCTAATTGGCGATGGAAAAACGGTTATTGAGATGATCTCAGATCAAGTACCGAAGTTGATCG
>Ga0209367_1007217_pt1 | contig 15331 bp, 7 predicted proteins | sample WorMetLIZISLAND2_FD_187412 | JGI IMG/M metagenome (GOLD analysis project Ga0209367, IMG submission 187412) | Marine gutless worms symbiont microbial communities from Max Planck institute for Marine Microbiology, Germany - Olavius geniculatus... ... | reverse complement strand
GTAGACATTTACATGCAAACCGTATGCGTAAACTAGTTACTGATGTGTGTCATGTTGCTGTTGTGAGAGAACAAGATACCGATTTTGGTGAGATTTCATCTGTACCTGTAAATGAACCTGATATGGTACTGAGTGAACACTTGACCAATGTCGATCATTTGACACTCGACCAACGAGCGACACTCTCAAGCTTGTTGGATGAGTTTTCTGATTGTTTTTCTAATAAACAGGTTTATGTACGGTAATATAACATGAAATCAACACAACTGCAGACTTCACACCTAAAAGGACTCGTGCTTACAGAGTCCCCGAGGTACTAAAAGGTGAAATTGAACGACAGGTGGATGAACTTCTGAGACTTGACTTCATAGAACCCTCTGATAGTCCGATGACTAGTGGGGTTGTCTGTGTGACAAAGCTGGATAAGTCAGTGCGCCCTTGTTGTGACTACAGGTATTTGAACAAATACACGGTTCCTGATCCTATGCCTATGCCGATACTTATGGATTGTGTTCACAAGGTATCCAAAACCAATTTTATCACAATTTGCGATGCCAAGTCAGGGTTTTGGCAGTTGTTAATAAAGCCCGAGGACAGGTGGAAGTGTGCTTTCGTGACACATCATGGGGTATGGCAGTGGAAGAGAATGCCATTTGGGCTGAAAAATGCCCCTGGTACTTTTGTGCGGCTGATGAGGTTTCTTCTTCACTCGATTAGAAATTTCTCAGAAGCCTATATTGACGATTCATACACATTTTCATCTTGTTTCGACTTACATATAACTCATCTGAGACAGTTTCTTTCTGTTGTCCGTGATGCAGGTCTGACTTTGAACTTTGCCAAGTGCCAGTTTGCACAAAGCAGTGTGCCATTTGTTGGATATATTGTGGGCAGTGGGCAGTTTGTCCCCGATCCCGCCAAAGTGGAAGCTATTAGGAACATGAAGGAGCCGCGAACAAAGACTGAAGTAAGGCGTGCTTTGGGTATTTTCTCATTCTACCGAGGTCATGTTAAGGATTTTGCTCGAATTGCACAGCCACTAACTGATCTTACTGGTAACAAAACCCCAGTACAACTCCAGCTTGGTGCTAAAGAAAAAGAGGCTTTTGTAGAATTACAACATAGAATTTCTACAGCACCAATTCTTGCATCCCCTCGTTTTGGAGATCCTTTCTCTCTTTATACCGATGCTAGCCAGTTTGCTGTTGGTTGTTGTCTTGCCCAGTCGAATGACAGTGGTGTTGAGTTTCCTGTGCCTTATGCCAGCCGGAGATTAACCTCCACTCAGAATGCTTGGAGTACCATCGAGAAGGAGGCATGTGCCGTCATATGGGCTGTCACTAGATTTAGAACCATCATCTTTGGGGCCCATATTACTGTATATTCAGATCATAACCCACTCAGGTTCTTGGCAGAATGTGCACCGAAGAGTGCAAAGCTCACAAGATGGGCACTTGCTTTGCAAGAATTTGATATTTCACTGAAATACAAAAAAGGGTCTACTAACACTCTTGCAGATGGCCTGTCTCGTTTGTAGACAATCATACCACCAATGCTTTTCATTGTTTGTATGTAACACGTAACTCTGGCGTTTGTGCCATTGTTTTAATCATTTGTGACGCTTTACAGTCATGAGTCTACAAACAAAACACGCGGACACTAGTTGTCACAAAAAATATGGCATTTGTGCTGTCTGCTATGTTCTGTTGAGAGTATGTGTGAGAGAGTGTGTGAGGTGTGGTTGTGAGAGTGAGCTGTGTAGGAGTTACCGACATATTTGATCAATGGATGGAGATGATATATTATGACTATATTACATATGAAAATTGGACAATGGTGGATTATCACTGGATTATCACTAATGAATGGAAGTGATATGATATTACATATGGATTATCACTGGATGACATATTATATCTGGATCACGACCAAGAACATTTTAATGACTATATGATCTGATGTCATTTCCTGTCTCCATCCGCTGAAGGACTATAGAACTGCGTACTTTGCGTCGTTGCGAACTCTGGACAAATTGACATCTGCTGCGCTTTTTAAAGGGGGAGGGATGTCAGATGCAGGCTTCTCTATTGCGTTGCGAACTGCTACGTTACGTTACAGACAGTGAGTTAGTGTGAGAGAGATATAATTAATACGTTGTGAAAAGTTGTTTGATAAAATTGAGTCAAAATCTGTAATAAATGTGTCGTTTTGAAGTATTTCTTAATGGGGAACCTCACAATGCTGTTATTAGATAACTAGTCATACACTATCTGCAACGTCGGTGCACTACTTTGCAAAATACAAATATTCAAAAACCATCATGATCAAAATGAAGGCGCATGCTAAAACTTATCGTCTGGAACGATTTTGCAGTAATTTTCTGATTTCAATTAAATTATGCCTAATTTCAAAATAATTTTAAATAATTTTCCGGTGTTTGTAAACAATAGCTGACGATTCTGAAAAGTTATTGTTTTTTCTGTTTTTTGTTACTTCTTTTATACATTTTTTTCTTTTTTTTCTTCTACATGTATTTCTTACCACTGCGACTATTACAAGTACAGTTAGGTCTACTACCAGAACTGTACATGTGCTGTCACTACCGGTGAAGCAGTAGGCCTGTGTGTGCGCTTCGTGCGTGAGACACACGTGCGCTGTTGTCTGTTTAAATTTGCTATTTTTCGCGGTTCTGTTTATAAAAAAGTTACTAATGTTGCGACGATCATGTGCGTAACAGTTCAAGGATAGCATATGATTGCTTTGTTGTACTTTTCGGCTCTGATTAGCCGTGTTCTGCGGTGAATTAAAACACCTTCGAAGATGTATCGATGCAGGTGGCCAGATTGGACTTTGACCTGCCAGCCATATTTCAGCCGGTCGAAGCTATTGACGTTCAATGCTGACGACCCAGTGACGAGCTGTCAGCAAGCCATCCAGGGAGGCTGAGGAAGGTTATTTTTAACCTGCCTGTAATGACGGCCGGTTCGTCGGTGACGCTATAGTACTGGTGGCAGAAGAGTGCATCCTCTTGCGCTGGACCCATCTCCACCGAACAGTCTTCCTGCATATTAATGAACTAAAACGATCGAGACGCTTACATTGGACTTTTTAGCGTTCGTTGTCATTTCCTGTTTTATCCACAGACACAGCGCACCGAGCGCATTAGAGCTTACTTTGTAGGCCTAGTCTGCTATGATAATGCGCTATATGTTGAGCGAGATGGGAAATTAAATTGTCACTTGACGACAAGTTGTCTCAGGAATATTGGTACCAAAAATTATTAAAATCCGATAATCCTTCTTCACGTTACAGTCGAAAATGTCGGGGATGTTTTTTTGAGACACAGTGTATAAATGTTCTATTAATAAATAGTATAACTATACGTACGGTTGTTGTTGACGGCTGTGTCCGTGTTAGTTGCCTGTGCGGTACAAGCGCTCGTATCCTCCGTACAACTCTGCTCGTTGCATACAGCGTCGTCGTCGTCGTCGTTGTCGTAGTTTTTGACGCAGGTTTCAGTCTGTACGTCTCCAGTCCGCTCGTCGTCAACAACTGTTGTCGTGCTGACGTGATTCGCCAATTTGTGTCCAAGCGTCGACGTACCATGGCGTACTCGCGTTTTACTCGCTACCATCTTGCGTCTCGGGCGTCCAGCCGCCGCCTGCTGTTTGTCGCCGCTGGCCTTGGTCTGCAGTTCAATCTGTCGACCTCTTATCTCCATCACGACAGTCTGGTACTGTTGGTTAGTGCGGCTTGTCAAAGGTGCTGGGGGAGGTCGCAGTCGACTGCTCAATGACCCCATCTGTCTCAAGTCACCACATGTGTAGAAAAGCTATGTGCGGAACTGCGGATTGTAGTACAATTTTACGACAACGGCATTAGTGCTCGAAAAATAACAAGAAAGTCGTGTATGCCGTAGGAAGAAAGCCAGGCAATGTCGCGATTGTCTCTGTGCTTGAGTCTGATAAAAAGGCGTTAAAGCATCCACACTCTACAATCTGTGATGGCTGCCTTCATTAATCTACCGCCATGTAGCCGCCCGCCACCGCTATGAACGACTGAAACCGGTGAGGTTTTCTCGCTACAACTGCAGGTCGACGACAAACTGGCAGCAAAATCGTCTTGGCGGCACGACATGCCCTGTCGCTGAACTGGCATCCAGCTACCTGTTCTCGTAGTGTCGAACACGTCCGTTGCGTGCAGCGCGGTGAACCAATACAACGGTCGGTGGTTTATCGGCGACAGCACTATATAGCAGTCAGGTCTGGTCGACATAGCGACTGTCTGCATATAGAGAGTGAATGCGTATCGCTGTGATGTGAATTTATCGCGCTGCTTCAGCTGCTGCGCATGTATAGGCAGGCTACTGATGCTGGCTTCACGTTCAAGCTTCTACGAGGATTGCTAACGCTAATGAATCGATACATTTTGCCAGCACTGACTAGGCCTATTATAGATGTTAGCAACCACTAATGCGGCATTCACACTGCGCACGTGTAAGCTGATAATACGCAGTTGTCAGCGTTGCAAACAACAGATGCGGACAACTACAGCGTCGTCACGCGTAGGCCTACACGCAAGGACACATGCGTTGCGTAGTCGTCCGCGTGTGGCTTCGTTGTACACGCGAGTAACGTGTGTCGTGCGAATGCTACCAGGGCGTCCATGCCCCCACAGCACCAGGAGACAACCTTCCCCCAACTCGGATGCCCTTCCTCCACCCGCCTTCCCTTCCTCCCCTTTTCTGTCCTCTCCCATTTCCCTCCCCTTCCTTCCTTTTTCCTCCCCTTTTTCCTTCTGTCCTTTTCCCATTTTCCCCTTTCCCTTCTCCCTACCTTTAGAAGTAGGACCCCTTGAATTTAGCCAAGGGCTTTAAGAGAGCGCTGTAAGCTCCCCCAGTGGGGTCTGGGGCGGAGTCCCAACCGAAATCGAATTTGGTGGGCTTTAACCTTTAAAATATGACATTTGGCGGCAACAAATGTACCTATTTTCTGTATAATTAACTGACCAAATTAAGTACAGTTTAAGCAATATAGGCAAACAGGGGTGGCGTGACGTCACAACTTTAGAAGTAAATTAGACCATAGCCAAAATTTGGCGATTGACCTTTCCCTCCCTTTCCCCTTTTTTTCTTTTTTTACTTTTTTCCCCATTCTTTGCTGTTTTTCTTTTTTTGCCGTCTCCCTTTTCCCTTTTTCTTCCCTTCTCTTGTCTTAAAAATAGGACCCCTCAAATGCAGCTAGAGGGTCTGGGGAGTGCTGTGAGCTTTCCCGGCAGGGGGAAATAGAATTTAGTGCATTTTAGCTTTAAAATATGACATTTGGTGGCAACAATTGTAATTATTATTTTCTCGGAATCAACTAACCAAATTTACTGTATGCAGTTTAAATAATAAAAGCAAACAAAGGCGGCAGAAAAAAATTTAAAAGTATAAGTACAAATAATCGTCGAGCGAAGTGAGGCGAAATTTTTTTTTGAACAGTTGTATGCACAATTGGCACATTAACTTTAAAAATTTCTGAGGGCGGGTTGAATCTACTAACCCCTTCATCCCCTTTAAATACAGCCTTGAAAGTAAAGGGCTATAAGTAATCCGCGAGCGAAGCTACCGGGTAGCAGAAAAAAATGGAGCGATTGTACGCAGAATGGTCGCATTTTGTGCCATGCGTTTCTAGGAAATTTGCCACGGAAAAAAATATTCCCTCCGTTTTTCAATTTTTTACTTTTCCCCAACTTGTTCCAGGAGGCATTTGATCCACCTGTCAATGGAGTAGACGCCCCTGAATGCTACTTAATGTGTTGTCTGCATGAACACCGCAGCCCCCATGATAGGCTCTGTGAATCGGTGTAACGTCCTGTCTCTGTGTTGTATTAGAGGGAGGCGTCATGCGGCTGGCTGTGAAGCTGCGATGTCTAAGGCCGTCCGTGCAACGCTGGACCGTGGAGCAGGCCGCGAAACTGACATCAGCAATGACACAAGAAAATATCATGTTATACAAAACGCCATTCTTGGTTCGTCTCACGTCAGCAATTTTGTCCAAATTTTTAATCTTCGTCCGTAATCTAGCTCTGTAAAGAATGTATTACATTCTACTTGATTTGGACACTGTTTTGTGTAGTCTACACTCTAGATGCATGCACTCGTACTTTTTATCAGTAATGCGCGCGTTGTGCGGAACAATGCAATAGCGTTCGTGCCACGTGACTTTGCTAGGAGGGAAATTTTAACTTCTTAATTTTCCCCCAATCGCTTTTATTGTGCCCGGCGGACTCACGTTGGGTTTTGCCTCAAATTTTTATTTTTGTTTTTTTTGCACAGTCATTTTGTTGCACTTCGTGCACGATTATGGATAATGAACATAATAGCGGCAATAATATTGATCAACGTATATACGCAATTTGCGAAGCACCGGTTAGACAGATTCGCTTGTTTGTCTATCATCAAACACAACATACACCGTGCCGCTAAAAGTAAGCCAATTTTACTTTTGTGATAGGCCCTTAACATTGAAAATGTAATCTGATTTCAATAAATTTTTCTATTGTTACATTTATCGACAACAGCGAAAGAAACAAAAGCAAACGCTGCCACCTTACGTCAAACTTGTTGCCACACTACCTTGCGAAATTGGAATGTGGCTTACATATTGTGGGACAAGGTGTACCTGTAGCCTATGTGTGCTGACAGTGATTGCTGTATAGTCGCGTCGCGCACAATAAAATGACTGGTGGTCACTGGTCATCCGTCTTCACTCTATACTCAGGTGTGCAACTTAATTAACGTCCAGAAAGCATAAGAAAGGTTAATAAAGATAAGGCGTAGGCTTGCAGGTATTTTTACTGGACGTCTTCAATAGCGGTCGCTTTCTAAAGCGTTCAACCATAGGCCTATGTTTTATTTGTAGCATTCATTTATATGCTAGTACAACGACTAAGCCAAACATGATTGTATATTAGCAGAGATTATTTTATGCGACACTTGCTACCGAAGTCTGCCTTCCGGTTCGTCTGTCTGTCTGTCCATCTGTATGCGTCAGTGGCGTCCAAAAATTCGGGGTGGGGCAAAAAGTTGCAATAATTTTTCCGACAGACGACAGTTGCGAACTTTCAATAGAGAAGATTAGTCTAAGTGTGCTGAGAATGTCACTTACTCACTTTGCATTTAAATGTTCCCTTAAAGGGGCCGAAATGGGTGCTTTCCAGCCCAAAAGTTTGTACTTTGAAAAGACAGTTTTTCGACAACAAAACATTTTCGACTAGTTAAAATTTAAGGAAGGGAGAGAATTGCCTTCTACCCTCCTTGCCATGACGCGCTGGACTAAGCCTGTCACACTAGCTCGGGCACTGTACTGAAGCCGCGTCAGAGTTTGGGCCTTAGAGCAGACAGCGCTCTAGCAAGCCGGCCAACAAAGTACTTTTCAACTACCGTACCGGGACATCAATATAATGGTATATAAACTACACAACACTAGATATTCACACTGCTGGAACAACTTTAACATAAATTGCTATTAATTATCCACCGTTAAGAAACTACTCACTCAATCACTTATTATTAATTATCCAGAGTTTAAGAGTCGTGCTCGTTTGTTAGAATATTTTACTTTCTTCGGAAACCCAGCGTTTCTCCAATCGCAGACCTATTGTAAATCAAACAACGTTCGTCGTTACTCAATCCAACCGTCGTGACGAAATTACGATCTATTTGCATTAAACAGAACTTGCATTATGGGAAGAAAAGAAGGCAGGCGTCATTTAATGAAAACGATACACCAGTAAACAAAAAATGCAAACACAGTGAATTCAACACGAGACGAAACAAAAAAAAAGAAACTCAAATATCAGGTTGATTACGGTGTCACTTGTTAGGTTAATTCTGTATTTACGACTGGAATAAAGTGACGGCTGCAGACAATATTTTCTGCATTACAGGCCTACTACCTGAACATGTGCGTCCGTGCTGTTATTATCTACTGAATGCCCACGCGTGCACATGTCACGAATGCGGATACAGACGCGTGCAGCATTGATTCGTTGCCTAGGTAACGCATAGTAGTGCACAGGTTTTTAATAGCCGCCAGCGATAAAAAACACAGAGTAGCAGGGCTCAGTTCTCATAAAAAGCATCACAAACGTAACCTTGGAACTTTGGAACGACTTGTGAAGACCAGTGGAGTGTGTGTTGCAAAACCAACAAAAACAAAAAGTGATTTGGAACAAGGCGGAACTGCTGATCAATACTGCCACCTGGTGAATCATTTTACGCGCGACAGCACGTAGCGCTTAGCGCGTCTTAGCTATCGTAGCTATCTGAGCTATATTATGTTTTTTGTGTGTGTCAGTCCGTTTGCACTGTGTACTATACTCTGTGATTCTATTAAAAAAGTGCAAGATAGGATTACGATATCTTTACTGTGGGCTCCCACAAAAAAAACTAAGTTTTTCTGTGACAGAACATCTTGCCGCTGGGTACGAAGACTCCCCAGATGGTTTATCGTAAAAACGGCTGCAGATAGACACGCACTTGCTGCTTATCTAACAAGCACGTTCTGATGCAGAACTTTACGAAGGTACTAACATCGATGACCTTGAAAAACCTCGAACCCCAAAGATATAGGGTTTTAGTGATTTTTGCAATTTTGGGCTGCAATGCACATTTCAAGAGTAAATTGCACCAAAATGGTTGGCAATAGACCAAGACAATCCGCATATCAAATTTTCAGCTTTAAACGCATATCCTAACAGTTTAAATTTTGACCCGTCCTAAGTTTTTGAGTTCGGAAGTTCTCTGTACGGAGGCATTAATTTGGGTACCCTTTCAAAAAGCATTATTATTTCATTGCGCGTCGTATGCTGATTCCCGGGTGGCAGCACCGATGCTGTCAGGTGTCCGGACATAACCTCTGGTATATAAGCCCGCTAGGACGCCACTCTCTCGTCCACCGGGGAAGGACAAACTCTCCCCTAGGACAGAACCCACTCCTACCTGCTTCTTTCTTTTCATTAAAGCGCACAAGACTGTTTCAGGTCAATTTAATCTTCCATCCTTTCTGGGTAAATAAATCGAGTATCGGCCCGTCTGGCTAGGGTCAAGGCGGGGCGTGTTCACCTGTGTCGGGTGGCAGGTAACACTGTGTGATCCCATGTGGCAGGTGACGCTCCGTAGCTCTGTGAGGGGTTTATTCTTTTAAAAAGCTATATTCCGACCTTTACCTTTACCTTTTTGCCAAATGGCATCTAAAACCGTCGAACGATTCAAGCAGAGGTATGCATTATGTGATAACAGGCCCGTCGAGAGGGTGGGGTAGGGGGTAAGTTACTCCGGGCCCCGCGTCGTTTGGGGGTTCCGCAGTCGCTGAGAAGTTAGAAATATAAAGTACACCAGAATGCGCCATTTTAGGAAAGCCGAACATTTTTTTCCCAGAGGGGCCGCGCCAGAATGCTTCCCCGAACCCCGCTGTGGCTCTCGACGGGCCTGGCTACTAGTCTCAAATTTGCAACCTACAAGGTGCAATGTATCACTAACCTACGTGGCTCCAACTAGCGATTAACATCGCACCTCACACGATAGTGTGACTTGTAAGGACGACCTTCAAAGTCTATGGGAAATGGCAAAATTTGACCCTCAGCCAACCAAAAACCCCTAAACCGATCGTCACCAACTTAGAATGGCGTGATTACGTCGTAGACCCCTACCACCAAAAAAAATTTGGGCTCAATCCGCCCAGGGGTTTTTGTTCCCCATATAGGTGAATTATACACCCCTCCTGTTCGAAATTTAGCCTACTACACTTTTATGGTTCTTCAACTCGCCTATCCGTTAGACAGATTTTTACGCTTAATACGTCAAATGACGCGGTTCTGCGCAAGGAAGTGCCTTTTTAATGTTACAAAATAAAAATGTAATTTTTGACTTATTTATTCGAAAAATTCGAAAAAAAATTACAATGGCGTCTATGGGGAAAATTTTAGAATTCTTTAAACAGCAATAACTCAGCCGCCGATTGACGTAAATGAATGAAATTTTGCAGCAATGTAGATGGCTGCCACCGGAAATAGACCATTTGAACAAAATAGACAAAAATAGTAAATTCAAAATGGCGGCGGCCGGCATTTTGAATTTAATTTATCACTCATAATTTGTTTATTATATTTGCACATATTTGCACGAAATTTGGCACGTGTATTACGTTGGAGGTCCTACATGCAGGTATGCCAAAATATTGAACAAAAATAAAATCCAAGATGGCGGCAGCCGCCATCTTGGAGTTTTGCTCAAACAGCAATAACTCAGCCGCCGATTGACGTAGATGAATGAAATTTTGCAGAAATGTAGACGGCTGCTACCGGAAATGGAACATTAGACGAAAATGGCACGAAATTTCATATGCGAGCTAAGTTTGACGTTCTACATGTAGTTATGCCATAAAATCAAACAAAAATGAAATTTGACATGACGACGGCCACCATTTTGTTTTTTAACACAAAGCATAACAAATCAGCTGCCGACTGAAAAAAAGTTAACAAAAGTTTGCAGGAATGTGGTTAGTTGCTACTGGAAATAAATCATGTAACCAGAATCGAGAAAAGTAGTAATTTTAGGATGGCGGTGGTCACTATTTTAAATGTCGTTCATCACTCTTATAACTGCTTTTTCACCCATCTACATGAAATTTGGTATGTAGACTAAATTCGCTGTCCCACATACAGGCTTGCCATTATATTAAACAAATAACAAAATGCAAAATGCTGGAGGTAGTAGTAGTATAGTAGTAGTAGTTGTTGTTGTGTACAAAGTAACTGTTCAATGACCTTTCAAACTTTAATAAAACCGCAAGTATTATATATAAAAAACACTGCAAGCAATTCATTTAATGTTGTATAAGCGCTGATGTAAAACGGCAAAAATCAAAAAGTATAAGCACGAACATTATGCATTAGCTTAGACATTTATATCTGGTACTGAGAACTTTGGTTGAACTAGCCATATGCACATCATCCTCCGCCACAAGATTGCGCGATCCTACGTTTTACTTTTTTGCAATTTTCGGCTGTGGCGTACATTTCAAGAGTGAATTGCGCCAATATGGCTGGAGATAGATGAACAACCTGTGAACAGGAACTAGGCCTAGGGCAGTCGCGCGTCTCATGAGCTTTCCACAAATTACTTGTAATTAAGTATATCGTTTTGCATTTGTTCTGCAACTGGCACTTGCAAATAAAGGCAACCTGTGTTGCGTACTTGATTACTTGATTAGCGCTGGATTCAGTGATTCAGCTCATGCGCGCGTCGTCGTCGGTTCATTATGACGCGTGACCAGCGGGCAAGCACAGCGCTGCGCGATGCTGATAGGCAGGCTTCAGAGTACTGATGATGACGATGAGACGAGTGTGAGTCGGTAAGTGAGTGGGAGATGTAGGGGTAGAGAGGGAGATAGGCCTAGGAGGGATTAGCGCCTCGTCGACGGCTGCGACAACAGCAATGTAGGTGGCAGCGTCATGACACACTGAGACCTGCAGTGATGTTTCAGTTCAACCGATACAACGTGCAGTTCTTATTATTATCATTATTTTATTATTAGCCTACTGTTTCAATACCCCAGTAGTAAAGGTTCCCGGTGAAAACAAAAGTTAAAAACAAAAACCAAGTCGCTGGGGTGGCACTAGTCCAATCGGTAAGAACTGTAAAGGTTCCTTCGAAGGCTACCGATTTGTAGCGTTGACCGCCAGGGAGACTCACTGGAATAAGTATATGGTTTCGAGACATCTGTCAATCTGCGGCCAAGTAAGTGTACTTGTTACGATATTATTAGTGGTAGTAGTGAAAATAGTGAAAATAAGGTATATAACAGGTCAAGTTTGTAAAAGCAATATTCTCAAAGTATATACGTTTATATGTTGCTATATGTTTCTTTTCAGTTATGCCACCTACAGATCTGAACATAAAAACAAGTGCAAAGTAATTCGCGAAAAATCGAAATCGCTCATCGTTGCTTTTCGTCATGTGGCAGCAACAAATCGCAATTGAGAGTCCGCGAAATTTCTTTCTCTGTGTTTATACCGGGTGGCGCAAAAAAACGTCCCGAACATTCGCATGCGTTATTCAGCCGAATGGTCAAAGTGAATCAACAAAAAAAGCATTTTTGTAACGACCGAACATCAACGAATACGTGCGGAAATTTTCGCTTAAAACACTTTTGTATTAGCCGTGATACAAACAAAATAGTGTTACACGCCACGAAGCAATTTTTGTAAGCGGGAAGCAATTTTTGCAAGCGGTTTATCATTTCCATTGCCGCTCGCACGCAGGCTATGCCAAAACGTCACAGTATAGGCCGAATCATCAGTAACAGTTACTGATAAGCAGAAAAAGTGCTGAATCGGTCCTTTATTCTCCTTTGCTGCTGATGCGAGACGTGTTTCCCACGGCTTTTCTGATTCTGGTTGTCTGATGTCGACGTCATGCCATTTGTCTGTGATAACATTTTAAAGATCTTTGAGGTTCGCATGCGGTTCTCGCTTTCCTTCACAGACAAGGTATCCCAAACTGAGTAATGTAGTAAATTAAAACCTGCTGAATGCGGTTTTCATTCATGTGAGCTGACATATTGGGCGTGTAGTGTCGAAAAAATTTAGAGTTGTTTTGATGCGGTGTGATGAAACGCTGTCTTTACATAGGCTTAATTGGATTTTTAACTCTCCTTATCTCATTAAGCATTATTTCCGTAAAGTATACCCGCCGTTATAGATAACTATAACGGTGCGTATACTTTACGGAAATAAATTTTTTTTGGTACATTTGTAGAACAATATGAGCTCTTACTTGCTTATAAATTTCAGTGACCTCACTTATGACACTACTAGATGGCGCTTAATGAGGTAAAGAGAGTTAAAATGTTCGGGACTTTTTAGCGCCACCCGGTATTATTGGGCAGAATCGCTTTTGTAGCTCTAAACGACCCCGCCTATTTCTACACATTTCTCCGTAGCGTTATCTTTCCATATGTCGTTACTGTCTTCACTGTCCTTTGTCATCAAAATCGCTCTTTTCCTAGTGGCTCAGGGACCCCATCTGACACGACGTCATTAGACCCCACATGTTTACTTACCAAATGGCGTCTAAATCGATCGAACGGCACACGAATGTGACAGTCACACGACAGACGACAGACAGACCACGTTGCGAAAAAAAGATGTCGCAATAGGCGGAATGGCGATGCCTACGAAAACAAACAAACAAAAAACAGGCCGTCTCATTCAATCTCTTTCTACTGCAAAAGTTACCATTATAGCATTATTCTCATAGCTAAAATATTACAGGCGGCGTGAGAGCTAGGGTGTGGATGGCGCCCCTGGCGGGCCGTATTGACCGCGATGACGTCACTGGCACTGGGCAGTGCTCGCAACGCACGCTGCGCACACATTGCATAGCCCAATAATAGCCCAAGAACACACGCACACACGCAGACGCGCAGGCGACACGGATTCTAATCAGCTAACCTGTTTGTTCACAGCAGCAGCAGCAGCAGCAGTGGCAGCGACGATTTCTTACAAATATCTCTATCTCTTTGCTGTCCGTACATCCTTTGTTCTTGCCGCTCAATCGCAGTCGGAAAATATCGCAACTAGTCGGATCGGAGGCTGAACCTGCTCGAGGTAAGATGCCAAACGTGATCCGCAGATGCTTTTTGTACGTATTTGTTGTGATTTTCCCGAATAATATGATGGTGTTTGTGGACCACTTTACGCATGTAAAGGGTCGGGTAATAGCGATGATTTGTAGCGATGTATTAAAAAGCAAAATCCCGAGACCAGTACCGACGATACTAACCGCTAGCAGCAGAAGGTTGGGGAGACGCCAACCCCGTGTATGCCCCCTCCCCAGGCATTTTTCCTGGTGCGGAGGTAACATCTCGACGAGCCCTATCTACACCCAACTTTTCAAGTGATAAGAATGAGAAACAGAGAAGTACAAAATAAAGTAAATGTTCGCATCATTAGCCCTGCTAGTTATTAGGCCTACTGCTACTATTTGTCACACTAATTTTGTCATTTACAAATGAATGAATGTTCGTTGCAGTGTTTTTTTTTCTTTGAACATGCCACATTAACAACAGTAGCGGTGTGATTTCAGCAGAAGGATGACGCCATATTGTCTGCGCATGCGCTGACGCTACAATGACATCATCGTCGAGCTACGACATCCGACGCAACCTGATTGACGCGCCATCGTCTGACAGTCATCTGCCAGTGACAGGCAGCAGTGATGTGGCGCTGGCCGGGCCTCGAGCCATCGATGACAGACGAGGGACCCTCAGAGGATGTTCATTACGCGGCGTACCACGCGCCCTCTCACAGGATTCACTCTCCATCAAATACCGCAGGTCAGACCAGCTTTCATCGTATGCACTACAGTCGCTCTCTTGGGAGATTTCAAACTTAGCTTGATATGATAGTAATTAGTAAGTAAAAAATAAGTAAGTGGCCTTTATATGACAGTTGTCAATCGCTCAGGCATTGCGTGGAAATAGATCAATAATACACACAAACCAATGGCGTACGTAGATATAGGGGGCTGGGGCACCTGCACCCTAAGAGCCTACTCAGATACTCAATATAATGCACAAAATGCACCAAAACACTTCATTGTCGCACAAAATCGGAAAACGTTTTAAGGAGAGGCCAACCCCGTGTGTGCCCGCTCCCCAGACATTTTTCCTGGTGGCCAGAAGACAGCGCGACGGGCCCTATCCACATGCAACCTTTCAAGTGCCCCTCTACATCCAGATTTTAGCTAACTGATACAAGCCCAATGATAATCGACAGGTAATACAAGTACGCAATCTCGTTAAAGCTAAACAATTAAAATTTAAAAACATGGGTAAGTAAGAAAGTAATCTAAAAGTACGACCAAGCCTTTGGTCCCGAAGACTATCACGCTAGCTGTCTGCTAATGAAAGGCTAAATAGACGACAGTGTGTATTGTGTACTGTGTGTAGAATGAAATGTGCTGTGATCGTGATGGCGACTCTGATGATCATCGCCAGCATGCTGCTAGTCGGTGTCAGTCTCGCCATGGCAGAACATATCGACGAACTCGGTATACCGACATACCACTTCACAATATTGTTGCTGCTTTCGACTTACAGTTCTTACGTGTCCACATAAAAACCATCAATATTATAGCTAGTACGGACATATAGCAATAAGATGCCATTATTTGCGTCCTTCTAGCTAGAACCTAATTTCGTCTAGTAAGCATTTTCGTATGTCCGAAAAAGTTGGCCGTAAAAACCCCCTTTGACGCACAAACATCACAAAAACTTACCCC
>Ga0209367_1007215_pt1 | contig 15332 bp, 6 predicted proteins | sample WorMetLIZISLAND2_FD_187412 | JGI IMG/M metagenome (GOLD analysis project Ga0209367, IMG submission 187412) | Marine gutless worms symbiont microbial communities from Max Planck institute for Marine Microbiology, Germany - Olavius geniculatus... ... | reverse complement strand
CCCCTGTGCTCTGGCCCTTGCCCCCTAGCTTCAAATTCCTAGCGTCGCCAATGTTAGTATGCAAGTCATTAGTTTTTGATCACCGTTTTGCTGTTCGTATTATGTCAACGTAGTGGTCATGAATTTTTAGCCATTAAAACTCTTGTTAAATGTCGAGCTTAAGAAATCGATATATTCACTATTTGGTCATTTTCGCTGTCTCAGAGGTTTTTCAGTGGGTTTGGGCGTTTGGCGTCTTTTGTGACACATATAATCCTAGGCCTATATTCTTATTTAAAAGAATTTTAATCAGTGATTGACTTTAGCCTAGAAGCAGTCACCTGTTGGTCCATTCTGCGTCCATTCTGATATTTTCTTACATAAACTGCCTACACCCACTGGCTATGTCATTAAGCACCAGCCAACAGCAGCCAACTGTTACACAAATGCATAATGCACATCTACCGAATTAACCGAAAGAATAAAATGAACGTGCGCTATGTGAGATTTTAAAATCAGTAACCAACAGCACGATGAAACTAAAAATAAGGCAAATAAAACTGAAATAGTTGAACATTCAGTACGTTATCCACACAAACCAAAATGCAACTGACATAACATAGTTTACTCAAACTAAATTCGACTGTACGCTTTCAACCGATTCTCACAAGCGTTTTTCGTCAAGGCAACGTGTTGAATCAGATGCTTGTAAAAGACGTTCAGGCTGAAAGCAACTTCAGTCTTCATGTGAAAGACGCGTGTCAGATGTTAGGCTTTCCGACAAATAACGGACGAAAATTTCAGGCGAAAGAATTGACAAAAACATCGGTAAACAGTTACCGCGTACACATGACAGAAATCCATGCACTTGAACTGTCAAATCAACTACGTATCCTAGACATGAAATAGTAGTTATGCATCACACAAGAGTTTCAATGCCAGTCGAGGTTAAATCACAATACTAGATGAGAAAAGTACACATAACAAACTTCGTTTCAGCAACCCCGCCTCAAAAAAAAAATTCACCGTATTTGGAAGGAACGCCGCCCAACGGTCTTTCCTGGGCCACAAAGCCTCATTCATATGCTACTTTAGTTTCTGTACCTTTCGATCATACATTCACTTGCATTGTAAAACTGCAGACAAAAACTGACGCCTAATTTACACAATTTCCTAGCAATTTCTCAAAGACTTTCCTAAAATCTTTAACATTCTTCATTCCTAAGTCAGAAACTTAGAAAACATAAGTTGTCAAAAACATTTTTTTTCAAAATTACATTTTATAAATCACATTATTCTGCAGCTTTTAATTATTCTGATATTTCCTATGTTTTTCGTAAGACTGCCTTAAAACTATTGTAAATCAGGCGTCTGGAGTAGACACTACAGCATTGGAGCAATAGCACAAATGAAATGGAAAACAAGCTGGAGGAAAGTGGGCCAACCCTTCTTTGGCATAAAAAAATTAAGTACATACAATGTAATATATAAATGACAAACGACAACATTGCGGGACGCGTGGTACCGCAAGCTGTTAATGTAGAAAAATCAATCAACCAGTAGGATTATTAATCATACAAATTCACCTCATAATTCAGGTTACAAATAACCAGTTTACTGCAAGAGTATTATTTTGTAGTGAACTACAGTTTGTCTGCACACAGTCATGCTGCACCACACTCAGCATAAACTATGCAATGTTAAGCCAGTCAAAAACACAACACCTTCAAGTGATAAGCAAAAACTACTGCATAAGGTCCACAATTTTCTACAGACGACAAAAATACGTACTGGGTTACATTCTAGATTTCTAATACAATTATCGTGAGATGACGGTTAACGAAACTGCTAAAATGTGCTACCATAACAAAAATATTCTGCAACACAAACCATTTCCGAAACCATTCTGTAAAACGAAAAGCTGGTACGATAAAATGAGCAAACTCGCTAACACCAAATGCACGCTTAAATGAGACAACTCAATTCTGTTTGCCAAATCTAAAAAAAACAGATAATGAAACAAATTTACATACAGGAACAATCTCATATTAGGCTGCCTTGTGCAATACCATGAAAAACTGTGTACTTCCACAGTAAAAAATCATGGTCCTTGCATATAATATCAACAACTAAGGCACAAAAGTTCGATTAGTTTGTCAAAACTAGATGACTGTGCAGTATAGCTATCTACTTTACCGCAAACAAAATTAGTCACATTCTCTCACAAAAGCAATTTGACCAATTACATGCTTGATTATTTGAAAAGCCAGTGAATTACACATACAACGTTAAGCGATGATCCGAAGGAGCTAACAGTTAACATTATAATTATCATTTTCACTCCCACCATGTGTTCATGCTGGACCATGTTAAACAGTATTAACATCACATCAAAAAATGCAAATTAACAGCACAGTCAAGTCTCTTGTCAGCACATACACATGCTATTTCAACAAACATTTGACTGCAGACTGCCTCATAAATTTCTACTCTCTAACCATGTTTGTCCTGAGCCATTTCTCTTTTCTTCCTTTTATATCTTCCTCGAGAGAATCCCACTAGTGTTTTTTTTTTATCCCAATTTAACACAAATAACTCAATATCTCTTCAAGTCATTCACAAGTACAAAACATCTGAAAAGTGACAACACATTTCAGTTATCGCAAACTGCCAGTTGTCATTCCACTATCACATTATACATACAACAGTACAACACTGTCACATAAAAACATATAGCACAGCAGCTAACTAGCAGAAAGCCATCCAATGGATCAGCTCCACAACTGAAAGAGCGGCATTCACTAAAATGGTTTCTCAGACCAGCGACAGAACCAAAGACAACAAAATTGAATGCCCTCAAGAACTGACTAAAGTCAGTATTAGACAGATAAAGCTCTGAGCTCGACATCCATCCTAAGTAATATCCTGGGTAGTGCACAAAAATTGGAACATAAATGCTCTATGTAGATCAAGATATCACACAGTTTCAGAAATGACGACTAACCTCAAATCACTGCAGTGAATGAGTGAGTGAGTGAGTGTGAGTGGGTTTTACGTCCCGCCCGACACAGTATAGGTCATTTCGGGGACAGCCTTTCCAGGCAATGCACATACACATAATAATGCAAGAAAAAGTTTAACCTTTACAGAAAGTTTCACCTTTATGAAACGCAAAACATAAAAACAACCAAAACCGAAAATTGTAAGAACTGTCAATCCAAAGTGTGCATAATAATGATGTAACTAACAGTAATGGCAGGTCTAATAATCTTCCCTCTTATCTTCCAGACAGTCATCCTGATCGTGTTGAACACAGGTTCAAGTGGTTAAAATGACCAATTGTTTGATCTACAAGTACGAGGGTCGTTCGATAAACAAGTTTACAAAATGACGCCATTCCATTAATTTTTAAAATAAGAAAAATCCAAAATATACATTGTGTTGGGAATTTAATTCGAAACATATGCAAAGATTTTTTGACACTGAGAGTCATTTTTGTGATGTCATTTGTTAATGGAATCCAGTGCATAACTCACAAGTAACAACCAACATAGGAGCAAAAAAACGAATAAACTTAATAAGTTAATGTCTCCTCTTTAAACATTAGTGTTTCATTTTTCAACATATTGTCTAAGTTTGTTCAAACATCTGTTTCATCCGTCGACAAGTTTCTGAATGCCCGATGCAAAGAACGATGCTGGCTGCTGTGCGAGCCACCGATGAACGACTCATTGCACCTCGGTATCTGATGCAAATTTCTGCCCATCTGATATTTTCTTACGTATACCTTACTGTAGGCTTCGTAAAACACTTGTCGCCATATACTAGATGCATCGCAGAGTTAATGTGATTTGCATTAAGTTATTTTGCCCACAAAAAAAACAACAACGGCAAGCTGTTTGTTACGGGACAATTTCAGTGCAAACGTTGCCATATTCAATGTTTATAAATGACATCACAGTGACGTCATCTTCGTTAAACTCACCACTTGTATTCAGAATTACATTCTTTACAAAACGTATATTTCAGATTTTTCCTATTTTAAGAATTAATGGATTAGCGCCATTTTGTAAACTTATTTATCGAACAACCCTCATTTGTTCCAGTTCTTATGTCAATGAGCCTGAGTTACCCTGTTAGGAGGTTTAACATGTGAAAATAGCACATTCATCACTAATAATGAGTCATACTGTGAAATAAGATTAGCAGGGCTGGTCTGTGACAAACAGATAATGCAGTAACAACAACAAAGCTAAAACAATCAGATTTTCTATGGAATTAAATTCCTCAACAAACTAATCACTTGGCTACGACAATGTCACACCAAGCTTGTAATAAGCAAGTTAAAGAATAGTAATCGAAAGAACTAAACCTGAAACTAACAGGCACCCTCTGAGGACAGCCAACCAAAAAACTGATTAGATCTATTCTAAGATGAAAACCAGCTGCTCTCAGCCCTCAAGAGTGCAGTTGCCACTATGATGTGTTACAGCCATACAATTAATACATCTAATTAATTAATTAATGCAAATAACAAAATTAACTCTGGAGATGTGTTACTAATAACACCATACTCCAAAAAACATAAAGGCAACATCTTACTCTCAGAAACACTACACACAGCGACCAAAAACACACCAGACGCTGACAGCTTAGTAAATTTGGCAAAAAATCCTCTCCAATGTGTTCACAAATCACGTTATAAAGCAATAGCATGAACAGCACTCTGTTTACACAAGTTTGTGCAAAATTTTGTATACCGGTAATTTAACAACAGCAGATATGATTTTCTGATACTTTCCTAAACAAAAAAAATTGTTACTAACATAATAACAAACATGTCCATCAGAAAAATGTCCCAACAAAAATGTACAATACAGTTAAACCACAAAATATGATAAAGTGGCTGACAGCCATCTTAAAAATACCATAAAATTTAAATGCTTTATCATATATCGAATTTATACTCTACTACTGTAGAAAAAATGTAACCACAGCCCCAACAAACATTCTATCATACCACTGCAGCTAAACTAAAACACAAAGTTTCAAGCATAAGATGAGCATGAAATTAATATCTAACTAAAATTATACAGACTACTAATTTAGCATTCTTTACAACATTACAAAAACAAGTTAACAAATCACAGTGGCTGTGAATGAACAACACAGCAAAATTTTACCTCAATTATTCAACTTCAAAAAATTAAAAATGTGGCAAAAAGAACACAAAACATTTTCTATTCTTGTTCTATAAAACTGATCTAGGTGGCAGCACTTCACCTGTCAAAAAATGCTGCATAGTCAAGCATGAACTGAGATCATAGATAAATACAGTGCAGCCAATGAATTTAACAAACACGGCAAGAAGTGACACAACCCCGAACTGACAGAAGATGAAATAGAGCCTAATAAAAACAGCAACACAACATTTTAACCCTTCCAAATAACAAGTTATAACATGCCCCCAAACTCTGCAGCAACATTAGAGATAAAGCGTTAACCAACATGCAATGCACTTTCATTAAACTTGTTGATCGAAACGGTGACTAATCAGCTGTATTAATCCATCAAATTACAACACGTTTGTCAACTTACAACTTCTATGTACTAGTCTGTTGATAGTTTGGCAACTTCAGAAAGATATCTGTCACATGATATTGCTGCAGTGAACAGTTTGTCATAGATATGAGGAAGTTGGTACGGCCCTGTTCTCAGTTGTAATTTCATGGATTTTATTACTCGGTGGTACCATTATCGACTTGTTGTTTGAAAGCTTTTCGTTTTTGCATTGTATGCGAGTGCTTTGCTAGCCGAGCATCAAGTGACTAGGGCGTTAGGAAGAAGATGAAGACATTGGACTTGTATCAGTGGGTTCCGCTGTGGCTGGTGACTCGGACGTCTGTGGAGGCGCATCTAATGAGGTAGCGAATGAATGAGAAACGTTGCTGCTATCGACTGCCGATTGCTTACCACTAGCATCTGCATCATCTGAGCCACCTGCACAGCACAATTACGACACAGTTTTCTCAAGTCCACTCAGCCTCCTACCCAAGACAGGATGGAAAATGAGTACGGGGTAAAGGTGTAGTGTGGCTGATTGAGACGGTGGTCTGCTGGCAGCATCTGTTTGCTGGCATGGACAGTGGATGGCCGCATAATGAGCTGCGGTGTCATTAGATCAATGCCGGTCAGCTGACACTTCTGAAACTGTAAAAGCAATTCTATTCAAGATTACAACTATGCTGCGTCATGCACCACACATTTACCATAACCTCCTACAGCATCTCCTGTGAAACTGGATGGGAGTGCTTACCAAAACAAGCTGAGGCTAAATAATATGAAAAAAATGAAAAATGCATACGAAAATGTGTCACGAAATACACATAAAAAATGTAGGTGCAAAAATTGGGATGTTCCTACTCTACCGATAATGTAAGTGTATGTACCATGGATAAGCAAAAGTCAGCTATCAACATGCAAAAATTTGACAGTTTTCAAGCCACATTAATTAGAAATGTTTCAAGAAGTACAATACAGGCTGGATGGTTAAAATTTGATGCCACAGCAATGAGCTCTGTATGACTCCATCTGCTTGGATGAAATCCATCATAACATACTGCAGACACCAAAGGAACAGAAAGAAATGGTATTTTTGGCATATTTGTTCATGCTGCGACTGATCTTTAAACTGATCCCAAACCCTCACAAGGTCATCGCTGTCCCAAGAGGCAGTACTGACATAAGCTTGGTATAGATAACCACAAAATACCACAGAATCAACATCACAGATAGACGGACAGAAAATCATCTAAATGAAAAAGCCGTACACTAACAGCCATCAGGTAGCTGTAAGACTCTCATCTTATTGTCAAGTTACACATCATCCCAGCTGCAGCGTCTATGTACTGCTGGCTTTCCACCATTAGCTTTTATTAGCCATGTTATGCATTCAAATCCAGTGTTCCCACAATGTGGTAATAGAGAGAAAATGTCAAACACTTAGTTCTGCTCAGTCCAAAACAGCAGCAATATTTTTATAACTCCAATGACATCTCTGACTATGAAAACCGGTTGGAATTCCATTTGTTTCCTGCACAGCCTGATGGGCTCATAACAACAACAACAACAACAACAACAACAACAACAACAACAACAACAACAACAACAACAGCACAACAACAACAACAACAACAACAACAGCACAACAACTGCAACAGCTTACTGCTGGAGTTGGTTTCGACCATAACGATGTCATTCTTCTCTTTCATGTGCACGTGGCTCGACGGCTCACTCTCGGCTGACTCAGCTGATGCCGGCGCTGGTGGACTTTCCGCTGCTACGGACATCAACAACACAACAATAGACAACTTCAACTAAACTGATTCATGGAAGCGATACTTCAGCCCGCATCAACTCTGGTAAAAAGACATGGCAAGCTAGAGTATGTGGCACATGTGGATTGTTCTTTTGCTATTGCACTCAGGGCTAGACACACATCTACTCATAACGTGCCATGCAGTATCGGTACATGACGAAAATTTGAGTCACCAGCAGAATACTGAATACAGCTAACGCTGCAACTTTTAGAAACATCTCAAAATGCAGCTTTTAACTGGTGTTGTAAGTAGGGATTGCAACCCGGGTTTTGAAGAACCCGGGGAAACCAGGACACTTTACCAAACCCGAAACGTGGGTTTGGGAGGTGGGCAAAACCCGCAGGTTTTGGGTTTGCGTTTTTGCACCAAGAGCACTGCGTTTAATGGTGTGGATAACAGCAAACACGTTTTTGATTACCTATCCAATCCACAGCACACTGTCACTTGCAGCTGCTTTCTCAGGCGGACGTGCATACTAAGGATGAAGATGCTGTCGACCACCTTAGCCTTGAGCAACAGATGAGCGCTGCTATCAAACAATGCAGGATGAGTCGCCAGCCAGTAAAACATAATGCTTACGACGTTGGCAAATCAGTAGAAGCGGCGATAAAAACTGAAATGGCCATGTATGAGTCATGTGGTGTAAGAGGGCGCAGTTTGCAGCTCGTACACAATTACCTATTGTCTATCCCTTCTGCCTCAGTCGAAGCTGAGAGAGCATAAAGTGTTTTCTGAGGTAGGAACGTTGTGCACGAGAATACGTTCTCGCCTTGGAGAAAATGCGTTAGACCGTGCCTTCTGCGTTCTTTTTATGGCATACGCTCTAGAGGATTTTTGAGCTTAAACTGGACTAATTAATGCACTAGATAGGGGCCTTAGAGGCTAATGTAAGCACATTTTTGCTTTGCCGAGTGTGGTTGCTGTTAATTTCTTAAAGTTGCCTTTCTTTGCCATTTAACTGTTTTTGACGTTTATTTTATCATATACGCTAGATGGCTACGAAGCCACAACGTTTATGAACAAGCTTACAGTTGACTGAGTCGATTTGAAGCTGATAACTTGCATACTTGATAGGCCTATACTTGTATACAATCATGTATACAGTCGCCATTTTGCCAAACCCAAACTAAACCCGAACCTGACTCTAAACCTGGGTTTGTGGCTGTCCAAACCTGAAACTAGGGTTTGGCAAAAAGCCTCAGGGTTTGCAATTCCTAGTTGTAAGTTACCGAACTAACTTTTCCATTAAGATTTATGACTTACGTAACATGCAACGTCATGCCTTTACTCTATACCTGTGCAATACAAGCCTGTGACGATAATGATAATGATAATGACAATGATGATACACAAACAACGACAAAAGTAAAGGTAAAGATAAGGCTCAGAATATAGCTCTTCAGAAGATTAAATCCCTCACAGAGCTATGGAGCATCACCTGCCATATGGAATCACACAGTGTTACCTGCCACCCAACATAAGTGTACATGCCCCACCTTAAACCCAGCCAGATGGGCTGGTACTCAATTTACCTACCCCAGAAGGATGAAAGGCTGAGTTGGCCTAGATGGCAGGTTATACCGAGATGGTTTACCTGCCTGCAGGCAGTCACCCATCAAAGTACTAACCCGAACCAGTGTACAGCAACTTTGTTGATCAAACGAAACATGTTACCGCCACACCAGGCCACCATGAATCAGTGTCTAACCTGTCTGTGCAGGTGGCTCTGAAGGCGTGGATGTCTTTAGCTGGCTTGCAGCAGCAGCAGCAGCAGCAGCTGTAGCAGCAGCTGGCTGCTGGCTAGTAGGTAAAGCTGATGGCGTAACAGGAGACTCATGCAGCTGAGACATGCTCAGCTGTTCAAAGCTCTCTGGTGCAGGTGAAGGAACCTTCTCAAAAGTGCCAGATGTTGACAAAACGTCCGTCGCTGGTTTCTCAACTGAAGCAGCTTGCTCGTGTGATGTGGTAGGCTGGTCAATAGATGCTGGCTTCTCTAGTGATTCACCTTAACAAAAAAATGCATCAGAAAAATGCATCAGTATGATGGCCATACAGTGAATGGAATCAGTCCCAAATTGGGAATAATGTTCTAGCATCTTCTTTTACCAGGTTAGTCAAGACATTTGTCAGTCTAGGTCTCAATGCTGTGACAGATAACCATAGCAGCCTACATTTCGTTGACATGTTATGTATTTTTGTTTTATCACAAAATATTTCAAAAGACACATGCACAATTGCACACAAAACAAAAACAGAATATGCAGCAAACTGAATACTGGAGCTAATTAGATAAATTCACTGACTGGCTAAAACTTGCAGAGAATCAAAGAATATTTGATTTAGTATGCAACAATACAGTTAATTTTGCCAGAAGATAAGAACATGGCCACATTCAGATAATTACTGTATCTAACATCCATCCCTGCCAGTTAACAGAACACAGGCAGCTGCAGTGAAAGTAACATTTACAGGTTAGTCAAATAATAAATATAATGACAAAAATTCCTATAGTGAAAATCAAGGTATATAACAGAACTACTTGCATCCACCATAACTGTCATCGACTAAGCAACAGATATGAAAACAAATGCCGTAGCTTACCAGTATCCACTGCAGTTGCCTGCAACATAAACAGCAGATCATCACAGATAATCAGCAAGTAACTATTTTCACCAAATAAACAATACTAAGACAATTTCAAAGAATTCTGGACCTACATCTAAGACATGGTAAATGATACAAGTAAGTAAGTTCATCTCAAGGTATGCAGTATGCAGAGCTGGGTAAATAAATAAGTAAAGGTTAATGTCTGACTGGAAACATAGCAGATCAATCACATAAAAATACAAGACTGAGCCTAATACGGATACATATAAAAAAACTGCTACATGTCTGTGCTTGTAACTGTGTTTGTGGCGAATTACATCCTCCATGACATTCAGTGAACTAAACTAAAAACTGCATAGAAAATGCTACCAATAAAAATTATTATGGACATGTGTATATATCTTTAGCAGTGGCTATCATCCAGAAAAAATGTCAACCCCATGCTGATAACAACCCTAGCCACAACATAAGAACATTAAGCAAAACACCTATACAGAAAGGTAGCAATCAACACTAAATGCTGCTGCAACTTTTGAGCTAAAAAGCAAATAAAAATACATGCAGCATTAACATCATAGACCTAATGTAGACCTGTGATCATAAGCTGTGGACTACAGATTGCTGTGTATTACAGCACAAGATTCTAATAAGCAGACTGCACTGTCTTACAAAATTGCATAAAATTTCCCTCCATCAGTTTGAGTTCTATCTCATCAGACCTCACTGTCGCTGAGAGTATGAGTTACTGCACTCCCCAAAACTCCCTCGACGTTTTTGGCAACTCGAATAAACAAAATTTCCTGCCCCAAGAACAAACAGACATCGGGTAGAGTGGAGTTTACTGGGCGCCATAGGAATACATTGCGCCTATTATTTCACATATATACCGTATAACTACCAGTAGGGTAAGGGTTAGGATTAGGGTTAGGGTTTAAGGTTAGGGTTAGGTGTAGGGTCAGGGTTAGGTGTAGGGTTAGGGTTAGGGTTTAGAGTTAGGGTTAGGTGTATTCCTATGGCGCCCAGTAAACTCCACTCGTCCCCAGACATCGCCGCCACTGCTTAGAAAGTTAAATATGTAGCCTTGTGGCTGTTTCAAGAACCTGACCATGGACTAACCATGGAGACAAAAATTCCCCATACGTGTTTCTTCTTCTTGCCAACAATGCACACATTCGGAGACTTTAACATTATATATTAACCGTGATTTCCTAACCGTGTGCAGAGGAGCTGAGGGTCTGTCGGACTTTATATCGGAGACGCTACGAGATCGTCGCCACAAGCGGTAGACAAGTAACCCTGCGCCGGCGACAGTTGCACCGACACCACTGGCGATAGCCACTGCAACGATCGCCTTCTTATAATCCGCTCCAGTTTCTCGGATCATTCTTGCTGCAAAATACGACAGAATTTCTCAGCCAAACGTTAAATTTGCAATAAAATTCAACACCTGACCTTCAATCGGCCACTCCCCTTTTCGATGTAAACAAACACGAGAAATTTCGACGTAAAGGTCGTACAGCAAAAATTGTAGAGATAAAAAAACGGTCAAGATGGAGTGGACGCAGGTGTAAACCTCACCGCAGCTGGCGGATAACGAAATTAGTGATTGCAATTCTCCTCATCGTCCTTGATGGCGAACTCCTACTGAAGCATAGCGGTGTCTACTATTTGACGCCACAGCCGGCGACCTGCAGCTAGACGCCAGGCAGAGTGAACGCCGGTGCTGAAGGGCTGGACGTCCCGGGACACGGTTTTCAACCATGTATCACAAGGACGTCGTCCTCTCGGTCTTCTCTATCCTGCAGACATGTTGCCCATTGCAGCTACTACAACCCTGTGGTAATTATTTTCGTGTGGCACTCTAATCAGGTGGCCTTCTCATGCGCACCAACCTAGCTAATTGGAGACAACGTAAAAGCAGCTGTGATACTTCCCGGGATTGAATTCTCAATCCCGGAATATCCGGGGTTATGAAATTTGTATCCAGGAATCCCGGGATCCCTTTTTCAGGATAAGGCTTACAGATTAGTCGTTATTTTGGTATTACCAACAGACATTTCATGCATGTAGGCTAGTCTTCTACGAAAGGTAGGCCCTGTATCTGAACTGTACATGTATGGACTGACACTGGCTGCATGACTGTCAAAATACAAATTATAGTGCACATGGCACAGCAATTGAAGTAGGACTTTAGGTAGGGCGCAAGAAATATTTTATTTATTAAACGGCTAAAACTGTTATCTGTAGGTCTATCATTTGTGTCATCTCGAAATTTTGGAATGGGACGCCGCCAAATTGGCGAAAACAGTCAGGATCCCGGAATTGCAATTTCTAACCGGCATGCATGTCAGCTAATAAATAAATAATAAATAATAAAGCATGCCTTTATTGAAAAGAGCGTGACCACTGGAAATATGGAAATGGTAGGTTTACTTCCACACGAAACAACCAACTCACAAATTGTTACGCAGTACGGTCGGCTATTCTAGCGACAGCTGGCTTCTTGTTTTTACGTAGGCCTAAGCACTGCAGTACCTGTTCCATTCCTCTCATTTCAGTTTTGTTTAAACCAGTTTTAGTTCTTCTAGTTTATGCGCTGGAATAAACTGGCAGTTTGTCTGTCAGTTTTCCGGTGCAAGTCATACATACACCATGGCATAAACCTATCACTGGTCAGCTGGTCAATGCATCTGGCGGCGTCTAGTAAAGGTCTATATCAAAGCTTGGTGCTGAGGCGGCTCACTCTGCCTAGTTAGAGCAGTCAGTCATGTCAGTGCGCCCGCTGCCGCTGGTCGCTGTCTCTCTGTACGTAAGCGCATGTCGTCTCTGTCGCAGCAGCAGCAGCAGCAGCGCAGCGTGGCAGCATAGTCAAAGACGCTACTCGCAGCAGGGCGCTCGGTCGGTCATTCATACAGCCGCATGCTACACGAACAGACAGACAGACGGACGGACGTCGTACTGTAGCCGTGCTCAGCAATAGATAGACTCACGGACAACACACGCAGTCGGTCGGTGCAGTCGGTCGCTGGTTACGTCGTGTATTGATTTTCACGACGAGGCGCCGCCGGAGCGGTGGCTCTTGGTCGGTCTGCCGGCCGAACGGTCGGACGCTCTGGGTGCATGGTCATCGTCCCATTCGTCCAGTTACTACAACACGACTACCACGATGATGATGATGTCGCCCTGTCGTAGTCGTCGTCGTCAGCCGGTCCACTCTGCTCTCTGACCACCACGAGCGTCGTCATGGCAACAGATCCAGACGTAAGTAGTCGACTTCAGTAAACTTTTACTAACTTATTTCATGCTTCTTCACGATCCACTTCGTCCTTCTATCTAATATCTATCGCCACAGTGGCTGGAGTTTTATAATCTCACTCCAGTCATGCGTGACGATTGAAACGCGACTCGCGTCTGTTCATAACGCGCGTGTTCCATACAGAACACGTAAAATAAGTACATTTCAGCACGTTTTAGAGTATACTTTTGTTATCCTTGCACTCGCATAATTTCATTTCTTATAGGGTTTAGGCTTATACTAGTAATGTTGTTCTCGAGGAGTGTCTGGCGTCAAAGTGGAGCACTTTCCCCTAAAAGTCGTTATGTTGCCGCTATTGCCTCGTCTAACGTGAAAACGGTTGCAAATATGCATATACATTCTGCTTTATCATAACAATCACTGCTGACGAGCTTTCCGGGGGTATCAACATTGATGAACTTGAACGACTTTGACACTCCAAAGTAAGAGTTTTTGTGATTTTTATGCGATTTTCGGCTGCTGTGCACATTTTAAGAGTGAATTGCGCCGAAACGGCTCGAGATAGACGAAGGCAACCTGCACATGAAATTTTTAGCATTAGGCATAAACGTAGGTTTCAACAGCCAAATTTTTGAACTTTCGATCTCTTAGGTTCAAGGAGTCTTCCGTAAGTTGGCGTCAAACTTGGGTACCTCTTCAAAATGCGCGATTTTCGCTACTGCACTTATTTGTCGTGAAAGCGGTTGCAAACAGACACAGGCTTGCTACTAATCATACAACAAACGCTGCTGACGGGCTTTCCGGTGATATTAACATAGATGACGAATTAACCTACCTGGAAATTCAAAAACGGATTTTTACTAATTGTTTTCGTAATTTTAGGTTGCGACGTATATATATTTCAAAAGTACACGACACCAAAATTACTGGAAATAGGCTTTAGACGTAGGAGTACACGTAAAATTTTTGGCCTAAAACGTAGATTTTAACCGTCTTAGTTTCAACCGCCTAGGTTCAAGGAGTCCTCATACGGTGACTTGAAATACATGTACCCTTTCAAACGCATTATTATTTGATTGCACGTTGTACACTGATTCCCATGTTGAAGCACCTATGGTGTCGCGCATCGGGTGAGCTTTGTTCAAATTACTTGTTTTCTGTACTAAACGTAGCTTATACTCAATTTCGAAGAGTTTGAGTGATTGCAAGCTCGTATTTGCTTAGTGTGCAGTGTGAACCAAGCGCCGAAGTAAGTTAAAAAAAGTAGGAGGGACGGAAATTTACAAAAAGAAAAGTATTAATCCCGAGGCATGCGTCGAGGTCACCAGTACTCACCATTGAGATCGGGGTAAGGTGGGTAATCAGTAAGTAAGTAAGTAAGTAAGTATTATTTCAGTAAAAACTTAGTGGCAGAATACGGCTAGGTTGCTCAGCATAACGTGCTTAGTTAGCAGAATGAATCTGCAACAAATCTGCAAATAGGGCTACACTGTTAATTACTGTGCACTTCCAGTGCGTCACTTTGTTATTCTATATCTATTTATAATGAGTTTTTACAGGCAATGTAGGCCTATGTAAGTAAAGTAAGTAAAAGTAAGTAAAATGTAAATTTATACAGCGCATATAGAAAAAAATTAGAAGTTGCTATCACAGATGTATAAAGACATTTTTTGGTTATGATAGACTATATAGTGTTACAGCTATTCTTTTGGATTTGCAGCTTCCCAGCTTCGAGACTCTTTTGTATAATTATAAATATTCATTTTATATGCAGTTCTTATGTAGTGATAATGTTGTAGTTAAATATTTTTGTAAGAATTGGACTGTGATGTGTATATGTTTTATTTTTGCTTTTCTTTTTTACCACTTTTATTGCTTTTATTGCTTTCATTATTTTACCTGTGTCCTATGGACGTTTCTGTCTGAAATAAACTTAATTGATTGATTGATTGATAGTTAAATTAACCTCTAATGCGCTTGTCATACTAGTACTGACTGAACAGGATTGTTTTAAAGAACTGTTTGAAACTGTCAATGTCACACGCTGGATCTCTGAGTTCATCTGGCAGTGAGTTCCAGACCGTCGGACCAGCAACTGGAAAAGCCCGACG
>Ga0209367_1007214_pt1 | contig 15333 bp, 6 predicted proteins | sample WorMetLIZISLAND2_FD_187412 | JGI IMG/M metagenome (GOLD analysis project Ga0209367, IMG submission 187412) | Marine gutless worms symbiont microbial communities from Max Planck institute for Marine Microbiology, Germany - Olavius geniculatus... ... | reverse complement strand
CGTAATCAACCGTGCCAAATTTTATCTTAATCGGTTCAGGGGTTTTGATTCTGTGGGGGGTCGAATTTTTGGCTTTCCCATAAGAAAGAGAAGTCGCCGTTAACACAGGGCTTGAACTACCGTTCAGCCTGTGACTAGAAAACAAAGAGCCTCGAGGGAAAACAAAAGTGGTTAAATTATAAATTATTTTCGAAGACACAAGTAGCCGGCGTGCAAATTTTCAGTAGTAGGGTCAAACGCCAGGGTTAGGGTTGGGGTTATAGTAAAGTTGCGCAATGCAGTGTATAGATAGGCGGATGGTCGCATTATACAGTATGTCGGCACTGGGCCGATGTATTTTTAGTCATACGTCATTCTGCTATTGACTACATAAATATAAGACCATTATGTCATCTCGTTCTCGTGGGAATAATCGCTCAGGATGAATAGTTACAAAGGCATAGGCTACACGGAGTGAGTTTACAACTTTACGTATCATTCTTGTCTGCTCCGAAGGATGATAGCAATTTATTCTACCTGTTTTTTGTTCTTCTGCTTGTCTGCGAAACACAGCAAAGCTATGAAAGAATTTTAGTGAATGTTTTGAAGAACTGAACTTAGCGTGCCCGATGAACGATCGATTAAGTTTCGTCGGCGTCTGGTTCACGTTTTGCACGTCTGTAAATCGCAAATATGATGAATAGGTCACGTTTCCAGCTGCAACGACAGCATCGGAATGTCATCAACGACATCTGATGTGGGACAAAAGAATGTGGATAGTCGGCCGTGCTGCATAAAGCAGACGATCAAGTAATATTTAAGCTATGTTGACTGATGATACAGTCCACCAGCGCCGCACAACGGGCGGGAAAAACGGGAAGTCCCATAGCTTTGCTATGGAACATGATCGAGCGCGTTTTGCGTAGCGACGCTTCGGCTGTTAGACGAGCATTTTGTTGTTGTTTATGTCTTAGCTCGTGCGGAACATAGCATTGTAGTAACGTAACGTCCGCAGCGGTAGGCCTATACGCTTTACAATAAATGCAGAATATATCAGTGTGGTAGTCTGGACATACCCGGCTTTACACGTCCTGGCTGAAACAGCGCTTCATAGCACTAGAATTGACGTGCAATAGGGAGGGGTATAGTTTAATTTCTCAGATGTTACATCTATGGGGTCGAAGATCCCTTTCCAGTGTCGAAGAGGCAGTCAACTGTCAACTCATTTCAAGTTGCAGTCATATTTAGCATTAGCTGTTATACGTGTTTCATATTTGTACGTTTGTTTGGGTTTGTAATCACGACGTGTCTGACTGCGATGACGGATCCAAGATTTTGAATGTGAGACGGTAGATTAGGTGGTCTGAAGCATAGCTTCCAAAATCTCAACAGTTTTAATTATCCGATAGCCACCGCTGCAGTCCAATTTTGCCAGATTTACGACAGAGCAATAGCAGTCTCTCTGTCCATGTCTTATTAGACGGTTCTCCAGGGAAGGGGACATTGCTGCAGCTACCTGGTTAATACAGGAGAAAGCGATTCCGCTTATTGCCAAACTACGTCAGTCTTTGTTTTCGCTTCGAATGATGCGTAGAACCAGGTTATCGTAGAGGGCCAAAATGGCTAGAATACGAACGAACGCGAACGTCTGCGGAACAGTAACAAAAAAGCCATCACGCAGTCTGTGAACATTTGCTAGGGGCTAATATTGGATCCATTTTATCACTTGCGGTTCCGTTTAAAAACTAATTGTTTGCTTTACTTACGATTCCTGGTTAATTGTTTTGTTTTCTGGCACTGGCGATTAGCTGTTGTAGGCCTAGGTCTATTTCTGGTAAATGTTACTATGTTAGAGATAGTACTAAATCGGCGCATAAATAATAAAAACAATTTGCAAATAAAAAAAACATTAAAAACATGTTTGTTTCACTTCTATAAAAAATGTAAAACATACATAAAAACCATTAAACTACATTTGGCAAAAATTAGCACAATAACAGTCATGTTGAAAACAAAAACTTACCATTTGTCAAGAGTAAAGACCGATATGTAGGACATGTGTTATTATGTAACGGTGATTATGGTATAGATGGAAAATAGGACTAAACGCAATTTGCCCATGAGAAATGCATCATATTTGTCATTTTGTACGTTTATGTTTTAATAAAAACAAAAACGCAACATTAAAAAATAAAACAAAAACATTTTAAAAATTTTTTAAAAACATGTAAAAATATGAAAAACATAAAATATGTTTTTAAACTTTTATTTTAAAAATTTTTAAAAATGTATGATTCGGCGTGACCGAGCCTGAGGGCGCTAATTGCTTTAAGCAGCTGAAATCGTATGCATAACAACGTGGTAACTTTACCTTCATTTATTTATTTATTTCATGACAGGGCATCCATTAAAATTTACAATGCAAAATCGCAGCTGAACAACAAAACACATAAATGAGGACTAACAGTTGCCCATGCAGCCAATACAAAGAAAACCCAACGCATAAGCTAGACTACTAACATGGCTAGTAACATTGCAAATATGCTGACAAGTCAGTGTCTTTAAGGGATTGGCTGAAAGCAGTCTGCGAACTAAAGCAGACCGTTTCAGGCAAGTTATTCCAAATATTGACAATCCTGCATGCAAAAGTGTCGGCGAATACTTTTAGTAGGGCTACACCATGTCTTGTACAGCTTGCAAACATGGTCGCGTGTATTAAAGTATGAATTAAATGAAAAAAAGACAGTCAACATCAATGTCTGTTAATGCCGAAAAACTGGATGTTATCATATTGCCATCTTTATTAGTGTATAATTTATTAGAAAGTAATTTGTAAGTAAAAATAAGATCATGTCTAAGACGGATGCCGTAGTTCCAGACTCTCAGGACCGGTGGCCAAGAGGCGTTCCCGACTAAAAATAAAATATTCAGAGTCCAGACGCAAGTCTACGTGTGAATATGCTACGGGCTTACGGCCAGTGGAAAATGTGCAGTATACTAAATGAATAAATGACAATAAATGAACTAGTTGTCAACAGCGGCATATGGCACTGTGCTTCGATACCGACATGTGTGATACTGTTACATCCGGTAGGCTAATACTTCGTGCATCTTTAATTCCGCTTAACGACTGGCACTTTTACGGTCGAACGGTGCCGCTGTAAAAGCCTCTGAGACACCGGTGCGAGAAAATTGAAACTTATGCGGCGCATTTAATTATCATTCTTTGCTGTCTCTCACGAAACCGAAGTCTTTAATGACACTCGTGTATATTACTTTTGAGACTACTTTTTTGCCCTGCTAACGCCTATGTGCTTTCAATTAGACGAAACTACTGATTGAACAACGGGACTCTGACAATTTGTATGTGCTATGTTACTAAAAATCAAATTGTTGCGTTTGGGTCTACTTTACTGCAACACTTTTGTTTTGATAAAAGAAAGTAATCAAAGTTTTAAAAAATGAATAGTAGGCTACGACACAGTACGGTATCTAAGAAGAACTATCGTTCATTTTCTGCCAATATGGCATTTAATATTCACAGCACACGCAACGAAGCATCTGTAGGCCCTAATCATAACGGGTTGTATTCGAATCGGACATTCGACTGGAGTTAAAGCGTTCAGATCATTAGCGGCTCTGGGGTCCTATATCTACTCCGCAGTCACACCTTAAAGTGACGCAATCTACACTGCACACTCTTTCCCTCGACTGTGGACTCGCAACAGCCCAGAAGTTATGTAGAATCCTCTAGCTTCTTTCTTGTACAAACAAATAACTCGCGAAAAGCCTCTTAGTATGGTCGATAGCCGTGTCAATCAAAGACACAGAAATATTTTTCGCGGAACTCTGACAACGGGCAGCTAGCGTATTTTTTCGCCAACACTTATTTATGCAACCATGACTTGGCACACAACTACTTTTGCCAAACTTAACCTTTACTGAATATTATGTGCATATTTGTAGTTTATTGTTCTACGGACACCTCCTCGTTGCGTGAAATGTGGTTGTTTGAGTTCGTCTGCGATTTTGTTGCAGGATGAAAAGAACCAGATAATCACAAGCAACTGCTGGATCAATCGGGTCTTTTTGAAAATAACTTTTTCATCAGAAACTTTGGTACAAAGAGAAACAAACGAAATAAAATACTTAATTCTGAACCAGTGAAATAACAGTAGCAAAAGTCGGCAGTTTTATCACCTTGTTGTGAAAATATCAGCGTAAACGTATAGACACATTAGGCTAATCTTAACATTGCGACTGAGTTTGACAACGGTGAACTGTGAACTGTTTTGAATCTCATAAATTCTTTGTTGCATAACTTCAGGATTGTGATACATCTTGCATTTGTCTGGACCGCTAACGAACTATCGGTGATGTAAATCCAAAAATGGTAGATATAGGCCTAGGTATCGCTCAATAGAAAATGTTAACATCGTATCTAGCGTAAAATGGTGACATACGATGTGTGTGGGCCTATCAAAAGCCTATATGACATGCATTGCATAGACCTAATATAACATCCCTTAAACACTGGCTGGTAGCCAGGTATAGTTACCATTGCATGCAGTCAAAAAACCGACTACTACGAGGACAAGACTATATTAGATTAAATGATGTACTCACGCCCAGGTTTGGTTGGATCACAGCTTGAAGTGGGATCCTGGAAAATATGGCGGACTACAGGTAATCAGACTGCCTTACGACTCCGTATGGCGCCCCGACATTCTTCTCTATAACAAGTAAGTAATCTGCTGCTTAGTAATTGTAGAAGTGTGTAAAATAAAATAAAATCTTAATCTTGCAACACACGCATGACCGAAAATGGAATTTTAACGTCATTCAGAAGCCAGCTAGATCAGTCGTTTTTGCTAGGCCACTTGCAACGAACTGAGTTGAAAAAAGTAGAAAAAGAAGAAAGAAATGAAAAAGCTTAAAACAACAAAAAACGATAGAAGAATCCGGTCGACCGCTTCGCAACGAAAGCTAGAAGTATACGGACAACGATATCTTTCCAGAAAAAAAACATCGAAAAGGAATAGGCTAAAAAACGGACGACGAAAAGCAACGTGAGAAGAACTAAAAAGTCATTATCTTCAAGAAAAAAGACAACATCGCTTAACAAGAAACCCAGCTATCGCTAGAAAAAGCCGACCGTACCGCTTACGTCGGAAGTCCAGCCTCCGATTTCCAGTCATGGAGAGAAAGCGATTTGTCAGAGATGAGACAGTTCAATGCACGCTATGTTAACGAAACGCTGTCTCAAAAACTACTGTACAATAAACGCTAGTATAACAGCCATCACACCGGATCATTTCGTCAAGCGATAGGCCTATAAATAGCTACTGTTCCATGCACGTGGTCATCTCACTAGGTGATATAAATAGCTACAGAGTAATGGGGTGTTTACACGATCCAGCAAACGTCCAGCAAACTTCCAGCAAATGTATTCAAAATACACGTTCTAATGCTGGACGTTTGCTGGAAGTTTGCTGGACGTTTGCTGGATCGTGTAAACACCATATAATACGCCGTTTACACGATGAAGTAAACATAAAATAAATATAGCAATCGTATTCAAAATACACGTGTACGACGTGCGCTCTAAGTTTGCTTGATGCTTGCTTTGTGTTTTTGCTTCATGTTTGCTTTATCGTGTAAACACCCTAAAATGAATAAGGAAAATATCGGTCGCAGTTTTTGCAAATATTCTCACAATAAAAACGCCTTGCTCAGGAAGACACGCTACAGTTTATGCAGTTTCTGTTGCAGTACTGACCTTCAAGGTCATTAAAGGTGAATGATTTTCATTTCAGTGATCAATAGCAACTTAAGCCCTATCTCGCACCGCTTAGCCGCAATAGCGAGTAACGGCCTTCAAGGTCACCCAAGGTCAGTGATTTACATTTAATCTGTCAGGGCGTATGCCACTTCATATTAATGATTAAGTAGGAGATATCTCTCACCCTTTGCGATAATACGGTACGCTCATGTATAGCTTTAAACATTTCATTCAAAATTGCGGCCAAACCGCTGCAGATAGACACATAGTTACTATTGAAAGCCTATAGAAAGTCGCTACCGCTCTATCAGATGGTACCATCGCCGACCCTGTACGACTTACCGTTTACCCACGATACTGCATGATTGGTTTACCATAGTGCGTTATTACCTTTCAAGATCATTTAAGGTCAGTGATTTATATCTCATTTGAAAGCCAGTATGCGATTTCCTATTAGTGATCAATAGCAATTTAAGCCTTATCTTGCAGCGTTTAGCCACAGTACATCCGTGACAGATGGACGGACGGCAACTCATGCCAATAGCTCGACCTTTACTAAAGTACAAACGACTAAGAAGGAAGGCTAGAAGAAATTGTTCGACGATATATTTTTGCTAAAAGAAACCAACGACGGTATCTTTTTCTGACAGAAGAAAAATGCGATTGAAAAATCAAAACATCGATAGATAGAAAGAGGACATCGCTTAAAAAGAAAAGATAAAAGAAACCGGACGACGATGTATTTTCACTAAATAATTCGCGTAAAAACAAATGAAAGAAACGACAAAAACAGTAAATTCTTACCAGCAGAACTCACGACGGAAAAAAGAAACGATAACATATTGAATGCGTCGTCATTATTTTCGTGAAGAACTAGACGACGATATCGCTCGCTGCTGATTATTCTGATGCAACACCACGTCGTCGCTTTTACGCGCGACAGCAGCTATTGCTGTAGCGCGTCTTAGCCATCGCAATTCTGTCTATCCGTCCGTCCGTCACACGGGTGGATCAGTCAAAAACGGTGCAAGCTAGGATTACCAAATCTTCACCTCGGCTGCCTGAAAGACTCTAGTTTCAGGAACCATAAAGTTTTTCCATAGATTCGAAGGGCGTCACCCCGAACGAGGGCGCTAAATGAGAGGCGGGTAGAAAAAATTTGCGATTTTTAGCCAATAAGTCGCTGTATCTCACTAACGAAATAAGGGAAATAAGGGCTTAGGTTACTATTAATCACTAATAGGAAGTCGTAAACTGGCTCTTGATTAGCGTTAAATTCAATGACCTTGGATGACCTTGAACGCCAAAATAGAGCTTTATATAGATTTTTTTGGCGATTTTGGGCTGAGAAACACATTTTAAGAGCAAATTGCGCCATAATCAATTAAGATAGACATGGACAGGCTGCATACGAAATTTTCAGCATTGAACGTAGATTTCGACGGTCCAAGTTTCGATTTTCTAAGTTCAAGGAAACCTGCGAGCCAGGGCATCAAATAGCGGTACCCCCGTAAAAGTCGTTATTTTACCGTTATGAGCCAGTCTTTCGTGAAAACGGTTGCAGATTACCATGGGTATGCTGCCTATTACAACAAGCAGTAGTGACGAGCTTTTTAGTCGTATCAAGATCAATGACTTTGAAAGACCCTAAACTTCCAAAATAAGGGGTTTTATTGATTTTTGCGATCTTCGGCTGCTGCGCACACTTTAAGAATGAATTGCGACAAAATGGCTGGAGATAGACTGACAGTTTGCGAACAGGAACTGCTATAGGCTTTCGCGCGTCTCGTGAGCATTAGCTCAATTTTTTGTAAAAAAAAATAAATTGAAAAATCGAGCGACGATAGTTATATTGTTGAAAAAGGAGAAAAATTGGACGCCGACATCTCAACAAAATACGAGAAAAGGAAAGCTCGGATGCCGATCTAAAGACCTAATTCGAGAGAAGAAAAAGGATCGAACGACGATATATAATATGGAGCGAGAATTGACGAATCGGGTGCCGACATCTCGACAACAACAAAAGAAAGTGAAAGACTAAACGTAATTATATTGTAGAGAGAAAAGAGAACAGGCGGACATCTCAAACGATAATAATACGGTGTCTTGCAAGTTTAATACTCGATCGAATTAGATCTGTGAGTGTGCTCTCAGGTGGAACTTGACACAAAAATATTTTTGTATATCTTGACGAATGCTATATTCTTGTACGTAGAAAATATGCGATGCGGTCATTAATAAAGATAAAGAAGCAAGATCTTTTTCGTGAGAGAGCGTATAGTAGGCCTACTGTGAACCGGTGAGGGTTAAATCTAACGAAGCTAACATCCTGCACGCGACAGCTTACCCAATAACCATTAATTATAATTTACTACGCCCGTATACTGACAGTCTGTTATACCCCGTTTACACGATCCAGCAAACGTTCAGCAAACTTCCAGTAAATGTATTCAAAATACACGTGCTAATTGCTCGACGTCTGCTGGACGTTTGCTGGATCGTGTAAACACACTATTACGCAAGTCGCAGCCAGTAGCTATTGCACACATCCACGGAAGGATGGCCAGGCTGAGTTGATCTGGTGTATAGATATTCAGGCCGTTTTGCCATACTGTAAAAAACGTCTAATGGCTCAGTCACTCGGCCTCGTTTGCATTACCGCCATCATTTTGTTTCTGTGTTTACGCTTCATGTAATGGTTTAAATCAGATCGTGAAACAGTGAATGGGGATTGTTTAGACAGTTTTGTCCCGACCGACAAAAGGAACAAGATTTGATTAAACAACGATTCAACAACGATAAAAATGCGTTTATCTAGCGTTAGGCCTAGAGGCAAAAAAAACTTTAAAATAGGTCACACATATGGCGTCAGGCGTCAGTATTGATTGTCATTAACTGCTTTTGAAAGTTTTGTCTCAATTTATTTTTGGCTTTACTTTGCCGCGTTGGTTGTTCCATTCTAGTCGACTGCATTTCTCTGGTGGCCGCGGAACGGGCTTGAAAGTTGAAACAGTCCGCCGTCGGTCATCGGTAGCGCTGCCACTCTCAGCATTATAGTCTACATCGCGGTAGTAAAGTGTAGAAGAACGGGTGTGGAGAAGAGAGACTACGCCTGAAGTTGGTGTAGAAGTCCTCACACATGTCGATCTTTCGTTAGCGACTAAAGACTTGATTATTTGACCATAGTTTACTTTGATTTTAAATTACCAAGTACACTGTGGTCTAATCGCGTCAAGATGTTTGATGTTAAATATGCCACCTGCGAGGGCAGCTTTGTAGATTATGGCACCAGTGTCAAATAGTGGCTATTGTTAGTACTACTATTATTACGCATGTGTGTTTATTTATTTATTTTTCTTTTCTTGTTGTTAATTGTATGTATGTGTGTGTTAATCTATCGTTTCTTCGATGAATAAAGATGTATATATACTGATAGGCCTATATATCGGCGACACATCTATTTATCTGTCATGGTGTCCCCTAAAACGCCGAATACGCTTAAGTTACAGTACATTACAATGACGTTAGTGTATGTGCGATAATTGCACAGCGCCGAAGTGTCGTCTTACAAGTCGTCCATCAGCACCAACGTCATCGTGACGTCAAACGGCAACGTCACGTGGATGTCGATGGTAATCTTCCGCAGTTCGTGTGCTATTGACGTCAAGTACTTTCCGTTCGACGAGCAGAACTGTATGATGAAGTTTGCATCGTGGACCTACGACGGTTATCAGGTAGTACACTCGCACACCGTACAACAGCTTCGCGATGCTATTCGAGAAGCCAATATGTCAGCGCCCTCTGCTGACATTTATGCCGTTGTTCGTACAGTTGTCGTGGCCTTATGGAGTCCGCACAACTGCAATTAATCAATTTAATTTTTATTAGTTTTTTATTTGTACAAGAATTTCGGACACGTTAGGCACAGAAAATAGACTGTAAGACTCGTTTTCAGGTGGCGCAAAAGCCATGCGATGCTGTTGATTTGCTACTCGTCGATGTACGCTGCGTGACATGTGCTTTTTTGGTCTTCCTCGAGTTTGTGACGTTCAATGACCTTGTCGTTTGATCTTTGAAACTTTGAAAATTGGCACATTGGTTACTTCTGCCTTGGAAAAAAAATTTACACTAGTTTTTGTATCTCTGCGCGTTTTTCTTCTTTTTGACACAGGAGTCCATACACGACAGACGGATGGACACGACGCTTAATACGACATGTACAGAAGAGTCTCGTAATAATTTTAATCATACACACACAAACAGTGATAGCTCGTCGACGTCGGAGCTTCCAGGAACACAAGAGTCTAAGCTTATTTTGTTATTTGTGTTTTTCTTGGCCTACATGACCACAATACACCAACATCAGCGATATTGACAACTGGGTAAACCACACGACATTGTAACAGCGGCAATACAACGCTTCGCATTGCATGCGTCGCGCGGTAGGCCTGATAGTAAGAAAAACGTGAAATTAAACAGCGATTCATTCTCCTCGTCACAGCAGGTGTCTGTGAGTGTCGTCACAAACTCCGTGCGATGCACCAATTCGCCGGATTAGAAAATATCGATTAGACACTAGACGGATTGTGGTTGATTGACAGCTAAACCTGGAGAAGGTTGGCGCAGACGGCGACACGTCCAACTACATCCCGAACACGGAGTGGGCGCTTGTCAAGCAGAACACAGAGTGGGCGCTCGTCAAGCTGCACGTTAAGCGCAACGTCAAATTCTACTCGTGCTGTGCTGAGCCTTACCCGGACATCACCTACACGATCCTACACAGTCTCATTGACTAGATTTCTTACAGATGAGTCTAATATTCAATTACATTATACAGTCCAGATGAAAACCAATAACATGTTGATTGAATTTGAAACAGGTACACGTAAGTGATGGTCTACTTCAGTATATCACCTACACGGTCCAGATGCGGCGGAAGCCTTTGTTTTACGTGTTCAACATGATCATGCCTTGCTTCATCATCACACTCATTTCTCTGCTCGGTTTCTACATCCCGAGCAACTCCGGCGAGAAGGTGTCGATGGGCATCACGACGCTGTTGTCCATGACTGTCTTTCTGATGCTGGTCGCCGAGAACATGCCTCCAACGTCCGACGTTCTGCCGCTCGTCGGTAAGAAAATAATAATGTCACGTGTCCTACGTATAGGCCTACTTTGAAACTTTGAATATCTTGCCGCGAAATAACGGTCAACGGCGATGCGCTCTCCGGTTGTTTTTAGTGTGGAGCGTTATGCCATTTTGGCATACGACAAATTATTTAAATATGACGTGAGAAATAAAGTTTTCTGTTTCAAGTTTTAATTCACTGTGACTCAACGAAGTTGAGCGAACCACATTTTATGCAGCCGTATCACTTGGCCTAACTTATAGCCGATTTGACTCTCATTTTTTCCTAATTTTCTTTCATTTTTTTCAACATTATTACGATTTTGTAATCATTATGATACGATTTTAGGCCGAAAGTACCTGCAAGGATACCTAACAAAGTGGGCGAAACGGCGATGTACGAAATACGAGTTACAGAATGTTTGCGTATAAACTGAGCGCTACAGGACATGATACTGCAATAGGCTTATTGCCCGCTTATTCTGCGTGGAATATCCAAATTGTCTGATGGAAAACAGAACAAAGATAAACAATTTTTCTGAAGTATTGGACTTAACTGTTTTGCTTTAACGGGAAAAACAGCACTCTATAGTAAATTGTTCGGATCGATTTCAACACGTTTAGAAACTTGCCTATTGTGCAGCTACCAAAACAGCCACTAGCTGGGTAATGTACCAGTGACATTTAGTTCGCTCTGTTGATCATAGATGCCGAAGACCGACTAAGCTTTGCGCCGCTGTGACAAGTTCATCTTGTTAATTTCGGTCGGCGTTCGTGCGTTTGATGGATAACTGAAAGTCGGTCAAAAGTCCACTTACTGCGTCGGCCGTTATACGCGATTAACCAATCATGCCGCGCTACTTTTCCTGCCTGCTGCTGACATGCACCAAGTATAGTTGATGCACGATGAACTGTTGATGCCGGCGTCATGCAGTAGGATATATTAGACCCTGAAGCCGTCTCCGTAAGCCGCCATTAGCCGGCATAAAAAATTAAGCCGCGCCGTATTCCGGTTAAGCTGTAGCCAGCCGTAAAAAGTGTGGCTTACGGCGGCTGACAATCCACGTACCTAAAATTGCGAGATCCGTATCATTCTCTTCACACTGAATGTGACAAGACTTTTTTTCTCTTTCCCTTTGCCATTCTTTTTCTCTCCCCAAGTTTAGCTGAAAGGTTTTCAGTTTTCCCGCCGACAACTGCAAATTTCTGGGAGAGGAAATGTTGTTGCTCAAAATGCTAGTTTTGCCAGTCACTGTCCATGAATGAGTGATTTTATTCTCAGATTTTGTATCTTCGGAAAACGATATTCCGTCACGCAGAGAATTTTCTGACAGGCTAAAATTGTACGTGAATTTAAGCCGTTTTTAGCCGGCTGGCAAACCGTAAAGAACTACAAACCAGCCGTGAAAGTTTTCACTAGGCTATATAGCGTGGCAATGGGACAGACACCTCGTTCCACAGGACGTATTTTCAGTTTCAGAATACTTTCGTCTGCAGGCATGCGTCATAAAGCAAACAACGGCATAGACTGTGCAATCTGAGCGCGGTTTATATACGATACCGCACTGTCTGGAGTGGTATAAGCTCACCTAATACAGATGGCATACGAAAAGCAGTGTGGCCGAGTATTTAAATCTGTCGACGTTTCCTGGCGCATGGCGTGCGCTGTATAGGTCTGTACTACGGCATAACGATCATTATTGTTTCCCTGGCGACGGCGATGACCGTCCTGACGCTCAACATTCATCACCGCGGCGAGCACGGCGTCCCCGTTCCTCGCATCATTCAGAAGATCTGCTTCGACCGACTTCTAGCGCGCGTCCTGTTTCTACGAGCTTACAACGTCAGGCAACAGCAAACGGAAGCCGCGGTAAACACACTGTGGTCTGATGAGTCTTTTTGTTCTCTTCCTTGTAACATCGTTTTCGTTTATCTCTTGTTTTTCCGTTTCACATTTAACAAATTGCGTCAGCTTTTATGGACTTAATTTGTTTTTTGTTTCTTTGTTGTTAACTTTGGCTTCGTATTGCAGTAGACTAAACTAAGTGCAGCGGCGTCATTTAGAGAGAGCGGTTGGGGTTGGTTGGACCCCCCAAACATTTGTGATTTTTGTTTTTTTTTCTGAGTGAGTCCTGCGTAAACGACTGACGACAAACTTTTGGTCCCAGATTGACCTTTACTGTATAAACTGCACGACATTTGATCAGTTGATTCTCAGGAAAATTATTCAAATTGTTGCCACCAGATGTCACATTTTAAGGCTGAAATTCGCTCCCCCAGGCCCTTTACCTAGATTTAGGGGGTTTGCTTATAAGGGGAAAAGGGAAAAAATAGAGAATAAGGAAAGAAAAGGTGGGGTAAAAAAGAAAGAAAAAGATAAAAAAGGGAGAAAAGGGGAAGGGATAGGGAAGACAGCGAAATCCTTCAAGGATTACCTGAAATGACGCCAATAAATAAGTGCGAAAATCATATCCTTTCAGTAGCTTTCCGGGATATTCGAAGTGGCCACATTAATTATGCTTTACTCTGAAAACTTTTTGTGCTGATTGTTTTTTGTTTATTGCTTTTGCTGTTCATTATTTAGTTTTGTTTGGCTAATGCTGGGGACACGTTTCAGTATTTGAGCGCACTTTAAATTATTTGTTATTGTACAGTGTACATGAACTTTATTAGCTTGATGCCCCAGACCGAGTCAAGTACAAGCTGGGTATGCTGATGCACCGACTGTTTGGAACTCACTGCCTCTGAGATTTGAAATGTACGGCGGGCACTTTCAGACAGTCACTGAAGACATTTTTGTTTTTCCCAGTAGTAGTGTGTATTAGAGGTTTCTAAGAGAATGCGCTATATACATACAGGTGTAAATCTTCTTTTGACATTTGACATTTGACTGTTGCACAGTGCAAGCAAATAGCGACCGAGTCGCCGAATAACGACTCGAGTCAAGACAGAACACAGTCCAAGAAACGATAATTTGCAGCAGACACCCAGTATGCAGTAAGGAACAATCACGTGACTGATGTTGATGAAGGTTGCGTCAAACGTGGAGAAATGTTCGTACGCGCCGCTGAACGAGTCGCATGTTCAGGCCAACACCTACACCGCATCGGGACGCGCTGCTGCCGTGTCAGTCGTCTCCACGACCTCAGACGGTCAACTACATTCTTTGCCGGTCTGAACCAACGTCATTATCACGCTCAAGTCGTCCAGTCTCTCTCTATCTCGTTACTTACTATTCGTCTATACGGTTTGAAATGCTCACTAAGTCCATCAGCGATAAACTGCTGCTGCAGCTGCTGCGGCTGCTGATTCAAAATCAACAGTTTGTTTATCCTCCTCCACTTTCCTATATAGGGTACTTCTACATCATTGCAGCCTGATACGTGTATTTTATATTGAAGCACTGCATTATGCGCAATGCAAGATAAAGCCCAAATTTCATTACGCCGACTTTCGCCAAAACTTCCCCGCGGGAAAGTCGTAGACACACAAACAGCTAGCGTTCTTCATTCGTATAAATGTTTTACCCCGCGTGTCATAAAGACGGTTTACTTTTGCTTCGACGATCAGAACTCTGCCAAATCATTCGCATAATTTCTTAACACTTGTTATTGTCATACCTTCGATGCTGGTGTTTTTTAGCCTTCGTTTAGCTCCATTATTTCGATTTGCTGTAGACTTGCTATGCAAGTTGCACGACAAACTGGACAGCACCTTGAAGCGGCAAGATATCGTGCAGATTTTTCGTAGACTTGGGCAACATGTGCGTTTGTTGCACAGCAAGTTGTTCAACAAATCCACAACATGGATTGAAGCGAATGGAGTTTGAGCGGCGGTAGTGTAAAATGTTCTCGCTCGATTGCGTTTCAGGAATGTCAGCGGAGATCGAGAGTAGCCGATGTTCTGACGAGTTCTTCCGACGACATCACCCTCCAGGACTTGCAGACCGCAGACTGGCACGTGCCGCCGACACAGCCGCTCTGCCGCGGCAACGGAGAGACCGGCGCCGGAACCACTGGAAGCAGATACCGGCATCACGTGACATCATCCGGCGGCGTGGGGGAGGAGTCTTCGTCGTCGTGTGGTGGTACGGGGCGCCTGGAACGGCGTCTGGTGCGGACCATGTCTCGCGTCTGTGAGACTCTGGAGCGCGGTGAACGTCGACTGAAGCGAGACGACGTCGTCGCGTCCAACCGCATCGCCTGGCAGTACGTCTCACTGGTTGTTGACCGGCTGCTGCTGCTCGTCTTCACCGTCGGCACAGTCGCCATCACCCTCGTATTAAACCAGTCGTTGCTGACGTCACCAGTTCTTGCGTAGTCGCCATCACGCTGGCCGTTCTCCTCCACGCTCCGCTCTCGCTGTACTTCATCTTCGGCTATCCGGACAATGACGTCAAACCTGCCCCTAGTAATGAGCCATAGTAACAAGAAGTCTAGCTGTC
>Ga0209367_1007213_pt1 | contig 15333 bp, 10 predicted proteins | sample WorMetLIZISLAND2_FD_187412 | JGI IMG/M metagenome (GOLD analysis project Ga0209367, IMG submission 187412) | Marine gutless worms symbiont microbial communities from Max Planck institute for Marine Microbiology, Germany - Olavius geniculatus... ... | reverse complement strand
GTATCAAATTATGTACTGGGGGGGGGTCAGCTATATACTGTATACATACAATTTTGGTCAAAATTTTGGTCGGACTCCGACCGTCGAAAAGTTCAACCCCCCAGCTAATTTTTCACAATTCAAACACTGATGCCACACTGTGTCAGATGGTGGTCCCTGGCTGAGTTCACCCGGTTCAAGTGATGAATGTAGCACGTATTTATCAGAGTCTTATGTAATACCTGAATTGGTAGAGCGATGAGACGAAGACTTCGTCTTTGAGTCGGACTTGCCACGTCGGCAGCCGTCGCCCTCCTCTCTGATCATCTCGAGGACTTCCTTGCCGACGGGTTTGGTGACGGGGAACGGTCGGTCGACGGGGCTCCCAGGTGGGGTCGGAGGCGTCTTACTGCCGTGGGTCGACACACCAGCAGCAGCAGCAGCAGCACCGTCCGAACTCATCCCTGTCCTACGTGGTCAAAGTTCTGAGCTGCTGAGACCGAAAGTATCCTGGAGCTAGGCACTATGTGACGAGCCGGACACCGGCAGACAACGTAGCCGCGTGGCCGTCACAGAATTCCCGTCTGTAGACAAGATTAACGTAGTCTTTCCCTGTCAGATTTCTCCCTTATTTTATACGGTTAAATAATAATTATACTAAGGTCACGTACGCCTGCAGCGGCGGTTAGCACAGCAAAGACACAAGAACGGCACGGCTTGCAATCAGATCACGGTATGCCGTCGGCAGGCAGCTAATGGGCAACTATAAGCTTACTGGACGCCTGCGCCTCTCTGTCCTAGGCTAGGTATTGATTGCTGGACTTTGCTGCTGCATCAGGGCCGCCAATGATCTGCTCATTATGAGTGACCGACTGCGTAGCGCCAGCGACAACTCTGCTGCAGGGGGCGTCCGCTGACTGTCAGTCGAAACTGTCTCATCAGTCAACTTGTGAGCTGCTGTAAATACAGCTTTCTTCTGCCAGCCAGCGATGCCGCTCTGTTTGGTCCTCTACTCCAACTTATCACCTATCCTACAGACTCTTATTCGTGCCTTAAAAGCACAACGGCAGTCAGGGAAGGGTCGCAAAAAATGGAGAGAGGAAAAAAAGAAAAATACAAAGGGAGCAGGAAACAAATTGTAATCGTTAAACTTACGATTAGTCATCTTAAGGAGACGCTGTAACGACGTGATGCGTCCCTGCAACATCTTGTGAACGACGCTTCAGCTCAGCTGGATACACTGTCAACAAAACGATCATCTCCCTCTCCACAGAACATTAATATGCTAGTAGGCCTATACAAGACTCAATGAAAATTTATCTTAATGAAGGCAATTATTGCATTTCAGTAAATTTTTATTTGGTCCCACAAACGTACACACAGCTATCAAATCACAAATGCTAGCAGCAAAACAAATGAGTAATAATCTCTACAAGTAGTGATGATTCAGATACATAAATTACACATGAAAATAATCAAAAAATAATGCACGTAAACAAATGTCATTATAATTTTCTTCTTAAAAACCTTAAATGTTCATAGGTTGTCAGGCTCGCACCAGACAATTAATCGTTCTGCTGTGCACCAATGCCAATGACCAACCATTTACACCGCATACCATCAGTTTGAAGTCTAATTCTGCATGAATGACAACAAGGGGTAAAAGGAAAAGAATAAACAAAACGTCTGCCAATAAGTCTTGACGCTTGCAGCACAGACAGCAGTGCATTTACATTTTACATACACTCGGAACTGTTTTACTAGTTTTCAGGAAATCAACAAATTGCTTCAAGTACATAGCTGTTGTTGTTTACTGCGGCAGAGCAATGCAGTGACAGATTATTCGTTAGCAAGTAAAAACAACATGCCAGTGTGCCACTAAACTAGTCAGCAGAGAACCTGCAATAACCGTAAATCATTTGCGCAAAACAGCAAGCAGAGGATAACAGACGTACTAAATGCAAGCAACAGATCCCAAATATCAGTGGCAGCACATCATGACTGACTCATCGGCATGCAATGACAGCATCAGTTAAACAACTTACTCTTAAGTGAGCGCTGGAAAAACCTAAGTTTTGGGAAATTTTAGATGTATTTGGGTTTTAGAGAAGATCGTAACACAAATCTACAACATCCTATATGCCATTCTCCTTAGCACATCGTTTTCTATGAATTTTAGCAGGGTCCATCGATCAAATTGGCTACAAAACAAGAGCACAATATCAAGTCATCAAATTACTTGCAAAACCAACAAAAGACATAAAAACCCAAAATTCAAACTTTTAAGATTTTTAAAAACCTAAAAACCTAGGTTTTTCCAACCAGTTTACCAGCCATGTCTTGAACAGTACATATGCACTTTATACAGTACAATGCTAAATTATAAATTTGAAAAATAAGCCACCAGAGTAACAAAGTACTGACACTAACACATGCTACTGATGATAACTCTGCATATCAGCAGCTAAAAAATACATAAATCATCTAATCAAAGTTCTACATCTGTTTAATACTTATGGTCACTCTACTGATGCATTATAAACCCTGATATATCACACATCATTTTAGCCTAACCGTGGCATTATCAGTAGGGACAATAGAAAATCGCAGCAACGCGGAAATCACGAAAGATGTGATTTTCGTCAAATGCCAAGATTTTGCCAAAATGCTGTGTTTTAGCCAAAATGCCGCAATTTTGCCATTTTACAAAAAGTTTTTACAATAATTTATCGTTTTTAATCAACAAAATAATGTAATTTCAACACAAAAATATTTAATTTGGCTACTGCTACCAAAGTCCGTATGCTTTGTTACTTACTGGCTCAATAATGTGACCGTGACGTCGTCGTAGAAATTTGTATTTTAATGCTCTGCAGCAACAAAATTTTACAAACGAAAACTTTGCACTTCACGTAATGATGGTCGTCAATGCTAGATGTTGAGCTTTACAGACTTTATAATGGTTTTTGAGCCCGAAATTTGATGCCGTGATTTTTTGTCATTTTCACAAAAGTTTCCCGTGTTTTTTTGTTATTTTTTGCCGTGATTTTCTACTGTCCCTCATTATCAGCTATATGGACACATAGTTGGAGTTATAGATATTATGCAAACACTTGCAGCCATACATGACATATTTATGAAACTGACAGTAAACGTAAATGAAACGCACCACCGAAATCCTAATTTTCTACACATACAACCATTGAACATACACTGAGACTCACAGATCTAGCAAAACAATCACATACCTACAACTGACTCCAATGACATCACGTTAAAGCAATGTATCTTTGCATCAGAATGTAAAACGTCCAATCACCAGTAACTAACAACAAATGTAATGCTTGAGCGCAGGTCACTGCAAGCATCACGACTGACGACGATCTCCAGCACTAGAAAAAAGATCACCGACAATTATTATAGTCTGACAATGATGTGAACAGTAGCGCAAAAGAAGACAACATTTGCTGGTGGGGTCAGTGGGACCAGCCGCTTCAGTTATCAGAGCTTCACGTAATTCCACTTGTCAACTGAAACACAAAAACACATGACAAATCCATTTAAAAACCAAAACAAAGAAAATGATCCAAAACTTTAAAAAACCCGCCAGCCCACTGCCAACATACTATGCAGCCGTCTATATAGCCAGGCATATTATTATTACACATGCATATTTTGAATTTCAACTAAAAGTCCATTTTTAAATGGCCACCAATCCCACTATGCGGGTTATGTTTATGTGAGACATGCATCATTTTCTGGTCGTTTTTGATGTCCAGCAAGCTTAACCTTTCACATCTTAAACTGTACATTATCACACCGATTAGCCATTCCTGGTAATGGGAACATCAACACCAATTTTGACATTTCTTCATTTTTTGTTCACAAGTTAGGAGCGTGTCCTTGACAGAGAGATGGATGGAAAGACAGACCCGTATCGATGGCTGCACAAAATGCATTTATCCTACAACACGGAGTAATCTTGAAACACTACCAGTATATCTACACTGTGTTCAGAAAGAAACATCCACTCACGTTTCGTTTTATATCTCTGTGGAAAATGTTCAGGATTCTACAAAATTTAAGGGAATGTTTAGAAGTAAACAGGTATTTCATCGGTAAAAAGTTAAATATTCTTTGCTATCGGAAACATCACATTGACGTCATATTTCAATGGGTGTAAACTATGGGTTCTACCATCGAAGACAAACCTTTGATAAAACGTTTGCGAGTCAGCAAGGGTTATAGAGCAGCAAGTTTGTGCAAGATGTTTCTGGACAATACACAGACAATTGAATATTGATGGAATGAAATGTTTAAATACAAAAATTGACATGACCAGCAGTTTCAAGCCGTTCGACTGATAGCGGACAAGTTGTCATCCATGCAGTGACACAGTGTGCATACGCCTGCCAACATCAGCAAAGTTGAGGATCTCGCACTCAGCCAAAAGATAAACCACGAAAACAGGTCACAATAGAAAACTGTGTGATGGATTATGATATTTTTGGGTTCAGTTGGCATAATGACCAGTTGGTGTGTTTTAACATTTCACCATTTCAGCATGACGTCACCAGTAGCAAAGAATATATAACTTTTTCACGTGTGGAACGATTGTTTCCTATTAAGCATTCCCTGAAAATTTTGTGAAATTTCTACAAAGATATAAAAGAAAACGTGACTGGGTGTTTTTTTTCTGAACACAGTGTATCTGCAGAATTATCACAAACAAATCCCAGAAGATCACAAAAAAGCAAAATGCAGTTAATATGCCACCGTAAAAGCGCATATGAGTGAATATAAAGCCGAAGTAAACGAAATGACAGACAGTAAATAATCAGTAGTACAACCTTCTGGTGGAATAGCTGCTGGATTGCCGAATGTTGGCGCCTACACAACAGCAAAAACCATCATTTGCTAATATACGACCACAATTCAGCAATAACTCATGAGAAACTTTCTCAGACAATTAGCTGCTACTGCTGAATAGTAAGCAGCAAACCTTGACCAGTGTGCCAAAACATTATATGGCAAATCATTACATCACATTCTTTCTGTTCTGATCGCCAACACAAAACTATTCTCTATAACCTAGCTCTTAGGCTCTCGTAGTGTTAGGCCCCATCCCACACCTCAGATTTACTGGGCTTCTCACCGACTCTGTGCAGTCGATGAGTTTACGCACTTACTTCAAAGACTTTAAATAGAATTATACTAAAGACAACATTTATAACACAATGACAATTATCTGCTTACTGAATCCACTTCGGCTTGAGCTTCTTGCTGACCAATAAAGAACGGACTGTCAGACAATGTTGTGTTCGCACTGCATCACCAAACAAAAAAAGACATCATACAAGTATCATGACAATAAGCTAATACTATACTAATAGAAATTTGAGCTAATGCTCACGAGACGCGTGAAAGCCTATAGCATGTCCATGCTTATCTGCAACCGTTTTCACAAACGATGCGACTGGCCAACATTGGAAAAATAGCGACTTTTACGGGGGTACCATTTTTTGATGCCCTCGTGCGCAGCTTTCCTTGAAGCTAAAAAATCGAATCTTAAACCGTTGAAATCTACGTTCAATGCTGAAAATTTCATATGCAGCTTGTTCATGTCTATCTCAATTGGTTTCGACGCAATTCGCTCTTGAAATGTGTCTCGCAGCCCGAAATCGCCAAAAAATCCATAAAACCCCCTATTTTGGCGTTCAAGGTCATTCAAGTTCATTGAATTCAACGCCAATCGAGAGCCAGTGTACGACTTCCTATTAGTGATTAATAGTAACCTAGGCCCTATCTCGCACCGTTACTGAGATACAGCGACTTATTGAGCAAAAATCGCAAATTTTTCCCACCCCCTCTCATTTAGCGCCCTCGTTCAAGGTGACCTTCAAATTTATGGAAAAGCTTCACGGTTCCTGAAACTAGAGTCTTCCAGGCAGCCAAGGTGAAGATCTGGTGATCCTAGTTTGCACCGTTTTTGACTGATCCACCCGTGTGACGGACAAACAGACAGACAGAATTGCAATGGCTAAGACGTGCTGAAAGCAGCAGCTGCTTTCGCGCATAAAAATACTAATACTAAATTTATATGCTAACATGTTGTTGTTAAGTGCATTCACTCATTGCTCTAAACTGCAATCATAAAAAACAATAATTACTTACAAAACCAAAGATTACCACTGCAGATTAAAGAAAAATCATGCTATTAATCGTTATGAAAATTCAATGAATGCTACAATTTTAACTGTTGAATAATTTTAACTGTTGAATTTTTTATTAGTCATGTCACTAAAGCATTATAAAGTAAATATGATGATAGCATGTGATATTAGCTGTGTTTTTGATGGCCTACCTCGAACGCATTAAGTGTCAAATTAGATAGGCTATGCAGAAGCATGAAAAACAAATTTATTAGCATATTGCCTCAATACAACAAAACAAATTTTTCTTCTGCCATGCCATCAGTAGAAATTAAAATGTCTTTGCTAACAGCTACCACACTCAGGCCATGATAGGGTTGGGCATGAAATTATAATATTATTATAATAACAAGTTTTATGGTATGGTAATTCTTTCTGTTTTGATTGCCAACACAGAACTATTTTCTATAACCTAGCTCTTAGGCTCTCTTAGTGTTAGGCATTATAACCCAATGGGCACACGACGTTGCTTCAACGTCGATACAACGTTGATACGTCGATACGACATTGAAGCAACGTTGTGTGCCCATTGGGAATTAGTATTATAATTTTATGGTAACAACATGTTAGTGTATTAATGGTAATTGATAAAATTTCTAACTTTTAACACGTTTTATGGTAGTCAGAAATCAATCAACACAATAACTGCTGCATTTTTCCATGGGTCTGCCTAACTAACCAAAACCGTTAAAGCCACCAAAAACACAGCTATTATCTTGGTCATCTGTTTCTCCAGAAAACGTCAACATTTTGCCTGTCTACAGGACCGCATAAAAAACACCCAATGATTGTGTCTATTTGTGAGTGCCGCTAACTGAATAACTGATAGTTGCTAAACAAAAACATGCATTTTCTTGGGTAATTAGCACTGCAGTGATACTGGTAATTGAAATGAAACATTTAACACTATAACCTGCAAGTTGATCATAACTGAATTAATATATTCTCAGCAGTATTATGAGTGCACAGAAACAGTTTCTTGCCAAGAATTCATTAACTTCTGTGAAGTTAACTATTGAAGCATTTTTAATCTTTACTCCAACTCTAGTTTTATGAAATGACCTGACGCCCGCAGTAAGGTCGCAGTATAGAGTAAACAGTATACTGTAAAACTTCTAATAAACGCCCCCAACGTTTATTTGTACACTTGACAAACCCCCCTCCCGACGTTTAATAGAGACCCAGCACTTATTGGAGACGTAATGTTTATTTGTATCTTGTACAACTGGCAAAATAATGGTATGCATCAGTCAGGGAAATTAATATTTACATGACCTCTCCCAGTGGTACCTGATGTCTATTTGGGACTGGAGTTTATTAGAGACCCGGTGATTATTAGAGACCAGGCGTTTACTTGTACAATTGACAAACAACCCCCCAGCATTTAGTAGAGACCTGGCATTTATTGGGGACCCGGCTTTTATTAGAAGTTTTATGGTAGTCAGAAATCAATGAACACAATAACTGCTGCACAGAGTACATACCGACTTAGTGTGCCGGCTTCAACATTAGTTGACATCAACAGTTCTCTCCATTCTTCATGAAGTTTCTTGATTATGTCAAGAGCAAATGCCTAGCAATACCACAGAAAATGCACATCACACTGTAACAGAAGATCACCAAAAATACTGACGACAACAAACTTACATAAACAAAGATCTACATTTGTTGTAATACTTGTGGTCACCATACTAATGCACTAGAAACCTGACATATGACGGTTTATATGCACGTGCCATTGTACATTTCAGCCATACAATGGCGTTAGCACACAGGATTTGAGTTACAAAAACTGACAAAAAATTTAGACCACCTCTAAAGTCTGATGCACGATGACTCTTCAAAATACTTTGTCACCAACAACAAAATTCCCAAAAACAGAACAATAATAACAACATTGGAAATCACAGGTAGTCATTCCACTAAAAAATAAAACAGAAAAAATATTTTCCAATAAACGCCAATTCTGCATTCTGCATGTAGACCATAACACAGGCTAATCCCAGAAATATTACAATTTGCATTTCAACATGTTCATGCTATGGGATAATGTTGACTCGTAAGTGCCAACAAGTAATTACCTATAGTCGTGGTGAATGACAGGCCACTAACGAGTAGACTGCTCTTACCTTATTTTTCGCTTCACCGTTGAATGCGAACTGATTTTCTGGCTTTCCCGTCGGGATTTTGTAAATACGAAACCATTCGTTAGTTGCCTGTAATAAACAGAATGCAATGACTCCTGCATGATTCATTGCATCACTGATTCAGACACAACAGTTGCTGCCGTTTTATGAAACAGCACAATGACAATACAGCAGGCTCACAAATACATATTTCACTACATACAGAAGGTCTATAAGAAAAACCTCATGCACACAACCACTCGCTAGGTCATTTGCTTTTGGTTTCCGTTTATTTTTCAACAGTTACACACTTATTCCCAAGGCAACACCTTTCTTTTTTAGCCAGTATCAGCTACCAACTGCTATGTACATTGTACAGAGCGTCTCAATAAAAAAACGTGCCACTTTTATTTTTTGAATAACTCCACAAAACATCGGCTGGTTCTGTTAATTTTTGGCATGCAACATTATGAAGAAACTTGGTGTAAATGACTATAGTTTGGCCCACCTCACCTTAATACTGTTGCTTGTGAAAATTACAAGTCGTAGAGTGGCCGTTTACAACAATAAATTCATACTGGGTAGCGCATGCATCAGCTCAAAAATGATTAACTGAATAGCAACAAACATGAGAAACAGTTATTATTGCTCTGAAAGTCTTATGTGTTACAACACATCATTTTTATTACCGTGTGTGCTCAAAATGTTCTCCTCCAGCACAAATGCAAATGGTGTAGGTTAACGTAACTCGCCAACAGCACATTCAATAGCATATATTTAAGGTATGTATGTATGTGCATATTTGAAGTGCACAACGTCAGCCAGTGGCCGAATCTCAACTCAAGAGGCTCACTCACCGTTGATGCATAATTTCAGTTCGTCAATGTACAGTATTAAAATCAATATGATTAGTGTTAAATATGTAGCAGATTTTCAATGATTATGTGGTCTCAGTAATTTTTGAGCTGACACATGCACTCCCAAGTATGGATTCATTGTTGTAAACGGCCAAACTATGACTTTGCATTTCACAAGATATTAAGGTATTAAGTATTAAGGTGAGGTATGTTAAATTACAGTAATTAACGTCAAGTTTTTTCACGATGCTGCACAAAATTATTTAAAAAAACAAAAGTGGCACGTTTTTATTGAGACATGGTGTACATAGCTTAACACTTTACTTACTTTTACTTCTTTACTCACTAGATATAGAAATGCAGCACTGTATTCGGGAATACAACTAGACTCTATACATAATGACAAACAGACTGACCCTGAGGAAACCAGGCATTAGCCTTTCAACGTCTTCAATGTCTGCACAGAATACAAACTCAACCACCAATTAATTCAGTCAGAATTCTTCAACCATCCAAAACAAAACTGCATAGGCCTACTGCTAGCAAAGTCAAATTCTCCATCGACATCACTCCAGGAATATGATATTCAAAACACTAAACCAAACAGCAAATTAAATCTATAAAAAGCGAACATATAAACACTTGTTGGTGTCTACATAACTAGAAAGAATATGCATATCCTGTGCCAACATATTCTGCAGCTGTCCACATAACCTTCTACTTTTTACACTAAAAATTGGCACCTTGTTTAATCTAGAATGTTCACTGAAAATTATGGTTTTCCTGTGACTATTTTTTTCCAGTTTGGAGCCCATATGAAACAGACAGACAGGCAGATGGAAAAGACGTAAAATAGAAAAAATTGTGCTCTGAAAAAAAGAGAAAGTCTGCATATCAGAGACATACCATTGAGTTCAGCTGCTAGTGGATCAGTGACATCAACTGCTATCACCTTCCAATCAGTTTCACCTACGCACACAGCCAATAACAGTGATGTAAACCAGACCAAAGTCTGGAGACTGAAACCAAGACAACAGCTTTGAGACCAAGACCAACATGTCAATCGAAAACTCACAAGAAAAGCCCAGCTAACACAAAGGGAAACGCGATGCATGCGTTAAGACCCGGTGCGAACAAAATCTAAGTTCACAACAATGTTTCATTTAGATTCTATGGCGGATGACGCCTAGCGCCATATCCAATGCATGAATTCCACCGATATTGGCTGAAAATCGCATGGCGATACCTTACGAACGCTATAGAGTTGTGTCGCAGCCCGAAATCGCCAAAAAATCGATAAAACGCCCTATTTTGGCCTTCAAGGTCATAAAAGGTCATTGGTCAAGGTGGCAATCGAAAGACCGTGTACGACTTCCTATTAGTGATTAATAGTAACCTAGGCCCTATCTCGCACCGTTATTGAGATACAGCGACTTGTTGGCTAAAAATCCCAAATTTTTCCCACACCATCTCATTCAGCGCTCTTGTTCAGGGTAACCCCCTTCGAATTTATGGAAAAGCTTTACGGTTCCTGAAACTAGAGTCTTCTGGGGAGCCGACGGTGAAAATTTGGTTATTCTAGCTTGCACTGTTTTTTGACTGATCCACCAGTGTGACAGACTAATGGACAGAGAGACGAACAGACAGACAGACAGAATTGCAATGGCTAAGATGCGCTATAGCAGTACCTGCTGTCGCGCGTAAAAATCACATAAAAAATAAGACTGACTATTTTATATGGGAACAATACCTGCTTCAAAGTGATGTAGAATCATTCAGCAAGTAAACCAGTAAGCTTTAAGTTTTAAAAAAATGAGATCAGCTACCAACTGTCAAATTTCCATCTGTGGCCAAAAATGCAAGACCAAAACAGAGACCAACCTGGAGATCAATAACAAAACCAAAAACATCTGTTATACAGAGTGCGGCAAAAACAGTGGACCCCTAAATTTTTTCGCCGTTTTCTCAGCAACCGTTTGGAATTTTAATTTGAAATTTTACAGATTTATTTGCTAAAACCTTCTACATCTAACTGCCAAGGAAAATTTGATACTGTTGAACCAAAAATTATCAAAATCTGATAATTGGTTTTCAAGTTACAGTCAAAAATGTCGGGGATGCCCCTTTGGGACACAGTGTAGACTTCCAAGCCGCTGCTGAATATCTGAATCATCGTAAACTAATTTAAATCCATAGCAGCATGCACGTATATGTGAACTGTTTTTCAGTCGAGAATAAAGCCCGTATGTGTGCCATTGAGAAAATAGTGCTGTAGCTGCATTTCAGCCAAAAATTTTAGCATCAGCCATAACAGAGCAGGGATTTTTTTGTACATGACAAAATTTGGCTATACCGAATATCAGCTGTATTTTTTGCTCCATCGGATTATTGTTTTTGAAAATTCAGCTCTGAAGTCTGGCCAATTACTGTTACAACAATATTGTGATTACTGACTTCATGCAGCCATTCATTTAAATTACTTGAAACACACGAATGGCTGTTAATGTAAAGAGTTAATAATAAATATGAACAATGCAATCATTGACAAAAACAGCTGCAGCTCGTGCAACATGCTTAGTCTTACCTTCGTCAATAAGTGCCATGATGCCGAGCACCTTTACCTGGATGACATCTCCACGACAATGTACCTGCACACGGACACACCTGCAGTCACTAATGAGTCACCTGGGACAGTGGCATAGACACCGAGGACCAGCACGTAAAGGTTGAACACAATTTATGTTAAAAATAAATATTAGGGTCCTTCAAGTTCCATGTGGTCTGTCCTTAAGTCTCCAGACAAGAAACACAAGCACAAGTTTAAACTGCATCAAATTTGGTCAGTTTATTCTCAGGAAAATAATTTAAACAGTTACCACCAGGTATCATATTTTAATGCTACAACGCAACAAATTCGATTTTGGCAGGAGCTCTACCTCCAACCCCACTGGTAGAGAAAACAGCGCTCCTCCAGACCATCTAGCATTCTAGCTAGATTTTATGGGTCCTACTTCTAAGGGGAGAAGGGAGGAGAAGAAGGAGAAAAGTGGAAGAAAAGGAGAAGCTTGAGTTGAAAGAAAAGCAGGAAAAAAAGAGGGAAAGTCTCAGAAAGCGAAAAAAAGGGGAGACAGAAGGGAAGGGAAAAAAAAAAAGAATTATAGAAAGGAAGGGTAGAGAGGAGGGCAGGAGAAAAAAAGACAAAAGGGAATGGAGGTCCTCACCCAATTTATATTTCTAGCTATGCCACTGGTCTGGAACTGTAGGCAGGCAGCTCATGCTACAGAGTTAATATAATTGTACACCACACCGATACGGTAGTACTTGAGTCCGTTCAATTTGTCTACATCACTCAGCTCCATCCAGCAGTAAATGGACAACATCACTGTCAAGGACATGCCTCAGGCTAGAGAGCCCCTGGTGTGCTCATTCCTGCTATCGCGTAGGTTGCTGTAAACTGAATATTAATTACCAACTTTCTAAGCATCTATGTTCAATCTGTGATGAACACAAAGCAAATGTGACAAATGAAAGGAGAGTGATGAGAATTAATACAGACCTTGTAGCCAATTTCACACACATCTATCGGATCGTTGTCACCTTTCTGTCCCGTGTTTTCATCTGTTCTGCTCGGGTCTTCCCATGTCTGCCAGAGATTCAAATTAGTGCACACAAAAAACTATTAACAAGTAGCTGATTTAACTTAATTTATCAGTTCAATATCTTTTTAAACGAAATTTCCCAAATGTCTAGCTAAACAAGAGCAGCAAAAACCACTGAATTCCGACCAAAAACCTCCACAAAAAGCTTCAAAGATTGCTCGTAACATACATTACAGCTTGACTGCCTACGTGATGCTCAGTGTTGGGTAAAATCATTTTTAAAACGCTTTCAAATTAACATCAAAATCATGCTTTGAAAACTGATTTGAAATCAAAATCAAAATGGGCATTTTGCAAATGATTTCAAATCAAATCATTTTCCAAATGAATTGAAATCATCAAAATCATTTTTATTTTCCAATCAAATAACGATCAAATTTGATGCTTTATTTATTGCAGATAACCATCATAATCAAATGTTGCACTTATCGCAGTCACACCACAACACCGTCACTCATTGATGGTGGTTTGCTTTTAACATCTTGAAAATACTGTCCTTCAGCCCGGTTCAATGAAAAGTAGCAATGAGACCAGAACAGCTGGGTAGTCAGTCCTTTGACTGCTTCAGATGATGGAATTGGAAGTGATGAACTATTTGCTGTTGTTACAATTTCACGTTTTCTGCGGTCGGTCGGTTTCAGTTGCGTTTTGCACAAAAATGCCATTTTCAATTGGGCTCGGTTTTCTGACAGTGTCGAGCAAAGGTCTGACTGTCTAACAGCCTGCACGCTCTGACAATAATATTTGAGCCAACGTCGAACGATGGTGGCAAACTGCGTGGGCCGAGTGAGCCACGTGAGGGACTCGCCATGAAAGGAGACCGTCCTCCGTCCATCCTATGCTACCCAAGTGCTGCTGGCTGCATCCTTGCACCCGTTGCGTATTTGCTTGCCTACTTTCCTTGCATCGTGACAGCGTGCGTGCAGTTCAAAGACTGATCTCCAGCGGCTGATGGAGGCTGATAAACAATATTTATTCTAAAACTGCAATACTACACAGTTCAAGAGCATAATACGACAAAAACAATAACGACCCGTACAACATATAAATATGAGTATTCAAGAAACAGTACAGAAACGAAATGCTGCTCTAAGATGACGTCAAAACTGATTACCAATACATTGTGTTACGTTATCTTATCAGTGCGATCTTGCTGAGAAAATTACCTCTATTCTGCCATTCTAAATTATCTTTTAAATTAACGCCAATGGCTTCTGTATCAACTGAACAAAAATCGTCAGAAAGAACCAGGCTTGCCGTGGACATATAAAATTTCCCATCCATATCAATATCAATATCCAAATTTTCCATGGATATCCATGGATATATCCATATCTACAGACGCCTATCCGGCGTACATGTAGCCACTGAAGTTTCACAAAGTACAGCAGGAGCAAGGGCGTCCATTTCCCCCAAAACAGGATGCAGACATTTCCTTTTTAAAATTGAAAATAAATAAATGAAAGTGAAAAAATAAACACACATTCGCATTGTAACATGAGCTTTGTTAAGTATTTTTCAACGTTCATAAAACTTTGCATAATTTTATTGCCCCTGTTTTTTTGAAAACTGCAGGTTACATTCATGTATGCATATGAATGTAGAGCGAAGTGGACACATCTAAGATACACTTTGTTTTTACGTGCAAAAGCAGCTACTGCTTTCAGCACGTCATAGGCATCACAATTCTGTCTGTCTGTCCGTCCGTCTGTTACACGGGTGGATCAGTCAAAAATGGTGCAAGCTAAGATCACCAAATCTTCACCTCGGCTGCCTGTAAGACTCTAGTTTCAGGAAACGTAAAGCTTTCCCATCAATTCGAGGGGGTCACCCCGAACGAGGGTGCTAAATGAGAGGGGGGTGGACAAAATTTGCGATGCGAGATAGGGCCTAGGTGACTATTAATCACTAATAGGAAGTCGTACACCAGCTCTCGATTGCCACCGATTTCAATGACCTTGGATGACCTTGAACGCTTAAATAGGGGTTTTTATGGATTTTTTGGCAATTTTGGGCTGCGAGACACTTTTCAAGAGCGAAATGCGCTGAAACCAATTGAGATAGACATAGACAAGCTGCGTATGAAATTTTTAGCATTGAACGTAAATTTCGACACTCTAAGTCTCGATTTTCTAGGTTCAAGGAAACCTGCGCATGAAGGCATCAAAGAGCAGTAGGCCTGCCCCCGTAAAAGTCGTTATTTTATCGTTGTTGGCCAGTCTTTCGTCAAAACAGCTGGAGATAGACTGACAGTTTGCGAACCGGAACTGCTATAGGCTTTCGCGCGTCTCGTAAGCCTTAGCTCAAATTTCTTGTTATTTCCTACAAGCATTAAACATGTTAGTAACCTACAGTGGCGGATTCAAAGGGGGACCGGGGGAGGTCCCCTTACTGACCAGATGCATCTTGAAACAGGTGAAAATTTTGCACGAAAATGCACTATTTTTGCATGAAAATTTCAAACATTTTCTGGGAAGGGGGCATAACCCCTCCCCAGACC
>Ga0209367_1007212_pt1 | contig 15333 bp, 12 predicted proteins | sample WorMetLIZISLAND2_FD_187412 | JGI IMG/M metagenome (GOLD analysis project Ga0209367, IMG submission 187412) | Marine gutless worms symbiont microbial communities from Max Planck institute for Marine Microbiology, Germany - Olavius geniculatus... ... | reverse complement strand
CCAAGAGTGCAAGGTTTGGGGCATAAAATCCGCCATTTTGAGAACATTCAGAAACAAAACTGAAATTTTGAGCCCCCAAGACGCCGCTGACATGGAGCTTTGTACACATATAGCGATGACGTCTTGTGAAGATGAAGTATACATATAGACTAGCTGGCGGGACTGGACGACTGTCGACTGAGAAGAGTCTTTGACCCGGCTGCCGAGCGAGGACGCGAGTCACGTGATGCTACTGACGTCATCCTTGACGCAGGCGGATGTTCAACCTCCACTGGCTTGCAGTGAGTCCGACTCGTAAGCCGATGCTCCACTGGCTTGGAATCAGTCTGTCACAGAAGACGGTGTTCCACTGCCTTAAAACGAGTTTGAGACGCAATCTCGTGATGCAGTGGCTTGGAGCGACTAGTAGGTCGATGCTCCACTGGCCTAAAATGAGTCCGAGTCGCAGGATGGTACTCCACTGGCTTAGAATGGCTTTGACACACAGAACGATGCTCCACTGGTTTAAAACGAGTCCGAGACGCAACCTGGTCATCCAGTGGCTTGCAATAAGTCTGGCTCGCAGGACGACGTTGCACTGGCTTAGAATTACTTTGATACGCAAGCCGGTGCTCCACTGGCTTGGAATGAGTCGGACTCGTGGTCTGCAGCGGCGTCGACGACACTGTATCGGCGGCGGGAGATTTGGCCGAGATTTCTGTCGGAGCCAGACCACTCCCGGACCGGTGGATCGGTGGTTTCCGGCGGCCGGGGAACAATGACGCGCGATCGTAGGTGGTTCGTTGGCCGACCATCAGAGGGCGCGCGCCGCTGATTGCTAACGATAAAGCACCTTTAGGCTTGGACGAAGCGGGAGACGAGCCCTCCGAGTGTGAGCTTCCCTGAGCCGACGGTGGCCTTAACTATACACACGAACATATTAAAGCATTCAACATTTAAGGGGTGCCTATAGCTAGTTCTTCATGTAAATCCATCTCAGAGCTACGCAGCGTCATCTCCTATAAGAGATCACAATGTCACTTGACACAGGTGAATGCGTCCCGCCTTAATTTCAGCCAGACAGGCCGCTATTTAATTTAATATACCCTGGGGGATAAAAGACTGAGTTAATTACCTGAGTGATTGGATATGCAACGAAATAGTTTACCTGCCTACAATAACACATACAGTCACCCATCCAAGTAATAACCTGGCTCGGCGTATGCCAACCATACTGATCGGACGCAATGTGTTAACCACTAGACCACGCACCGACTACACAGTAAATTATACAAAAATCTCTACCGCCTCTCAGCCTCTGGGAACCAAATTTCGTTATGACTCACGGTAATTTTATGACAAAGTATAGTCTTTCCAGAGTCACAATGCCCACAGGGCGGCGCTGATCTTCGTTTCCATAGCCCTCAGTCAGACACCAGTTTACACTGCCAGACCACAGATACGGGGCTAGTGTATAGCACGATGTGCTTGCTTACACATCAGCATTCGCTGACATACTCACTGCACCAATATACCCACGAAGGGATGGCCAGCCTGAGTTGAACTTGTTGGATGGATACGTGACGAAATTGTCTACATGCCTGCAGACGGTCACCCATCCAGGTACAAACCGGGCCCGGCGCGGGGCAACTACGTTGATCGAACGAACACACAACGTAAACTGATAACCACACTACATCACCAGCTACGGAGCACTGCAGCAGGTGCCCCTCGACTTCCAACTGTTTGATTTTTTAAGATCACTTTGACACAGCCGCATCTCTGACGTTCAATTCCATATTTTTGTGCGTCGCTCGTAAATTATTCACATCGAATCCTAGCTACGCCAGTGGACACTAGAAACGAACGAACAAGATAAAAATAAAGGTATTTAGTGCCATACCCCACAAAGGGCATAGGCGGGGTGCTCAACTCCCTTTCTATGGTCGTTGAGCTCGTAGGTGGATGGACCACTGAGTCCGTGACGCATGGCCAGTGCGACGCCAGACCTATAGTTACCTTCCCAGCCGCAGAGAGTCACCGACTGCTTGGTGAACAGAGGAACACGTGTGTGAACAGTCTGCCCAGGGTTGTTCTCTGGCAGTGACCCAGCCAGGAGTCGAACCAGTGACCTCGCGGTCACCAGTCGTCGCGACATGTCATGCTACCGCTACAGTACACAGCCACACGAGATGTAGTCAGATACCGAGTCGTTGCTGGCACTGGCTGTTTCCTTGTGGTCGGGAGAGACGGGTTTTACTTCCTCGGTGCTGGTTGGCTGCTCGGTCGATTCATTCGGCTTGATATCATCGATATGCTGCTCCTCTAGCTCGAGCTCGTCACTGATGTCCATGTTGGTACGGAATTCCTTCATCATTTCCAACACGTTCAGACGCTTCGCAGGCTTCTCCGCGTCGCAGTCGTCGCCCTGTCCACGCGTCGAACACAAGATGCCGTCACTGCCGGGTGAAAATCCCATGGGTGCTCGTACCAGCCAAGGCCGCTCATGACGGCTGCCGGATGAATAGCCGGGCCGGCTAGCAACAGCTATTCATCCGGCAAAGAATAAATAGACACTAAGCCATTTATCCAACAGCCAGAATATCCTGTGCTTTTAACAAAAGTGCGATCGTGACAAGAACTTATGAAAATGTTATAAGAAACATGCGTCATGTGTAACTAATTGATGACTTAAAAAGAACTTTGGAAGACCTTCCGAAAAACTCTAGAAAGTGTTATTACATATTAGGCACCAGGCACAGAACAGCAATAAAAACCAAGCAATCAACTAATCACTCAATCACATTTTACGCCAAAGCCAGCGTATACAGATTGCAATAGAAACATAATACAAGATGCGTAAAATTGAATAAATGGCGCTTACACTACTGATCCAAGGATGATCGAGTATTTCAGCAGCGGTAAAGCGATGGGCGGTATCCCAAATCAGCATTCCGCTCAGACAGTCCTTTACTGCAATACACAGACAGACGGACAGACAGACAAACCAGTTCACAACGCGTTATTCACATTATGCGGTTGTCCTACAGGCATTGGACTCACTGGCGTAGCCAGACGGGGCCTACGGTTTCACAAAATTGAAAAAAAACAATGGAAAACTAGAAAGCAGTCATAGTCCGCACACCTCCGCCAAGGCAATGCTGTTCGCCAGGTGGCGTCACCATATTCGCTTTGCCAGCGGTTCCCTTATGCCCCCTTTAACGCAATGGTAACGAAAATTTCAAAATGATCCAAAATCCAGGATTCCTGCCGAATCACGCCCACAATTGAATCACTTGTAGTTTATGCCATGCCCGACATTCCATCAACATTTCAGAAAGATCCGTCCATAACTTTTTGAGTTATCTTGCTAACACACAGACAAACAGACAGACAAACAAAAACCGGCAAAAACAACCTCCTTGGCGGAGGTAAAAATTCTACAACCACTTTTACAGCATAACTGGGACAAATATGTAGCGTACATTCGGTCACTGTTAGGAATATACAGAGTCATAAATGAATGCCTCGCTTTCCAGCCTCCCCCACGTCACAAATTACTGGGTGAGGTGGAAACATGAACAGTCAATGGCCAGTTAAGTCAGGAAGATTCGTACCAAATATTATCAAAGTCTAGCAATCCTTGTTCAAGCCTATTTGCTCCAAAAGTAACTGTGGTAACAATTGCTAAAAACCACGAAGAAATAAAAGCTGCACGAATGGCAAATGTTTAAACTGCACTTTTGACGCTAAATTGCAACTATCACATTGGCATTAAAGTACACTGAATCATTTAGTTAGCGCCAGAAAAAAATGTTTTGTTTTACATATTATTCTGCTGCCATCTTAGTAGGTTGCACTATAGGTTGCCACTTGCCCGTCCGTCTGTACTGTCTCAAACTCGAAAACAAAGGACGTACGCATGTAGGGGCCCAAGAGTAGGCCTAAGCTTAGAAAAACCAAAGTAACATGAACGTTTTTAGAACAAGAGTAATAGGGTGCTTACACGATGAAGCTAATATAAAGCAAATGTATTGAAAATACACGGGCACAACGTGTGCTCCATGTTTGTCATGTTTGCTTGATGTTTGCTTCATCGTGTAAACACCCCATAACGGTATACCAAATTTCAAAAAGTTAGAGGTCAGGGTCAGGATTAGAGTTGTGCAGCAAAGTGTATATCTAAGCGGACGGCCGCACAGTCTGTCATCACTTGGCCAACATATTTTCTACAGGGTAGCCAAAAGGTAAGTCTCCAACTTTTGTCCATATCTTCACCAAATATTGACCGATTGTCTCAGTCTTTTCACCGGTACCTTAGGTGGTAAACTTGCAATAACACAGTTATGAAATATCCCACTGCATCTTAGCTGTGTTGCTACACTACCTTGTGAAATAGCAAGCACAGCTAGCAGCACAGAGAGAGTAATGTTTTCATACCGCAGTCACTAATGTGATTCCAGCGAGGTTCCGCCAGTCGCTGACTGAAGCCCTTACGTTTTGTCATCCGACACAAAAGATCATTGTTTAGATTGGTCAAGCTAACATACACAACATCCAATATATCAATGATAACTATAACCGTGTATGCATTCGCAGCAGCGCAGCGGAAGGGGGCAACTGACACTCCTCTGTATTCTATAATGTCAGAAAATTTTCTTCTCGTCCATGAATTATTGTCCAGAATTACAAAATTTGAGGTGGAAAAATCACCATTTTGGGGAATTAAAAACAAAATTGAAATCTTGAGCACTTGCATCTCCTCTGTCGGAAATTAGCAGCTGTATGTTGTAAAATTGCAAAATGTTGCCCCCATCCCTCCCCACAAATTTTCACACCCAAGACGCCACCGAATATATAAATTATGCGACAAACTCGGACTGAAACTAAGAAAACATAACTACTGCTATAGTAACAGGCTGGTTAACTCAATATGATAAACAGACCCTTAGCATCTATCAAACTGAGATCAGCCAAACGAAATAGTAGAAAATATAGGAAATGTCTTAAACAATTGAGACCTCAGACATATCTGTATTGCAGCCTATAGCCAGATTAAAACATAAAATACTAAGGTAAAAATAAAAACCTGTGTTAACTCACAGTTTAAACGTGATAATTCCCATTGCCCAAACGTCACATTTCTCGCTGTACAGTTTGTTCTCTGTAATTTCTGGTGCTGGAGACATAACAAAATCACGAGTTTTGTAAACTGTAAAATTAAGGAACATTATGAATTTATGATATGTATTCTCAATATGTCAAATTATTTCAAGCAGAAGCTAAACCAACCTACTGTGGATAAAAATGAAAATTTTGCCACGTTAGCTACTATGGCTTATAGTGGCTCAACGTTCTCAAATCCAAGGCATCAACTATGCAAGGTTGCAGGTAGGCTAAACCCAACTCCCGGACATTTTGCTATCTCTGGGCAAGTTGTTCACACATACGCAACAGCCCGCATCAGCAAGCAGTACAATCTGGTACTAGAGCCAAAAGGCATTAAAACATAGACTAACTTGATTAAAAGATGACTGCCCAAAACCAAGAATAAGCTTCGACTCCAATGCTGTTACTGAGTATTAACTAATGCATCTGATCATGTGATTAAACTATTTGTATGCATCACGATAAGACCTGGTTGTACATGCTGTGATGATTAGGGCCCACAGTTTTACGCGGAAGAATGTGTCAAATTCTGCGGGCCAGTTTGCGAAATTCCGCGGCTTACCGCAGCAAAATTGTCCAAATTACGCGGTTCACCGCGGCCGTCCGTGCGTGAGTAAACTGAGCTCTATAATGTTCAGAAACTTTAGTTATTGAAGGCTGAGTTAAGCTAACAACATACAACGAAAGTTTTCAATGTTTTTCTTTTCAAGAGCGCAAGGTGTCAAGTTGCAGTGGTTTATTCACGATCGAGCTGTTCACTGCGACAGCAGGACCTACAGTTTCAGGCAGTTCAGTTTGATTTTTTTTCTGCGATAAAATTTCGTCATCAAGCCAACGATCGTACTAATCACCAGTTATTTCTCAACTTCTGCAAAATTCTGCGAAATTCTGCGGAGCTATCAAAATTCAGCGGAAAAGAACAAATTCTATGGCTAAGCTTGAAATTCCGCAGCCCACAGTAAACGGGGTCCTAATGATGATGAGACTGGTTGTACGCACTGCGATAAGACTAGTCGTACAAATTGTGATCATGACTTCATAAAGTTATTCCAGTTAAGGCCGGATCCCAAAGAAAGAATCCACTGGGACCGCTGGAGCACACTTTTAGAGACCAAGTGCTATTTTTGTCACAAAACCAAGAAACAGAGAGAAGGAACATTTGCCTTTTCATTAGATGCAGACGTGTTTTTAGGTTGCCCATATGTAGTAACGAAAAGCTCTTATGTTTTTGCTTTGTTTTTCGTAACTTTTTAAAATTTTTCCTTTAATTTCCAGTTCTCCTCCAAAACAGTACAGTGGACCAAAACCAAAACTAAAGGGGGAGGGGAAGACCCTTATCTGGAAGGAATTGACGGCAAATTTCAGCGACTTCCATTGAGGGGTTTTGGAGAAAAGGGCATTTTACCACATTTACAGTCGTGGACCAAGAAAGACAATCAGACTTGCGGCGCTGGGCGACCTCACGTTGGGCCCTGTCTCATATTTCTACACCGTGTCTCAATAAAAAATGTGCCACTTTTGCTTCTTGAATAATTCTGTGAAACATTAACCAATTATAATAATTTTTGGTACACTGCATCACGAAGAAATTTGACGTAAATGATTATCGTCTAGCCTACCTCAACTCAATACTGTTGCTACACTACCTTGTGATATTTAGAAGTCGTAGTTTGGGTGTTTAAAACAATGAATTTATACTGGGTAGCGCATGCGTTGGCTCAAAAATTCTTAATTGAATAATGACAAACACGAGTAACAATTATTATCTCTCATAAAGTCTTACGTGTTACATCACATCATTTTTATTACTGCATGTGCTCAAAATGTCTTCCTTCAGCATGAACGCAAGCCGTGGACGTTGATGCAATTCTCCAACGGCACATTCAAAAACGCGCGACCCAGAGCGGCTCACTCGCTGTTTTTGCACCATTTCAGTTTATCGACGCATGACCTCTTGAAATGAAAACGACTGATGTTAAATATGCAACAGATTTTCAATGATTTTGTTGTCTCGGTGATTTTCTGAGCTGATGCATGCACTTTCCAGTATGAATTCATTGTTGTCAACGACCAAACTTCGACTTCTGCATTTCACAAGATAGTGTAAAAACAGTTATAAGGTGAGGTGCGCTAAAATATAGTAATTCACTATAAGTTTTTTCGTGATGTTGCTTGCCAAAAATTATCAAAATCGGCCAATGTTTCACGGAGGTATTCAAAAAATAAAAGTGGCACGTTTCTGAGACACGGTATGATGAACAGTGCCAACAAGAGCAGAGGAAATACTCACACATGTACATTGGAGTGCCACAGAAGTCATCAAGCATACTGTCTGTACCAACTCCGTCTTTCTCAATCGACAGACCAAAGTCTGTCACCTGCTCAACAACACATACCGGTACATACATGTACATGCTAACAGCTGCTCACTCACTAACTAGTGGTATTTGACAAACACCTGCAAATTTCCGACTAAGGATGATGTCACAAATGTGTATTCACAATTTCAATTTTGCCCAAAATTTCCCCCAAATTGTGGAAATTTAAGATCACAATTTTTTACTTATGGAAAAATAATTTTCCAACAAGAAGAAAATGTTCTGGAACACTAAAAGTAGGGGGAATTGACCGCCCAGTATCTCCAACGCCCACTGCTACGACACGACACGACCGCACACGTCGTTTTAATGGCCGTTTCCATGCAAAGCCAGGTTAGCCGGTTCCTTTCGACTTTTAGTCTCCACTGAGCCTTATCCTAAGCATCCTCCAGAGAACCAGAGCCAGACAAAAACTTATCTGTATCCTTCTGACACAATCCCTCCAGGTCTTCCACTGAGAAATGACTTCAGTGGGACTAAGTTCTGTCAACCAGAATATGTCGTTGTCTATTTTACTTTATTTCCAAATCAAAGTCTAAATTGAAGCACATGATAACCAGCACAACTTTTATTTAACAACGTTAACCAAGTACAGAATTAATTCACGGTATCCACAATTTATTACTCACATTATCATGCTAAGAATCAAAGCAGTTTTGAACGATATTTACCCAAAAAAGGAAGTATAATAACTGGCAGATAAAAGTAAACGTGCAAAACCTTGATGCTAATGTTTTCAATTTCGTCTTCTTTCTTGCTCAAGAGAATATTTTCCAGCTTCAAATCACGGTGAACTTTACCTGGCATGGAGGTACAATACATTACCATCATCAATATAATCATCGTCAACTCTCATTGGCAAGTACAATACACACAACTGTTAGGACTACCCACATCGTAGCTGGAATGGTAAACCTAGTTTGCAGTCGGCGCGGGAGCCGCCAGACGCGCCTGAGCTGACGAGCGTGCGATCAGCCACCCACAATAAATATTGACGCAAGATATGCGTTATTTTCTTGATATACTCGACGTCTAGTGACCTTGGCTTTTAACCTTTTAATCTGAATATTGGCTTACCAGCTATATCTGCCCTATGGAACCTACACTGTTATGTCCCCGTTCAACTCCAAGCCAGTCCGCTACCAATTAAAGTAACAACTCTGGGCAAGTTGTTCACTCCTACGTGCCTGTGTAGGCTGCTGTTCGATTCTCACTGCCGGTCATTTGCAAGCAACCTTGAGCAAGTTGCTAACCTACTGTGTGCTCAGGCCAACTCAGCCTCCTACCCTTCGTGGGACGGGAAATGAGTAGTAGCTTACGGGCTATGGGGGTGAAGGCCTAGTGTGGCTGACTGAGGTGTTGGTATGTCTCCTTGCTGCAAACCGCGGATCCAATTGTTCGCGGTTGGCTGCATAATGCGCTGCGGTATCATTACCTCATGCCAATCAACTGCCACTTCCTTGAGTTCATCTCATGTAAAAAGCGCTAATTACTCAAGCACCGGACTTTACCTTTATTACCTCCACCAAGGAGATAATGTTTTTGCCGGTTTTTGTTTGTCTGTCTGTGTGTGACCAAGATAACTCAAAAAAGTTATGGACGGATCTTTCTGAAATTTTGACGGTATGTCGGGCATGGCATAAGCTACAAGTGATTCAATTTTGGACGTGATCCGGCAGGAATCCTGAATTCTGGATCACTCTGAAATTTTCGTTACCATTGCGTTAAAGGGGGCATAAGGGAACCGCTGCAAAACCGAAGACGGTGACGCCACCTGGCGAATAGCACTGCCTTGGCGGAGGTACCTGCGGGCTATGACTGCTTTCTAGTTTTTTACAAGTAATGCGACCGCATGAGAACTCTATAATATAATTAATCAATGTATGTGGCGTAGTACAATGTAACACAATGCAGAGATTACCGTATCGATGGAGGTACGATATAGCTTGAGCAAGCTGTTCGATGACGACTTTGGTCTCATCCTCAGAAAATGGTCCGTGCTGAGTGAGCAAACTCGAAAGTTCTCCGCCCTCACAGAGCTCCATCACTAGATACATCCTCTATACACATAAGTAAGCAAGTAAGTAAGTAAATGATTTATAAAGCGCCAAAGTCTCAGAAAGAATCATCATCATCGTCATCATTATTCCGCCTATTCCTACACATTTCTCTGTAGCACGGTCTGTCTGTCTGTCTGTCTGTCTGTCACATTCGTGCATCCCGCTTAAACCGTTCGACGGATTTAGTTGCCATTTTTGGTAGGTACACTTGCAAGGTTCAACACACATTGTACTAGACGGGTCTGTCTGACCCACAAAGGAAAGGGATAATTTCAGGGTCAAACGCTTGGCCAAAAACATGTAATTGCCCGGCTTATGCTGCCACCTTGCGAATATAAACGAGAAGTTGGGTGGACTTACCACAGCAATTCCGGTTTTTGCCAAATTACTTGGGTCCTTGTTATCATCGTCATCATCGTCGTCATCATCATCAGCAGCAGCAACAGTAAAGGGACATATCTGATCCGTCAGAACGTGAAGAAAATTACTTCCGGCTCAACTCAAATCTAGACATAAACTCGTGGCCTACCAAACCATCACTGACCAAACCATAGACCCAATCTGTCACAATGCCGACAGTCACGAGAAACGCTGGAACACATGGCTTTCGAAATGTCCAACGACTACAAATCCTCGGTGTCAAACTGATCCGCGGGCACTGGCCATACTGACAACCAATCCGCTGTGTCAGGTGATCGTGTACGTGCTGCAAAAGACCGTTCTCTCGTGAAAAACGGGACGTCGCACTCAGCAGTAGCAGCAACAACAAAACTAGATAAGAATTTCCAAATTTCAAAATATGTTTACTACGCTAGATAGGCCCATATGCTGTTTCTTCTTTATGTGATACACGCGCACAGTCGACTCAGCCTTCTATCCTTGGAGGGTAAGTAAATCAAGTACCGGTGTCATGGAAAATTTGTCACGCCTGGAAAATACTTCCCAGCTTCATATTCTCATAATGTAACTAACCCTAACCATAAAGGGTCGTCCATAAATGACGTCACGCTCCGAAAGGGATGGGGGTTTACATTATAGTGACGACGTGTGACGCAGGGGAGGGGGTTAAAGGAAGTGTGACGTCACACGCGTCACATCTGTGGAAAGGCACAATAGACAGCCAAATGCATGTTGCCAACTCGCCGTATGTGTCAGGACGAGGAACATTTAGGAACACTATGCTTAATTTCACACAATTTTATGCATTAAATTGACAGTACACAATTTTGATAATGGATATGATTTTACATATTAAAATTAGGATATGTCGAAACTCATCTCTGTACTCTACACTACAGGCTGCCGGGGAGTTAGACGTATGTGACGTCATATTTGAATGGAGGGGGTCCAGGAAAGTGTGACGAAGTGTGACGAAGGAGGGAGGGGGGTAAATTTTTCCCCAAAATCGCGTGACGTCATTTATGGACGACCCCTAACCCTAACCCTAATCTTAGCCCTAATCCTAATCCTGATCTTAACCCTACTCTTAACCCTGACCATATAACCCTAACTTTAACCATATCCCTAATCTTAACCTTAACCCGTACTGCTGCATGTGGGAATTATTTTCCGGTGCGACAAATTTTCCACTACACCGGCCTGTCTGGCTCGGGATAAAGTGGGGCGCAGTTACCTGTACTGAGTGGCAGGTAACACTGTGTGATCACTGATCGCATATGACAAGTGACGCACTGACGCTCCGTTGCTCTGAGATAGGTTCCCAAGGAAAGCTGTACACACCTTTAACCTTTTGAAACACAGTTTTGATGTCCATAAGTTAGCCACTTGCCTCCTTTATTCTTAATTTCTATCAATCTTTATTCTAAGCATCCTCGCGAAACAAGCCAAAATGCTCCATATCGTCCGTTCTTTCACACATTCATCCGTGCGCATGCGTTGTTTAACGTTTTAACTCAGGACAGCTTTAGTATAATAAAATATCCGGCTAGTTCTTGTGAATGCAACACACCCACCGACCTTGCACCTATTGTACCCGTAAAGTCAGATGCCTACTGAAAAGAATCAGCTGCCATTAACGACAAAACACGGTAGCTAATTAATGCACACGTAGTAGGAGTGCACAGGAGAGTCAGTGCAGACTGTAGAGTACTGACGGTAGAGTTATTATGCGGCCGTCCTAACAGGCCACATTACAAGTCATGTACGTCCGTCCGTCCGTCTGTCTGTCTGGCCCGCACGGGCTCCTAACTCGAAAGCAATAAAAAGCATAGCAAAACCAAAATTGGCGTGAACGACCCCTTCGCAAGAGTGACTGGTGTGCCAATTTGCAGCTTAAAAGGTCAAAGGTCAAAGTTATGACAGTGCAGTATATAGACAGACAGATGGTCGCATAATATGTCAGCTCTGGGCTGACATCTTCGCCCGTTACCCTTGTGGCTAAATGCTCACACAGTCCACAATAACCAATCTTGAGCCAGTTGCTAGCTACAGTAAATTCAGTCTCCTATCCAGCGAGGAGGTAAATGATTAGCAGCGTATATGCAACTCCCTTTTTCCTTTCATGACGTTGTTCACCTGATGCCCGATTACCTTGACCTTTGACCTCTTCAACTGAAGACTGGCATAGCGGTTAGGCCTACTTCTGTCCTATATGAAGAGCGTTTACACTAATAAGGAACTTATATGTTTTCTATGCCTTTTGTTTTAGAGTTAGGACTCTACACAAGATTGACAGACAGTCGGACAGACAAACAGACGGACGGGCAAGATGAGTAACGCGGCCTACAGAAAGACTGGATGATAAGCCAAACCGCCACTGCAACATAATCATCATTTATTTATTACCGTACGCCAGCAAGGCAGCACAGCATGTACAGTTAAAAACACACACGCAAACGTGCAACATAAAATTCTAAAGTTAAAGTAAGCCTACACTAAAATCATGCACAAAAATTCACAGTATAAAATGAAAATAAAAGTCACAATAAAAATAAAACAGTAAGTGCAAAATTGTCCCATATCATGTCCTTTATTTTCCTAGCTGTTATCGACATCATGACTGCATTTAGCACACACGGCTACAAACTCACTGCGGTTCAGCACTGCCATTGTTCGTAAAATCACATTATCAGAACCACGAGTTTGTAACCAAAACAACAGTTTATGTTGGTCCATTAATAACGATAGTGGTAATGATTTGCAATAAAACTGAAGAGAGCGTGTAGTCTCCCTCCAACAACATAGAAATATACGTCGAAAACAGTTGTTCCAGGCAACGTCACGTTTGTGCAAGTTAGTTAGTGACAACGACCACGCTTCACAACCATACATTAATGTGGGTGTGCAGCATGTTTTCACAATATGAAGGGCAGACATTTTATTGGCATTGCCTCCAAGAACTGATCAAATGTTACTGTACTGACCATAACATTTGCGAGAAACTGCTGATAAGCCAGTGATACAAAGTCACACCTAAACACTTCACTATCATCACCCAAGGAATCGTAGCATTGTTACAGGTGAAAATGAGACGAGGCGCACCTGAGCAGTCTCAAAGACTTCTTTAAGCTCAATGATATTCTCATGTCGAACGCTCTTGAGGATTGACACCTCACGGTCAATCAGCTTCAGTATCTTCTGACCATGCACCTGTCACAAACATTCACTGTTACAACGACTGGTCTTTTCTTGTAACTATTAAGCAAGCATAAACTAAATTAATGCATTAATTTATTCATTCGTTCACTCACTCACTTGGTTTATTGTCTGGCCAATGCATTGAAGAGAATATATAATCACTGGCGTGTCTGTCCCTCCGCCGTCCCTCCGGCATGTGTAGAAGAAGAAATGTCTTCCGCTCAAACGCAAGTACAATTGATAACATAACATCCAATACAACAGTTAGTTACTGAGCCAGGTTGGCAGAAAACCATGCTGGACAACAATGCTGGCCACCTTAACACATAGAATTTCTATTTCTATTTCTTTAAACAGTGTAAACACTTTGACGTCAGTTATGGTCTGATTTTCAACAAATTTGGAAGATAGCTTCCACGTACCATCGAAGACACATAAACACACATAAATATACCGTGATCCATAAAAACGTGCCACTTTTATTTTTTGATTAGCTCCGTGCAGCATTGACCGATTTTAATAATTTTTGGCATGCAACATCAAAAAAACTGGATGCAAGTGACTGTACTTTTGCCCACCGCATTTTAATACTGTCGTTACACTACCTTGTGAAATGCAAGTTGTTGAGCCTGCTGTTTGCGAGTGGTGTCAACGTTTGTCGCTTGCATTCGCGCTGGAGAAAAAACATTTTAAGCACACGCTGTAATAAAAAGGATGTGACGTGAAAGGTAGAACTTTTTCAGATACAACAGTTGCTAATCGTGTTTGTCGCTTATCAGTTAATCATTTCTGAGCCGACGCGTGCGTTATTCCAGTATGAATTCATTGTTGTAAATAGTCAAACTACGACTTCTGCATTTCACAAGGTAGTATAGCGACAGTATCAAAGTAAGGTGGCCAAAACTAAAGTCCTTTGCGTCAAGTTTATTCCTGATGTCGCGAGCCAAAGATTGTTAAAATCGGTCAATGTTTCATGAAGCTATTCAAAAATGGAAGTGGCATGTTTTTTACGGACCACGGTGTATACAGGGTGGCAAAGGCAAGAAGGTTTTATTACAGGTATGGTGATCAACCAGCAGTGTTCAAAGACTTGCCGAAACCCCGCAAATAAACCGTAAATCCCAGTAACTGCAACACGAGACGCCACCCGTGCTCTCTCGAGCGATGGCGCTGCCATACCAGAGTTCATTGACAACTGCACTGTACGTAGCCCAGCCCTATTTTTGTCGCATGCGAGGTTTTGTCGCACATGTAGGCACCCTCTAAGTACAAGAAACCCAGCTGCCACTAGGATAGCCGACCGTACTGGTTGTCACTGATCTTCAAGATCATCCAAAATCGATGATTTTTTTTATCTCATCTAAAAAAGCCTATGCGATTTCCTATTAATGATCAGTAGCAACCTTGGCCCCATCTCGCACCGTTTCCAAGATACAGCCACTTATAACTTAAAACTTGCTGCCAAACCGCTGCAGACAGAGACATGGTTACTATTGACAGCCCATAGGAAGTCGCCAGCACCCTATCCGATGGTCAGTGGCGGTTTTAGCTCCTAATATCCGGGGAAGGGGGCACGGCCCCGTGGCGAGCGCAGCCTATAACGGCAAGCCTATAACGGGGATCTTGGGGCGGAGCCGCCAGCGGGGTCCAGGGGCAGAGCCCCTGGTCAGGGAGTCAGGGGGCGTCACTGCAGTGGGTGCATCCAAAAATCAAAAGTGCTTCAGCGTCAGGGGAGCGAAGCCCCTCTGAACCTGAAGCACTTTTGGTTTTCGGACGTTTAACGAAAGCCGCAAATTTGCCCACTTTTCTAAAATTTTGAAACGCAAAGAAATCAGATATTTGTGTTATTTTTGCCAATTAATGGGTGGCCACAAAACTGTGGGGCCTGGAGCAAAACTTGGGGGCTGCCCCCCCCGCCCCGGGCTTAAAACCGCCACTGCCTATGGTACATCGCCGACTCAATACGACGTACCGTTTAGCCATAATACCGCACGATTGGCATACCATAGTGCGTTATGACCCTTCAACGTCATCCAAGGTCACTGATTTTACATCACACTCACACGGTAGTGTGAGTGTTGTAAGGACGACCTTCAAAGTATATGGGAAAATGCAAACTTTGACCCTCAGCCAACCAAAAACCCCTGAAC
>Ga0209367_1007211_pt1 | contig 15333 bp, 10 predicted proteins | sample WorMetLIZISLAND2_FD_187412 | JGI IMG/M metagenome (GOLD analysis project Ga0209367, IMG submission 187412) | Marine gutless worms symbiont microbial communities from Max Planck institute for Marine Microbiology, Germany - Olavius geniculatus... ... | reverse complement strand
GGCGGCGGCCGCCATTTTGAATTTCATCTATCACTCATAACTCGTTTACTATTGCACATATTTGCACGAAATTTGGCATGTATATTACCCTGGAGGTCCTACGTGCAGGTATACCAAAATATTGAACAAAAATAAAATTCAAGATGGCGGTGGCTGCGATCTTGGATTTTTGCACAAACAGCAATATCTTGGCCGCCGATTGACGTAGATGAATAAAATTTTGTAGTGATGTAGCTGGCAGGTAGTAGTAGTAGTTGCTGTTGTGTACAAAGTAACTGCTCAATGACCTTTCAAACTTTAATAAAACCGCAGATATTATAAATAAAAAACTGCAAGCAATTCATTTAATGTTGTATAAGCGCTGATCTAAAACTGCAAAAATCAAAAAGTATAAGCACGAACATTATGCATTAGCTTAGACATTCATATCTGGCTACTGAGAACAGATTAAATGTCTAAGCTAATACATTAGTTTGGGCTTTTTGATTTTTGCAGTTTTAGATCAGCGCTTATACAACATTAAATGAATTGCTTGGAGTTTTTTATTTATAATTTTTTGTAGGTGTCGGCTGATGGTGGCATTCTGCTGTTGCTGCTGAGTATGCGTGACACATACGTTGCCGTGATAAACGTGAGGACGAGCAAGATGTTACATGAGCTCCAGGTGTCTGGATGCTATGAGATGCTGCTCAGTCCAAACGCCGACTACATCTGCACGTCATCGGTGCATGACAACCTCAGAGTGGTGACCATATTTATGCATACATATTTCATTTGTAAATGTCAAATGTCAAATGTAAATTTGTATAGCGCATTATCGTCAAAACCTCTAATGTGCTGTATAATTTGTATAATTTAACAAACTTATGTTGTTATTATTTATTTAGCCCTGGATTTGCATCACATTTTAGATTGAATCCTCGACTGAGTGGACCTCATAAAGCCAATCTTAATGTCTGTATATATGTACAATGTACATAATACTGCATATATCCGCGAAGGATAAGGTTACAAGATTTTCCGAGTTGGAAATTCTTCTATTTTCAAACTTCGTTTTCTCTGCCATTTACGATGGGAGCTCATAGGTGACTGCTAGTTCGTAAACAAGATATTGTTCAAACGAGACCAGAGTCTGTCCAATGCATTTTTGTATCTTACAGTGAAGATTGTATCGCTGAAATCAGGAAACAATATCAAAATATGATCAGGTCTGATGTTCGATATTTGGCCTAGTTTTTGTGTCAGATCTTTGAAAAGAGGGCTTTGGAAAGTGCGCCAGTCCTCAATCTGCATGTAACTTTTTTTGAAACTTTTGACTTAAAACCAGCTTATTTGTGTTCTTGTTGTGTTAGGTGCAGTTGTGGAGCACAAAAACTGGCGAACAGATTGTTGGTTTCTACCCAGCCGACAAACCGGTCTTCACCCTGGACTGCCAGTACTTTCTGTACATCGACTCTGGCCGAACACCCATCACTTACAGTCTGAGTCGGATGGCACCTATGCGTTATTTGGCTTGCGAGGCTGACCAGCTGCTTGTGCTTCCTGTGAAACATCGTCTGGTGCTAATAAGCCGCTGGACGTCATCGGTGTCAGCACCCACGGTCTCACTGTGGGACTTCCACGAAGGTCGTCAGCTTATCAGTCTGGGTAATGTAGCCCTCGGAGGCATACGAGACATTTCCAAAGATGGCGCACTTGCCGTCGATGCAAACCTCCAGATGTTTGACTTGGAGAGCGGAGCATTAAAATCTCGCATCGATCATAGCCTGGATGGTGACTTCAGCTTTGTGCGTTTGACTGACGACGGCCGGTACATCGTCTGGGTCGACAAGTTATCGGTCAAAGTTGGTCGGACGTGCGATGGGACACTGATAGCGCACGCGTGTACCCATGAACGACCGACGAGTCTGTGCCTGTTGGACGCGGGATATGTGCTCGTGGTTGGTCGAGAGGATGGACGCATTCTGATGATGAAACTCCTGCCTTCCGACGATCGGTTTGTCGATGTCAGTCCCCAGCGACCACCAAATTCAGCCCAAGAACGCTGCAGCATTCTAAATGGTCGGCAGATCTGTTCAGGACAGCTAAAAGCCAGCTTTGATGTGCTGTACCAGGTGATATGTTGTTGACATTTCGGCAATCGCTGCTGCATTAGTCAGAACAACTTTGTGCCGTATGTCACTAAGGCAGACAGTTATAGTCATAGATAGGAGGTAGTTGGTAGGAGCCCTCATCTAGGTTCATTATTTTGTTTTGCTGTAGCAACATTTTGCGGACATCGTTTTGAACAAGGCACCACTGGTTGCCAAAATGTCTTGATGAAGGCTGTAATTTGATTAACTTATTAGTTAACGCTTCAACCTATGAGTCTGATTTATTTAAACAATGATGTTTTGGGTTAAAAAAAGGTTGGCAGGGCGAGAAGTTGTGATTTTCTGAGAGGCCGATGCAATTTAAAAATTAGACCGTTTGACCAAAATGGACAGAAATAATAAATTCAAGATGGCGGCGGCCTCTATTTTGAATTTCATTTATCGCTCATAACTCGTTTAATATTTGCACGAAATTTGGCATGTGTATTACGTTGGAAGTCTTATATACAGGAATGTCAAAATATTGAACAAAAATTAAATCCAAGATGGCGGCCGCCGCCATTTTGGATTTTTGCACAAACATTATTAATGCATTATTTGCATTAATACTTCATTGTGTTTGTAGATTTTTTCCGACAGAGGAGATTATGGTTACCGTGCTGAAAATTTTAATTTTGCGCCTGCATTTTTCCCAAATCGGGGATTTTTAGCCCTAAATTTTTGTTATCTTTGGAAGAAATTTTTTGACATAAGAAACTTTTCAGACAACCTCTAATTTAGGTTGGGGGGACAGTAGCCCCTCCTGTGCCCCGGCAGGACCCCACTGTATTCAGAGCAAAATGTGCTATAGCAGGGATTGGCTTGCAGGGTCTAGGATGGCATGCTGTCGAAGGAGTGAGAATATGATCTGTCCACTGTGTTGCTGACTTATCTCAATTGCCTTTCTGGTTGTCTGTGTATTCTTTATGCTGGGCAGCTGGTTGTTGTCTAGCTGTTGCGTTGCTTACTGTTTACAGTTACTGTTGTCAGTTACTTGCAATTTCACGGCATAACTTATCCTTTGGTTTTCGTTCTTTTCGTGTCTCTGCTCCGAGAATTTGGAACTCCTCAAATTCGTCAGTGTCAAACCTTGGCTACATTCAGATGTCACTTAAAGACCCACTACTTTCAGTCAGCCTTTTCTGCCACCTAGCGTCCATCATCCTATGCGCCCTGATTCTTTCTGAGACTTTGGCGCTTTATAAATCATTTACTTACTTACTTACTTACTTACTTACAGTTCTGGAGATTAAATAGATAAACAGCCAAATGATGAATTGATATAACACATTAGTTACTTTTTCAAACTATGCATCTGTTGAGACAAGGCTGTTGTACCAGGGCGCGGTACAGTCGGTGAAGGACGGTGATCTATTGAGGGCTAGTGAGAGCATACGTAGCATACTGGCTCAACGCGCCAAAGCTCCTCTACTGTCTACTGCAGTGTCAAAGGCTGACACAGCTGACAGATTTCATCGTAGCCACTCGCAGCTGACACCGATCAGTGACTTACATGAAGGTAGTAACTCGACGATCTCATTTTTATTGAACTTGTCATTAACTTTCAGTATAGCTTATTTGATGACCGAATTCTCAAAGTTCAACAGTTCCGTAACTTCGTCTGTCTCTTTCTCTTGTACATACAGTAACCTCTTGCATTTGTTTCTTACTGATTGCAAGTAGGCTTTATGCTAACTTTTTTGGTTTTATTATTAGTGTAGCTGTGACCACAGTTTTTGTCTGGTTCCTGCTGGATTACTACTTCATTGTGTTTGTAGATTTTTTTGCATATTTTAAGTGTATGGTTAAGTAACCATTGAGTGTCCCATACCCGTATGTCTTAGATGACCATAAGTTATTATATAGTTCATGTAGACTAGTTGTGTGTGGAAAACGGAAAGTCAGTTTGGTTTCGGTTTTTACAAACCGATTATCAAAGAACCATTCCGTACAGCGCACACAGTGTTGCTTACTCCGTATTTTTTAAAATAATGCTTCATTGGTTTCATTGGCCATATTTGCAGGAGCTGGTCTGTTGACTGTTTTATCATAGTATTATAACATTTAAAGTCCAGCTGATTTTGATTCTGATTAATTAGCTGTTTCGAAGAGTCGTTTTCAGTTTGACTAATTGTCATTTCTGACGAGCTATTTCTAGTTCCAGTTAACTAGATTGTCTCGCTTATTTGCTTTTTTTCTAAGTTAGAACTTCTGCCTCTGATTAACTGGCATTTTTGATGAACTTTTTTCTGATTGGAATTACTTAGAATTTCTTCTGATCATTGTAGACTGCTTGTTGAACATTGTTGGAGTGGTTAGCTTCTCTGAAAGCCATCGCAAATCCACCTGTTCTTACATATTTTCTATATTGTGGTCTGTCTGTCGTCCTTCTGTGACATTCTTGCCCATGTGGTACGTTTGTGTAGTCCGATGCTATAGTGCGTCAGAAGCCTCCAAACGGACCCTGGATCCCAAAGGAAGTGTTGAACCCTATCATGAACATGTGATTGAAAATTGCAGCCACACCATCAGCCATGCTGCCACCTGGTGAATACAAACGAGGAACGATTCCGCCTGTTGCTACATTATTTTGTTCCTTGCTGTTATTATCATTCTTAGGAGCTGGTCTGTTGACTGCTTCATCGTCGTATCGCAACATCACCAGTTCGTCATCGTCACTCGACGTCTCATCTCCCCCGGCAGACTGTCGACTCTCGGCCGAGGACCATCTGACATACACCGATGGTGATGGCGGGGGTCGTTGGCTGCTGGACCGACGCAGTCGCAGTGTCGCCGACCTCATGTCCGACTGTGCGCTGGTCACGATAGAGCACGACATCGGTTTTCACAAGTCCCGTGCGGCAACACTGACCCACAAATCTACTGCCGCTGCTGTCGCTTCAGGTGGTACTCTGCCTCGCTCCCCAGCGCACAAACTGCTCGGCTGTCTGCGGGACTTCCATAGCAAACGGATGAAAAAGAAATGCCGTCGCAGAAGAGTGGCAGCCGCGGATGCTGCCAATGACAACCGTGATAGAATGCCCAGTGTCTAGACTCCGTGTGCATCGGCATAGCACCGGGTGGGGAGCATTTGGTTTGGAGCACTGGGGGACAAAAGGCTGCCTGCCTCTTTCCAAGAAACCAAGATTGGCAGAGAACCAAAAATTAAATCAAATCAGATTTGTCTTTAATCATATTGCTGGCTCAGTTCTAAAACGTACTTAACGGTCATCTGCAATGCACAGAAACGACTAAAGTGTTGCCAATGAGATGCGTTTTGAGAACCCATAGTGCGTTTGTGTTTGCAGCTGGGGGAGCTTGTAGCATTTTCGTATAAATGATCTATACTGTGTCGGGCGGGACGTTAAACCCTACTCACTGGCAGAATTGAAATTTTAAGCACCCTTAATCTCCTTTATTAGAAAATTGCAACTTGCTACTGAGCCTAACAACGAACTTTCCAGTGCATGTTTTTAACTGACTGTAATCAATTACTCGTCGATTGATCGATTCCCAAAAATAGTTGCAGCTTTCGGCCCTAGTCTAGGTCTTTAGCTTTGTTACGAGTTAATGCCTGGTGATTTTTGTAAGATATTTTTATTGTTGATATTATTCAGAGACTGTGATCGTGATTTGTTACGAATTGACATCATGCCTGGTCCATACTGGTGGACTTGTAGTTTTTTACTGATTGTATTTTTGATATTGTTGTTGGAATTGTCCAACGGTTACTTCCTTGATCGTGTTAATTTTATGAACATTTCTTTTAACCGTTGCTAATGGCAGTTCTGATGGTCATCTGCTCAACATTGCCTATATGCTCTGATTGCAATTTCTCTAGGCGTTGCTACCAGGGTTGCCCTATTTTTTCATATATTGGCATGGAATGCTGATGAAAAGTCAGCCAGTTTTTGTTTCTTATCTACAGCTCCATATTTTACCCATCTTTTGACAGAAACCCACATTAAGTTTCCCAAAGTTGTCACCAGTAATCCGCAAACTAGCCCAAAAAGTTGCCACATTTTATGGCCCAATGGCTGCCAAGCCAAAACTAACCTATCTAATCTGCCTGTAAGCGATAGCTTTCGGAGCGGACTTATGTTTTACTGCAGTGTAGATGTTTTATTTTTCATATTTTTTGTTTCGCCTCAGTATCTTTGAGCTCCATCAGCCGATTGGCGCAAAATTTTCCACTGTGGTCTGTACTAGACAGAAGTTTGAAAATTGGGTCCAGAAATTTGGGGGGGGCCCACCCAACAAAAATTTTAGAGGCCAAGAACGTGCAAAATTTGGCACGATTTCAAACGACTTCAAAGTTTGACGGCGAATATTCAAAATCGGACAAGTATTTGATCTACCGCGATTCCTCCCGCGTTAGGCAAAAAAAGTTGGGTGAACTTTGGTCCAGAAACTTTGGAGATATAGAGATGTAATCATACCCAACCAAATCGAATTTTTTGGAATACCATATTTCGGCCCCTAAGGGGTGCTGCACTGAGTGCGCTCCCAAATTTTTACATGCGCTAGAGAATGACGCAAGTCTTACTAGCGGGATGTGGGTCCCCTTTAATTTTTAAAGGGGGTCAAAAATTGGCTTAAAATTTGACGTATCTGTGCCTGTAGCTTTTGGGATAAAGGGAGCACCCCGTGAAACTTTGCCATGTGACGGGCTGTATGGTGGACGTGATCACTTATGTACAGATTTATGTGGGCCCACACCCCAGAAATTTGGGAGGGCCAATTGGCCCGATTTCAGAGGACTGTTTGAATATCTTAAGAACTGATCGAGATATCAAAAATCGGAAACAGACATGATCAACAACGATCCCTGCTGGGTTTAGCCAAAAAATAGGCGAACTTTGGTCCACTAACAAAAAATTTACAGGCATGGATGTTGACCTACCCTAAGTTGACACTGCGCGTTCTGCGTATGTCAATGCATTGGAGTTCAGGCCACATGACTTTGCTACGGGGGGAATTTCAACCCCCTAAATTTTTCCCCCAATCGGACTTATCTCGCCGAGCCGGGCGGACTCACGTTGGGCTTTGCCCCAAATTTCTAGTTGGTGCTTTTTTGCCCAATCTGGCAACATTGGTTGCTACCGCTATAGCTTTCTAGCCGCGTGTCGATTTTGCTATCAGTCACTCTAAGCAAACTTTTTTGCTGTTTTCCTGTGCCTCTTGGATTTTGGACTTAGTTTTTTGCAGAAAAAAAGATTTTTGGAGTGTCACCTGCTGCAACTAAGAAATTAAGAGTAATTATTTGATGTTGCATTAAAAATTCCTTAGTGTGTAACGTGTTTGTTAAGGCCCAGACTCCACTAAGGGTGACCACTTCTCTGGAAAACGGAAATTCAGGGAATTTAACAGCTGTCAGGGAAATGTAGGGATATCAGTCCAAATCAGGGAAATGTCAGGGAAAAATTTTTGTCGGTGAAAATTGCCCAAAACTTTGCCAAAAATTGCAACTACAGACTTTTTAGTATCACTCAGTTATTACTGTCTGTCAATTATTTTATGCTGTTTATTGCTAAATTTTGCTTACTTTTGTTTTAATTTCTAGCATTTATATTTATGTTATATTTTAGTTAGTACTAGGGTTAGGTTATACTAGTTGAATAACAGTTAAAATGGTCAGAAGGGCTGCGAATTGTCAGGGAGTTTCATAGTGCCTGGAGAATGGTCACCTTGTCCACTACTTTTATTTGTTATACAGCTCGTAGGACAACATGCTGAACAACATCTGGTGTTGTGAAAATGTTGTGGATTCGTTTTTGGCGTGCAATTCTTTGTGTGAATTCGTTTGACAGCTTGCTGTGGCTTTGTTGTAGACTTTGGTGTGCATTTTTTGTACGACTTATGGATTTGTCGTACAGTTTGCTGTGCAACATATCCAAAGGACTTTTGGTCTGATACACTAATACCCTGTTTACACCATAAAGCAAACGTGAAGCAAGCATACATAAACGGGGTATAATTGGGCAGCTCGATGTTTACGACACCAGTGTTTGCATTTGGTACACGTCATGCAGTTGAATCGTTGTTCCTGTGATATATGATGTGTTTGCGTGTTCCTCTGTACGTGGAGTGGACCTTTGCCATTTCACCTTTGCTTACTCACGTGGTTGTGTGATGTTGCCGTTGAATATTTGTTTCTGTTTACTCTGGAATTTATTTGCATTTCGTCATGTAGTAAGAACGAATTTATTTGAACATTGCGCTAAAATATAAATGAGTTCCTGTTGCAGTTGTTTACTTAGTGAATTTATCATAAATCTACTCAGTGGCTGACAGGGGCATAGAACTATTAGAAATGTGAATGGGGACATGCATGTGTACGGTACAGATGTAACTTTTCGAAACTTCATAGTGCAAGCCCCTCTGCTTGCACTTTTACCATTTACCATCTTCTGCAGCTTGATAGGCTGGATCAGTACATCAGTGGCTGTTCTTTGTGGTAGTTCCAGAGTGAACATAAACTCCTTCTACTGCTTGTCCAGTCGACCTTTGAAGCTGTTCATTGATGAAGCATTGACAGCAATACCAGCAGAACTCATACAGGCAATGGGTACAAATGGCATACATTTAATCACCAAACTGATGACTAAGATCTACAGGGTTGGCCAAAAAAGAAAGCTATTGTACTTTTTATGCGCGAGAGCTTAGAGCATGGCGCGTATTAGCTATAGTAATTCTGTCCGTCTGTTATGTCTGTTGGAGCTTAGATGAGATAGAGAGTTCTGGTTTTCGCCAGAGTTTTCGCCCAGAGTCTCTAGTATTTCGAGACAAAATTTGATGCCGCTGGGTCAAGGGGGTCTCAACGAACGAAAGGGCGAAAGAAGGGCACCCTTCTAAAACGCTAGGCCTATTTCACCGGTATTGGCTCGTCTAGCGTGAAAATGGTTGCAGATAGGCACAGACATGCTGTTTAACATAACATGGCGACGCGCTTTTTAGATTGTCAACATTGATGACCCTGATTGACTTTGAACCTTAAAAACAGTGATTTTTTGCTGCAGAAAAGTGATTGCGACAAAATGGATGGAGATAGACCAAGATTACCTGCTATAGGAACTGCTATAGGCTCTCGCGCGTCTCATGAGCATTAGCTCAGATTTCTTGTTTTATATCTTCGCTAAATATTGACTAATTTTCACTGTTTTTTTTCACCAGTAAACTTTGGAAAATATTTGCTACTCGGTGGCATGCACACCACGCTACACTACCTTGTAAAATATAAATATCCAAAAACGTACAATATCTACAGATGGTAATAAGGTCGGGTGGTAAGTTTTTAAAGTATTTAAGTAAAATGGTCAATATCAGTTATAATCAGTGTCAAAAAGGTTTATGTATAGCTACGGAGTAAGTTTTCATCTTTCAAAAATCTTGCACAGCTTGTGGGGCCGCACAATTGAAATACATTGCTCTGTATGCTCATGCAGTTAACTGAGCAAAATTGCAGCCATCAACCAGCATTGAAAATTAGTAGTAAAATAGTTCAAATTATTTTAAAAAATGTTTCATATGCCTATGTCTTCAAACGTTTTTGACGCTTACTATAACATATTTTAACACTTAAGTTAAATACTTCAAAAATTCAAATTATATCTTCTGTAGATACTGTATGTTTTTGGATATTCATATTTCACAGGGTAGTGTAGCGACATAATAAGTGTGATGTGCATGCCACTGAGTAGCAAATTTCTTACAGAGTCCACTGGTGGAACTATTCTGAAAAATGATCAATATTTAGCGAAGATGTGGAAAAAGTGCACTAGCTTACTTTTTTGGTCTATTCTGTATAACACCGGAGTTATACCAGATGATTATCTAAAAATACATGTATGTTCATCACGATACCGAAGATTAATGCACAAGATTGTTCCGATTTCAGAACTAAGCCTGATCTCACATGTTTCAAAAATATTACTCCACCCCTGAATCTGAATGTTACTTTTCATCATCAAGACCCCCTAAAAAGAACACGCAATTTAGTGAACGAGTCTGCGACACATATGATACAGAAGCTAAATTATAGCCGATTTACGCCAAAGTTTTTCCAAATTTCGTTATTTTGTCAAATTTTGTTGTCATGCAACAGGGGTCGTTCGGGAGGGGAGGTAAACATAAAAGATACTATTAGATTGGCCGGAACCGATAACCATACCGTAGAACCAAAAAATTACGATTTTGTCTTGCACATAACCAGAGTTATAACAGTTGAAGTATTTTTTGAAATTTCCCATAGGCGCCATTGTCATTTTTTCAAAATTTACGAATAAATAAATTAAATAATAATTTTTTTAAAAAATTAACCCAAAAAGGCACACCCTTGCTTGAAACTTCATAAAATAATCAGCCCTTTGACATGCACAATATTTTGCATTTACAATTACAAAAAAATATCGCGAAAGCTTGAAAAATTTGACAAAAGTTTGCATTTATTTCGAAAAATTTGTATAAAATAGACCGTAAAAATAAATTAGCATTTACAAAATTACAATAGACAAAGCGTTTTATTTTGACGAGTTATGACGTATGTCATCGAGGTATAACTCTATAGAACCGCTATACTGAGCACGTATGCATTGGACATTTTGCCTTAGCGGACGCTAGAGTTCAGCGTGAAAAAAACAAATTGTAAAATATAGCTGCCAGCAAAGTATAATTTCACAACCATTATTTCCTGAGGATACAAAATAATACTGTGAAGTTTTACCGATCGTCGTGCATTCGTCTGGTAGGCCTAGTCGAGTACTTCAGTTTAAGATCACGTATAGAATAATTACATACGTTACGTTTGCAAGCACCTGCTGGCTCGGGCTTGATTGGGTTACAGGTGTGCCAAAATATTGTTTGTTGACTGGTGGAAAATATTGTGGAATGTTGTGAATTGCGACTAACATGAAGCATCTTTAGAATGGAGAACAGGGCGAATAAGTTGTCGTTATATCTTGCTTCGTTTTTCGTAGTCGTTTCATTTGCATTATGTCTGATCGGCTTCGGGACTGGTTCTTGGTGGGTTACTATTGACCCGGAGAGTACTTTCGACAGAGCGGGTTTGTGGGAGATATGCTTCAATGGTTATGAGCATACGTCTGACCTTATCGGCAAAGCATACTATGGCTGCTGGTGGGTCTTCTACAATGAATACTCCTACATCAGAGACTGGATCCTTCCAGGTTTGTATCGGTCTAGGCCCAACCACTTTTCAAGTTTCTATACACACTGTCCATCTTTTTATAACTTACCGTATGATAATTGATGGATGGTCATTTAATTTTTAAGATGGTTGAACCATCCATACCATGATCTTATTATAGTAGCTCTGCTCGTAATCATGCTTCTGCTTCTGCTTCTGCTCAGATACGCTGCAGGACCAATAGGCCTACTGGTGTTGACACAGCGTGGACTATTTACCATAGACTATTTATGCTCTTGCATCTTTTGTGCTATATTAGGACTTACAGTCTCAGAAAGTAGGCTTAAAGTGCAATGTAAGGTTGATATCTTACAGAAAATGCAGCTACTGCTTATCAGACTGTTTTATGTGGTTACAATTTTCACAACAATTTATACTAACTGCTATGCTATGATGTAGTCGATAGTGGATTCCTGCACTTAGTCCAAATCCACTGGTCCGAGTCTTGAGTCACGAAAAGTAAGGACCAGAGACCAACTTGATCGAGTGCATTGTTGGACTGTACTGTGGTCAATGTCAGAACTGAAAGCATTTTTATGCATGAAAGCAGCTACTGTTGTCGAGGGAAAATTTGCGACTTTCAGCCAATAAATCGCCATATCGCAGAAATGGTGCAAGCTAGGGCTTAGGTTACTATTAATCACCAATAGGAAGTTGTACACTGGCTCTCAATTGGCACCAAAATCAATGGCCTTGGATAACCTTTAACGCCAAAATACGGGTTTTTGTGGATTTTTTTGGCGATTTCAATCTGCGAGACACATTTCAAGAACGAATTGCACCGAAATCAGTTGAGATAGACAAGGACAAGCTAAACATGAAATTTTTAGCATTGAACATACATTTTGATGGTCAAAGTCTCGATTTTTTAGTTCAAGGAAACCTGTGCACAAAAGCATCAAACAGCAGTACCCCTGTAAAAGTCATCGTTTTACCATTGTTGGCCAGCCTTTTGTGAAAACGGTTGCAGATCACCGTGGGCATGCTGCCTATCATAACAAGCACTAGTGACGAGCTTTTTAGTCGTATCAAGATCGATGACTTTAAAAGACCCTGAACTTTCAAAATAAGGGGTTTTATTGATTTATGCGATCTTTGGCTGCCGCGCACATTCCAAGAATGAACTGCGACAAAATGGCTGGCAGTTTGACAGTTTGCAAACAGGAACTGCTATAAGCTTTCACGCGTCTTGTGAGCATTAGCTAAAATTTCTTGTAGTTACCTGGTTTGCTAGTGGTACTTGAAGGTAGGCTTATATCGTATGATTTGGTACATATTCATTGCTGATAACTGATCTGTACACGATCTGTACCATGTAAACTGTGAAATACTTTGTAGCAGTGATGGGACTAAGGCACCAACTCGCAAGGCCAAGACGCTAACTCTCAAGACCAAGGTCGAGGCACCAGCCCTCAAGACCAAGGCCAAGGCCATGGCATTAACTTGCAAGATCAGGGTCAAGGCATTTAATACACTGAATGCTGAATAAGTTCGAATAAGCAAACTACAAAACATACATCTCAGGTGTAGTCCCCGGAACCTCGGCATTTGCTGCCACCGTTAAGGCCTTGGACTGCAACTAACTGTTAAGTTAGCGGTCCTGGACTGCTAGGATTCTATGCCAATAAGCTATTGGTTTTGGAGGTTTACAGGGTTCATAGGGTCCTTGAGAAGTTTTTGAAAGTCCTTGAATTTTGAAAAAAAAATCCAGGCCCTTGAAAGTCCTTGAAAAGTTTTTGAATTTGAATGTTCCATATTTTGAAATTTTTGCATATTAAAATTTTGAAGAAAGCATTCTTGTAAAATTTGGCATTTTACTACTACTTGGTTATAGTTCACTTGCTTACTTAACAAAATGCCAATAAAGATGTCAATAATCTGCCTTTATCATTAGTGCAGTATTGGTGAGTACACAAAAGTATATATTTCACTCTAAATTTTGATGTAGCACGAGTATGATATATCTTTTTTATTGACACTTTTGGTACTTGAAAACTGTAATTTTAGGTTCTTGAAAAGTCCTTGAATTTAGTCCTTTAAGTTTGCCATGAACCCTGAGTTTAGCAAACAAAATAACATCAAACAATGTGTTGTATTCACACTGCTGCAATCTGAGCTGCCAGCGTGATTGCGCATGTCCTCGTTAGTTGTCAGTTCTGCAATGTACTATAGGTCTTCCTAATGTGACTCCTAGAAAAAACGGTAGGCCTATTTTATTGTATGTCGTTATGAATCACGTAAAGGTTATTGCTTTTATGTCTCAAAAATTACTACCAGTGACAGATGGCTTAGCAGTCTGGACCGCTAAGCCAGCCGCTAAGGCTTCAGACCAGCTGCTAAAGCCTTAGCAAACAGTTTTGGGGACTACTTAGATGTAAAATCTTGTATTAGGACCAAAAATTTCAATAATTGTATTAATCCAGTCACAGTAAATATCAATCTAATCTTTACATTATGCCACGCAAGTTCAGTAGTCCATATCAACTTATCAACTGCAGTTACAAATTTTGCATGTTGCATCTTAAAAACAACAGATTCTCAAGCCCAGAGTCTGACATCTTTGAACGGTGTGGGCGCTTTATAATGCTGCGCTGTGAGAAAACTCGTTCTACAAACACCGATGTAGCAGGAACACTGAACAGGCGAGAAAATAGCGATCTAAAGCAACTGTATTCTATATCAGAGAAAAGTTTGCGTCTTTTCAATCATCACAATTTATGGCAGGAATGTATTTCAACAGCTTGAGATCAGGCAAAGCACTTTGCCTGAAAGTATGTAAGGAACTTCAAGCGAACTTTTGATTTTTGTATCAGTATTACAATGATTTACCTAAGTAAGTAAGTAAGTAAGTAAGTTAGTATTCTGCATGTCTGCATTTGTAACGCGCCATATGTCAAAACAGAAGTTCAAATCGTAGGCGCGTAGAGTGCTCTGTGTTTCATCTTGCTTTGTTTGGTTGCTGTCTTGTGACAAACCAAGATTAAGACACCAACTTCCAAGACTGAGGCCAAGACATCAACTTTTAAGACCAAGGCCTAATGCGAGGCACCAAAGACCAAGGCAATAAAAATTCAGGGGCATCATTTAGGAGGGCTGGGGTCTGTGGACCCCCAAAGGATTCGTGATTTCAGTTTTTTCCTTGACTGATGACAAATTTTTGGTCCGTAATTGACCTTTACTGTGTAAACTGCACGAAATTTGGTCAGTTGATTCTCAGTGAAATCTATCAAATTGTTGCCACCAGATGTCACGTTTTTGGGCTAAAATGCACCAAATTTGATTTCAACTGGGGCTCTGCCCCAGACCTTGCTGGGGGAGCTTACAGCGTTGGATTTAAGGGGCCCTACTTCTAAGGTGAGGGGAAGGGAAATAAGGGGAAGAGGGAAGGGGAAGGAAAAGGATGGTAAGGAGGGAAAGCAGGAAGAGAAAGTAGGGGAAAGTGGGTATGGGAGGAAGGGGAAGGAAAGGAGGGGAAGGCAGGGTACAAGAAGAGATGGACAAGAGCGAGACCCCCAAGGATTTACTGAAATGACACCACTGTAAAAATCTGCCTCAATGCGCCACGTCACTGCTCTGTAGTATGCATACTTTAAACAGTAGTTAGTCGGACCACTGCTTACCATGGAATTTTGAGCTGATCGTAGAATTTGCCATTTTCATTTCTACAGAATTTTTTGCGGAATTTGATATTGGCTAGTGACTACTTTTCCTAGTTTGCAAAGTTTTCTGACAAAACAGCCAATGTTCTTAAAATTACTGACAGTGCCAGTGAGTGGCAATAGTTTTTTTAGTTTTTCTCTCTTATTTTAGTTTTCTTTACTCCAGTCGTTTTTCGAATTTTGTCAGTTTTACATTTAACAGTATTTCTCTTCTCAGTATCTCTCATTTCATTTTTCTTTTAAACATTTCAGTTCTTTTTAGTTTATGTGCTAGATTAAACTGACAGTTTGTCTGTCAGTTTTTGAGTGCGAATTTATGATTGTATTGTATTGTATT
>Ga0209367_1007210_pt1 | contig 15336 bp, 7 predicted proteins | sample WorMetLIZISLAND2_FD_187412 | JGI IMG/M metagenome (GOLD analysis project Ga0209367, IMG submission 187412) | Marine gutless worms symbiont microbial communities from Max Planck institute for Marine Microbiology, Germany - Olavius geniculatus... ... | reverse complement strand
CTGATCATTAGTTAACTGTGTTGTTTGACTTGTTTCAACGATGTTATTGAACTGGTGTTGTAGCTTGAACATTTTTTCACGCTGAAAAATCGGTAAGCGGTCATGTTAAAGAATCTATAACTTCGTCATTTTTCAATGGAATCAAATTTTATTTGGCATTAAGTCGTAGAAGAATTTAGTAAATAAATCTGTAAATTTTCAGATTAAAATGCTAAACGGTTGCTGAGAAAACAGCAAAAAAACTTTGTGGGGCTACTTTTTTTCTGCCGCACCCTGTAGAACAAAATGTACGTCGTAATATACAATACAAATACACAATACAAAACAAACAGTAACACATTTTAAAAAAATATTATGTAAATTAATATGGAAACAAAAACAAATAATCATAGCTTACTATAACTGTTTTTATTCAGGTATCCGTCTAACAAAGGCTACCAGTGTACGCCAAAAGCTGCAATACTGTTTTTCCAATAAAAGTAAAAGATTTGTAAAAATAGCTTAGCTTTTCTTTTATTATGTTCCAACACGGTTGAGCATCAAAATGTGAGTATGCTATTTATTTGTGTTTGTTTTAAAACAATATTTACTTATAAGCGGAACGGACGTTATAAAAGCAATCTAACTGACTTCGTCATTAAGCAGGCCTATATTTCAAAGTAGTTCATTATCTACCGGGGCTGCACATTTTAACGATCATTCGACTAATTTCAAAACCTTTTATCCGCTATTTTTCTGTATTACTTTATTGCCGATTTAAGTTTATCTTACCGTTTTTTGCGTTACTTTTTTAGTATAAAATATCAACTTTTTACAGCTCGCATTTGCAAAACAACGGGCCATTGTAAGTAATAAATGTTGAATATACACTGGATCCCAATAAAAGTGGACCCTAAAACAAATAACTATAATTTAACAGACAGTTTAACGATTTTGTTTAAAATTATAGATTTAATAACTGCAAATCAAATCAAGCAGATTGACGTATAAGCTTAGAAAAGACACACGACATTGGCAATTTTATTGATGTAAATTGACGACTAAAAATTTAAATTTTGCAACACAGCAACACTACACTTGCAGTTTTAATGTTTCAATTTCTGTATCACGATCCTGTGCGTTAAAACCGCTAATGTTTGAAGATTTAAAAATTTTAGCTTTGTGGGTGTCCGGTACATTCTTTCAACTGACTGCCAGCTTCTAGACGAAATCAAGTTCTGAGCAATCACGAGTGTTTACCACCGCCGAGTTTGCAGTCCACAGTAGGCCTACCGGTCTGATCAACTGGTCTGATGGTTTTGGTTCAAAAACTATTTCATTAACTTCTTTGCTCCGTGATTATTTTTGACGCATGACTTTGATTATAGGTTTTTTTTTGCTAAAAGCTATGTTTTGCAATCAGATAGTTACACAACAGTGATGTGTCAGTGACGCGCCACCAGCAAAGACTGTTGTTTCTGGTGATATGATGCTATCTACAAAAATTGACATTTCTTCAAAATTTGATTTCTTCATTTGTGGTTTATACTTTTACGCTAAGTTCTGCGTAGGCCTACTACTTTCAAATTAAATAACATCAAGACACTAATTTACATTTCTGTCAGTTTTGGTTTAACGCCGTCACTCACGATGTTTTAGGGGTCCACTGTTTATTGGGACACAGTGTATAACGCATGCGATTAAAACTTACCTGCTGATGAGTGAACTAGGCGTCTATCGAATCTGTGTGTCTCTGTGTTGGTGAGATCGATGTATGTACAGCGAGCTGACTGGCTAGCAGGTTGACTGATGCATCGGCGACGCAATCACCTGCAGTGTGTGCGCCGTCGTGCCAGCATCAGCAGCATCAGCAGTCTCAGCAGCACATCGACTTACCAGCAATCCATCCCGGCCATCCGCCCGCCGCTCAAGAGATGCGACTTACAGAATTAAACCAATATTACACTGGACCTTCAGACCGCTTGCAAAGCTTAAGATGGTGCGCGGTCATTTCTCCCAACTGGAGGCGTGCTCGAGGTCGACCAAATCAGTCCCTTCTTCTCTGGTCTGTTCTCGCTTAGACTACGCTAATTCTCTTCTTTTTGGCACCACTCAGAAAAGTATTAACCGTCTTCAGCGTGTCCAAAATACACTTGCCAGAGTTGCTGCCAGTCACGCTCTCCCTCGTGGTACTCGCTCATCTGATATTCTCCAGGATCTGCATTGGCTCCCAATTGATCAACGCATTGAATTTAAACTTGCCACATTGATGTGCAACATTCTTAACTCCTCTCAACCTGATTATCTACGTTCTCTGCTCAATTATCACACTACCACACATTCTCTGCGTTCTGCCAACACCAGTCTGCTGTCAGTTCCATGCGTCCGCACAACCTTTGCCTCCCGCGGTTTTAGCATTGCAGCCTCCACAGTCTGGAACTCACTACCATCTAGCATCCGTAGTTCTACCTCTGCAGACACTTTCCGTCGCCTTCTTAAAACTCACTGCTTCCAGCAGGCCTACTGCTCCCCCTAGCGGCTCGGTCAAGTGTCTCAGATTCGGCCACTGGATGACACTGTGCACTTTAAATATGCACTTACTTACTTACTTACTTACCTCCCACCACCTGGATTTATGAGATCTGCCGAGACACGGGAATACCGGCGACCGACGCTCTGGAACTGGCGGAAGACATATCGTTTTGACGACAAATCGTAACAGCGGGATGTACGACTGAACGCTTCGTGTCATGCTGATGATGTTGATGGGGGCGTTGAAAATGTCGGACAGAAAAATGCAAAACTGAAAAATGACGGGATTGAATTTGCCGGACTTGAAAATGCAGAACTGGAATTTAACGCACTGGCACGCGAGTCATTTTCCAGTTCTGCATTTTCAGGCGACCCGATGATGATGTCATCGTAATCGGTTGCTTGTCCGATGTACCTACGTTCGCCTGTATAACGTTAAAGTAAACCTTTAAATGGCTTTATGCGCTAAAATTGTGTAAAATAATTATAGGGCCTTTTTACCACAAACACTCAGTCAACGTTCTGTGATAATATTAATTCCGTGCGTCATATTCTCAAAATTTTCAATTATGGTTTATCGGTAATTTCTTGATATTGATATTTCTTGATATAATTATGACGAAAGGTTAGCGCTCTAACTTCACTAACAGACGGCAGTAGTGAGATATTTTAATTATCTTTTTATCTTGTGTTATAGCGCCATAAAACGTTTAAGCGGCACACGCTCTTAATCGATTAATGGCAGCGTGTTGCTCTCCGGAACATAAGCTAGCAAAGTCACAAAGTCTCTGCGTATAGGTAGAGAGAGATGACTGCACGCCGAAGACGAATTAATATTGGCAGCGATCCAGACAAAAATGGCCGGCTGCCAACATAGATTCATTTTTGGAATGAAGGCAGACTCCGGCAAAGCACGCCAAAAAAATAAGGATCTCTCACCAGCACGTGAATTGGGTTTTTACAAAAACTGCATGAATGTTTTTGTGTGTGAACATCTGCAATATATTATTGTCACCAAACAAACAACCGTATACACTGTGTTCAGAAAATCCTTCCCAACAAAGCGCATATACATTATCGAACGCTTTTTAAAGGAACTGTGTGTAAAGTTTCGACTTTACTATGCTTACGTTGTTATTTTTAATTGTGCAATAGTCAGCGGCACTCTCATTCTATTCGGCGTCACTTATACAACTGCCGAGTCGTGGCAACAGTATATAGCAATTTATTGCTGGACCAACGTTGAGGAAAAGAGAAATACACAGTGTTTTATAGCAACCAGATTTTATTTGAATATTTTGAATTAATGTTTTTAGCTACAGTTCATAAACATTTCATGCAAAGTCATCGGCATTCGACTGAGTTATGAAAGAAAGAAGACGGTACCTTTTAATGAAACACCGTGCAAAATGCATGCAGCGTCGGCATCATAGGCCTACCGTACACCGGTATGTCAGATTTGTGATCGTAGGTTTTGGCTTATTAGTTTTTCTGTATGTTTGCGTGCATATATAACATATATGTACTTTAAGCAGACTATATTTACATTAGTGCCCTACAGATTTGCATAAAATAGCGGCTAGGAAAGTTCATGAGTTACCTAAAAAACAAATCCCTTTGGCTCTTTCGGCGACTTGAGTCTACAAATTTTGCAGCTTCAAGAAAGGTTGGGGGCTAGGTGTCGCCGGCACTGAGCAGCGCTGAACGTGTCGAACGACGAGCTGTGTATCTTGAAAAATGTTTCTTCAGTCCGTGCATCTCTAATTCTCTAACCACGCTGTGTCGTCGCCGGGTTCTGTCATCACCAAACCGGCAGCTAGCAATTTCGTTTCGACCAGCGCATGCGCTGTCGCTCTCTTTCTCACGACTGATCTCCGCGAATAGGAAATATATAGGAACGGACATGTCGGGCCAAGCAGGGGGGAAGGGGTACTTGCTAATAGACGGGCGTCAGAGAGAGCGCGCAATTAGGTGGGACGACAGCGAACTGACGTCGCTGAAAAACACGACAGCATATGCATCCATACACCAATCAATCATTCTATTCTCTTATGCACACTGTCAGCGAAAAATAGTAAAATGTGTATGTCATGCGTAGGTTAATGCAGCCCGAAATTATGTTATTCAAGCGAGCTAAATCGCAATGTTGGTCGGCCTATTAAACTCGCCCGAACTCTGAAATAACACCCACGAGTTTCAATTCAGATAACAAAATTATTGATATCAACTTTTTTAGCTGACGAATTAACACTGTGAGACATAAAAATACACCAAAATGTTTTCATCATAACTTGAAGAAAAGTGATCCAATTGCAATAAGTTTTGGTAAAAGTATTTCTGATACAACTGGCCATCAAATGACTGTTTAGTTCTCTACCTCACCCATTGTCTGTTTCTGCGTTACCTGGGAAAAGAAAACGAACAAAATATTACATTTAAATTACTTTAGTATTATTGCTTAATTAAAACAGCACACAAACACATTTTGTCCATATTTTCATAGTTTTAACTAATCCTTACCTTAGACCTTAGTTCCTCCAGTTCCTGCCGGAACATCGGGAGACGAGATTTCTCCATTTCGGTCTGTCACTGGCAGATCTCTTTGCACCCACCCAGGTAAGCCCCATATCTTGAAGGTCTTCTTTAAATGTTGCCCTCCAGGTCTTCGTTGGTCTTCCTGGTCTGCGTTTGCCGTTGTCAGGTAACTAATTCATGGCCTTGTAGGCTGGTCTGTTTTCAGGCAGACGTAAGATGTGACCCGCAAATCTCAGCCTCCTTTGTCGTACTATCTCGGATAAGCTTCCCAGATCAACTCTTCGCAGGACTTCGTCGTTGGAAATGTGGTCACGCCACGATATTCCCAGAATAGTGCGAAGACACCTCTGGTGGAAAACGTCTAGTTTCTGCCGTATGTTGAATGTGCTCTTCCAAGTCTCACAAGCGTGCAGCACAGTTGGGATGACTATGGACGTGTACAGCCGAAGTTTGGTGTCGAGGTTGATGGAGTGGCTTGACCATATTTTTCGAAGACGTTGGAAGGTGGATGCTACCTTGCCTATTCTCGCTCGGATATCAACCTCAACGTCTGACTCGGTGGAGATGATGCTCCCCAGATACTGGAACTCACGCCCTCCAATGCTTGTTGACCAACTGTTGTTTAACTAATAGTTTATCTAAAAGTCCATTTTTCACTGCCTACAAAAATTATTGTTATCATTATTATGCCATTTATATGGCGCAAGTTAGAAAAAAATGCAGTAAATGCGCCAAATCAACTGTTACACGCTGTCAGTAGCTTCTGTCATAAAGAATGTTTTCAGCCGCCTACGAAATTCAGACAGTAACATATCTAATCGAAGTGCAGCTGGCAGACTGTTCAACACGACCGGACCGCTAACAGCGAAACTGCGGTCATCGTAGTTCGTCGTTGTGCGTGGAACAGATAGTTGTCCAGATACGGCAGAGCAAAGGTGACATCGACCGTCATGTGATGACGTTGGGATGCAGTATGTCGACAGGTAAGACGGAGCCATACCGTGCCGACACTTGTATACCAATAGCAGTATCGGTGTCACATGTTGAAATCTTCTGGCCCCAGTTATGAGACGGGTAGCGGCGTTCTGGATGGCTTGCAGCCTCTGGAGCAACTGTGACTGACCAGACAAGAATGATGCAATTCAATCAAGCACTGTTCCACAGATGCCAAATCTGACATGCAACCGACGCAGTAAAATATCATGGTCTACACAGTCAAACGCTGCACTGCAATCTAACAATCCAAGAAGTAAAACGTGTTGACTGTCTATAGAACAGTAAATGTCCGACAACACCTTCAGTATGGCTGTCTCTGTGCTGTGGAAACGCCGATATGCTGACTGCAACTGGGGCATAAGATCTTGGTCATTGAAGTAGCTGACGAGACGCAATGCGACGACTCGTTCCACCAACTTAAATACAAATGTCAGGTTGGACACGCGTCGATAGTTCTTCAGTTTGTCAGCGTCCAGTTCAGGTTTGAAAATGTTGAAAATGTTGGTCCACGAACATGAACTCGGCTCGGAGTCACTTTCTCCATTCACTGATAACAGCGTCGATAACGTTCTGCTCCAGACCAGTCCAGACTTCACCAGTCGCTTCTTGAACTCATCAGTATTCCTGAATGTTAGGCCCATTTAATAGACGTGCTGTTACACAACAGTCAAACCTTGTAATTAATTGGCTGTTGATGGCCACATATCCGGAGACATAAAATTTTATAAAGTTTTTTGTTGATTTTAATGCACATTTTGTCTGTTCTGTTTTTCCAGGTAGTGCAAAAACAGACGTTGGGCGAGATGGGAAACTGAACGGCCGTTTAATGGCCAATTGTGTCAGAAATATGTGTACCAAAAATTAAAATTGGATAACCTTTCTTTAAGTTACGGTTTAAAAAATTTGGTGTCTTTTCATGCCTCGCAGTGTAGAAGAAAAACTCGTGTGCTCGTGGGCGCCAGCAGACGAGCCGTGTACCTTGAAGTTCCTTCATTCCGCTGTTTGACTATGAAAGACTAATCATTGTGCTAAGTCGCCGAAACGTCGGTAAAATATTATTAATTCTCATAAAAGGTATTCAAATATTTGTCGTCCGTTTTTTGGCGATTTTGGCGGTATCTTCGTCTCGTGTGCAATGGTAGTAGCCTAGAAACCTGCGCAATTCTGAAAAAGTATCCACTTCATGATCAGGTTATGACATTGTGCATGTTTGTGCAAATGACGAAAGCGTTAAATTACAGTAACACGACCGTCATAAATTGAATTATTTCAGTTCCGCTTTGAAGACTATCGTCGTGAGCTTACCTATGAGCTTATCTACGAATACAACACCACAAATACATATTTGGCCGTGTATTAGAGATCAATAATATTGCAAGTAAAATAGTGATGTACAAATCACATTTAAATACTGAAACACTGTTCTTGTCTGAAGTCGTTTTCAGTCACAGTTTACCGCCTGTTAAATATCCTGCTATCGTCTGTCGACTTAAATTTCATTTATTTATACTGAATACTAACTTATTCACGACGAAAAAAATAAGACACTCATTCACAAATGAACACATACAGGGTGCGGCAAAAAAGTAGCCCCCTAAAGTTTTTCGCTGTTTTCTCAGCGATCGCTTAGAATTTTAATTTGGAATTTTACATGTTTATTTTTTAAAGCCTGCTACATCTAACTGCCAAATCAAATTTGATTCCGCTAAAAAAATGACAAAGTTATAGACTTTTTATCATGATCGCCTACCGATTTTTCGGCATTCAAAAATGTTCATGCTAAGAATGCTATTTAATTTTTAAAAACTGGTTACACGTTACTGCCGATAATGTCACAATGACGTTTTAGCAAACAGCAATTTATATTGTTTATAAATTATCATTAAATTATTCTTCCTTTAAAGCAATCGCCGGCTGCCCACTGGATTCATCTTCCAGCAGGACGGCACGTCAGCACACACGTAGCGCGCAACGCCGCACAGCGCACAGAACTGGCTGCGGACCAATTGTCTAGATTTCATCACCAAAGACCAGTGGTCTCCAAATTCGCCGGATATAAACCCAATAAACTATCATGTGTGGGGTGCAATGTTGGAAGCTTACCGCAAGCATAAAACAAAGCCGAAGACAATCGCTGAACTCAAGCAAGCGCTTCAGGTTATCTGGGGCAACCTGCCACAGGGACCGATCGACCAATCTGTGCAAGACTTCTCAAAGCGACTGAAGGCTTGTGTTGGAGCTGGCGGTGGACACTTCGAACATTCACAGTGACAATGGAATTCTGGCATTTGATCATTAGTTAACTGTGTTGTTTCAACGATGTTATTAAATTAGGGTTGAAACCAGAACATTTTTGAATGCCGAAAAATCGGTAGGCGATCATGTTAAAAAGTCTATAACTTCGTCATTTTTTAACAGAATCAAATTTTATTTGGCAGTTAGATGTAACGGGTTTCATCAAATAAATGTGTAAAATTTCAAATTAAAACGTCGAGCGGTTGTTGAGAAAACAGCGAAAAACTTTAGGGGGCTACTTTTTTGCCGCACCCTGTAGTAGTAATAGTACGGACCTTGGCTGACAGCAAAACAGGCATGTTTAATTAACGCTGTTTTTGGCCGATTGTACTAACAGTCGTGCCTTAGCCACAAGATTGTGTCTGTTGTCTGTTGTCTGTCTGTCTGTAACGCATGTATTGTAGCTAAACGGAAAACTGTCTAAAAAAGTAAATAGATTTACCCGACCGCTACTCTGTGGTACCAAGTGAGATTCTTCTACAACCTCCCATTCCCAAAGGGAAGTATTATTCTCACACAAATACATGCGTCGCAAATAGGAAGTCGTAAGTCCGATTTGAGTACAATTTATATGGTTGAAATTTTTTTCGTAATGAAGTCACGTGGCCCGAACCCTCAAATGCACTAGCACACGCAAAACGCTTAAGTTCGCAGAACGTTCCGTGTCGTTTGTAGCCACTAAATCGCGATTTGTTAAACCACATCGTAATTTGAATTTGCCCAGCACCGGTCCGATGGTCTATATACACGTCTTGCTTGAGGCTTTTATGCGTTCGTGATTAGAAGAATGGCAACGTGTGTTTCGCTGTGCACTTCACACGACTGGACTGAGCAGCGCTGCCGCTAATACGTCATAGTCATACCTGCCGCCCAGCTAACCGCAGGTGTAGGCTGCTACTGTGCATGAACACTCCCAGCCGTGTTATTACGTCTACAGCCGACATTTTAGCCGGTTAAAGACTGCGCATCTAATGAAGCTCCTTAACATCTTTACAACATTCGTATTTTTAGGACGAAGACTTTAGGGGGGAAGGAACGTTTGTAAATGTCAACAAAAACGTTTCTGATGTAAATATTTATTCGACCTACATGATGACCGAAATCTGCGGGAAATGCGAACAGCCTTGCCGGCAAAACCTGCAGAACACAGATTATTATTTGTAATAGCATCCTTGTTCGCGAGGTTCAAACTCCTAAAAACTGCATGATATGATCAACATTCAGATTATTAGGAAACACATTCCAGTCACCTCAAATATTGGTACGGCGACACATCGCGCGACACTTAATCGGGCGTATGCATGAATTGACACAAAACAGTAACAGAAAAGGTTAGCAGTGAAAACGATTATTTCCCGCAAACTAAACGAATTTGCTTAATATACAGATGGCTTACTGTTTATGTGGTGTTCACATATGTGTGCATAGTAGTCTACTTATTAGTTATAATAAAGAACACATAGTACAAGTACAACCTATTATTCTCAATCAACTTAGACTGTCATCTCTGTTATCATATCCAGTCTGACATCAGCAGCTGTGCTAACTGTGAAATGGAAAAGCGCAAAATCTGTTTAAGTGTAAAGTACGAAACAAAATTCGAATTTTGCGTCACGTTTTTTATTTCTTGGTTTGCCCTGTCTCACATCAACGACTGATAAACCCTCTTGAGTCTGACGGGTCTGATTAATTGTCATTGGCAAACATTGGAGTTCGTTTAAAGCTCGCATCGTCGACCGTCGTATGTGTTTTATAGCGCCACTGAAGTCTTTCTTTTAGCACATACTGGCGCTTTACAAGTCAGAGTATTATTATTATTATTATTATTATTATTATTATTATTATTATAACCTGCAATTTTTTTATATATTTATTCATTTATTCATTTTTATTGTTGTCAGCGACAGCTCTTCCTAAGCTATTAGCTTGTGCATCAGGAAATTTCACGGAACGAAACGCGATTTGCACAGAATGTCGGCATGAAAGTCGTGCACCTGGTACCTGTCTGTATGTCCTACCGCTCTGGTCTATAAGCCGTTACTAATTTGGTCGGTCGGATAAAAGAACGTCGCCGACGTATTTAATCACGTGACCACGTGGCTGCTCCGTGACGTCACGTGTCGCGTATCAAACTTGTTGGCGCGCGGTCCGCCGTAAGCCCGGATTGGCGCCGTTCAGCCCTGTTTGGCAGCCACCGTTTCGACCGTCTAACGAGGACGACGTCGACGAGAAAGACTAATGCCGGGCGAATAATAATTGATCGTGGACCGTGTTCTACGTGTCGCCGGTGTCCCATTATAGGATCGCCCCCAGAAAAGTCTCCCCCGGCCGACAATTTATCGGCAAAAATCGGCCCCAACCGGCGGCTGCCCGAGCGGGACGGATTTTTACCGGTAAATGTCAGCCGGGGGATGTTTTTCTGGGGGGCGATCATATAATGGGAAGACTTTCTTATTGGGCCGGCAATATTTTAATAAGGGAAAGACGTATCAATTGCGTGATCATCTCTCCCCGGACGGATTTTTCATGGGGTAGACATTTTAATGCGTTGCACCGGCACTCGCTCGCTCGCTCGGTTAAAACCTTCGTGCACTCTGACGGACGGACACGCAGTCAGTCCAGAGCGATCGATGTCCTCCGCCATCACTGCAGTCAGCCAGTGATGATGTGGGACTGAACGCAAAGCACACGTACACTGCACACGCGGCTTTGCATCACCAAACACTGGCGGCGGCAGAAATTACGAAACAACTTGAAAGAACTCTGAAAGTTTGCATCTCCGCTGAGGACTTCGCTTTGCAGAGTAAAGAAATTCATCAAAAAATTCGTCAAGTCATATATTTCCTTATCCAAATTTAAATTCAAAAATCTTAAATCTAATCTTAAACCGGATCGCAATAAAAATTTGTAATGTGGGCATTAAGCTTGTTAAGTAATGTGGGCAATGCTCACCTGACGCGCGACAGCGTCGCTGTTGCCACCTGGCCAATAAACGTACAACAAGCAATACGAGGAGCAAGTCGATATGTTAGACTAAAAACTTTTTAAAATTTGTACACCAGTAAAACGTATATTTTTTCCGCATACGTATGAGGTTAAAACGGATGTGACGTCATTATAATATATGACATCATAAAGCGTTAAACAGGAACGATTTGGAATGCTAGCGCAAACAGCGTTAAATTAGGCTGGCTGATGCCGTCAGATTTTCCAATATAAGGCCCTGGGACATGTGATTTTATGACAGTCCCGACAATTACGTCCATGAATTCCTCAGTCGTTATTATAAATATTTAGTAGGCGAAGTATGTGCTGGCTATAAATGAAAACGCTTCTATCAATTACAATAGCTTCTCAGGATTTGAATTGTCAGAAAAAAAATTATTGAAAGTTGACAGTTAGTGATATCCGTCATCTTTGTGAAAGCTGAAGCAAAGTTTGCAATGCATAACCTTAAAGGCCTTGGTGTGCGGGGGCCTGGGAGCGAGCCCCAAATATCTTTCCCTAAATCCGGCACTGCAATCTAGTCCCCAAGTTACAATTACCCAGCTGGTTGTTTGTGAATCTGGCTTCGTACAATAAGATCACCCTACATACAGTAGAGACCTCACTTACAGCAACTATTGTTTTTTTCTAAATTTGAAAAATGTTCTTTGTGTTGTCCGCTATTCAAACAACAAATAACTCAAGTCTGTGGTGGGCGCATGGCTGGCAGGACAAACATAAAACGCTTTATGACGTCATAAGTCACAATAACGTCACATTTGCTTTAATCTCACAAGTTTGAAAAAATATACGTTTTATCGGTGTATAGATTTCAAAAAAGTATTTTAGTCTAACATATCGACCTGCAAAACTTTTTGAACGCCCTTCGTAACATGACAATGCGTTTTGAAACGGTTCCCCAGTCTCGACGCCTTCGTACGAGGGTCAGCTTCAACCTAGGAGGTCGAAACTCAAACGGTTAAAATTTAGGCTTTGTCTTATGCTGGAAATTTATTGTGCAGGTTGTCTTAGTTTATACCGGTCTCTTCTGCTTAGCGTATTCTTTGCTCCTCATCAGCTAAATGTAAGTCTGACAGACCGCTGGGAAATTTCGTATCTAGAAAATAGTTTACAATGTGTGACATAGATTGTGAAGGTGCACCACAGGAACAGGACGGATCTGAAGCCTGATTCCAGCGGACGAGGTTGACTGCACATCGACTCTGGCCAGTGCGAAAGTGGATCAACGTTGACCACAAGCGTCGATGTAGGTCGAATTCAGAAGGTACAATGGAAGAGTCCACGATCAGTGAGCGGTTTACTACATCTGAAGCAGCCCACTCTTCAGTCTATTTCTGTCGTGGTGACACGTCTTCCTGTTGTGATTTTTCGAGCCATACTGGACGTCTTGTGTCTTGATGTGAGGCGGACTTCAAGATGGGACTCGATGTCTGATATCAGAGGCAGAGTGACGGTTGAGGACCTGATCTTACTGAGAAGTTGGTTTGTTGCTGCCATTCGCCGGATGTGCATGAGGGGGAGTGATGTGGCTGAGGAATGGCAACCACGGAAAAAGTGTTGGGCGCAGAGTTGCAGAGACAATGCGCGTGGATTCATTCAGATGGTCATCAATGATCAATCAGTTTAGTGTGAGATAATATGGCCCAGACTGGGGCACAATATTCTACAGTGGAGTAGCAGAGAGCCAAAACTGACGTTTTTGGGGTTGTAGCAGACGCTCCCCGTGATGATCCAGCCAGCAACCTGAGCAGATTATTAAGAGTGCTAATTTTGGCTGCAGACTTTTTTAAATGGTAAGACAAAGTCTGATTCAAGGTAACTCCCAGGAAAACTGGATTGGGTTCATGTCTGAGGTGTTGGCCATTGAGTTGTACGCTTATGCCTTGCGAAGCCGTTGCGTTGTGAAAATGAAAAACACAAAACAATGTTTTGGTACACTCGGTTGAAGACGCCATTTGCTGAGAAATACTGCAACTTTGTCCAGATCTTCATTAAATGTATCTTCAAAAACCGTGAAGGTGCAGTCTTGGGTAGCCAGGCAAATATCATCAGCATAGATAAATTTGCGAGAACGGGTAGAAGGTAAGTCATTGATATAAACATTGAAGAGGCAAGCAGACAGAACTGATTCTTGAGGGAGACCATTCTCTTGATGTCTCCAAGAACTGCATTTATTACCCACATGAACACGGAACCGTCTGTTGCTGTGAAGTAGGGTGATTAACTCAACAAGCAAGTGTGGTAAAACCTTTGGGAGTTTTAAGAAGAGACCTGTGTGCCAAACTGTATCATGAGCTGCAGACAAGTCCAGAAATATTGCACTCTTTTTCAAGTTTTGTTGCAATCCGTTCTCTACGAAAGTTGTTAAGGCAAGGACCTGGTGACAGGTACTGCGTCTTTTACGAAAACCTGCCTGCTCAACTGTGATAAAATCCTCCAGGGTTGGATTGGCACACTGTGGTAGTAAGAGCTCCAGGCATATGTAGCAAACGAAGAGCAAGGAAATTGGTCTGTAATTGGCAGCTATAGAGTAGTCTTCATTTTTTTTAATAGCAATGATTTTTGACCTGACGCCAGACTTTTGGGGTCCTTTTCTCTTGAACAATTCGTGTGAAAAAAGATATTAACCATTTTGTTGCCAGTAGGCCCATGTGCTTCATGAATTCCAAAAGGTTGTTGTCATAGCCAGCTGCAGTACCAGTTGTCAGTTTTGATAAGACCGTAGCAATATCCTCACTCTAGAAGGGAACAGTAGTTTCAAGTCGCTGTCCAGTCAACTTCTGCCAGCAGAACTGTCGCCATTTATTTCTGACCCTGCGCTGATGAGCTTTGTCCACAGGAGGGTTACTAACCCGAAACAGATGGGTAGCGACAACATTCGGTGCAACGGCTGGGCGTGAGAGGTTGACTGATTGCTGAGCAGTTTCGAGCCTTCCGATCAGGTTCCAGCACTTGCGACTTGAATGTGTGAAGTCAAGATTGGCCGTGGTTTTTTCCCAGCGTTTGTGCCTGGCAGGGTAAGCGATTCAATCAGATGGTCTGCAATGTCATGGTCTCCCGACACTTCATACCCATCGAGTAGTGTTCGACATTCTTTATCCAAACAGGGTATGTAAACTGGTCTGCGACCACGAGGGATGGCACTGCTGTCCGCTCAGAAAATGGCACCTTGCAATCTACGCTAAGCTTCTTCTAGGCCTGGAGCGTGATGGAATTGTAACTATGCTTCTTTCCAAATTGTCGGTGTAAAGGTTTTAGTTGGCTTGCCGAAAATTCCATCGAAATCTATACCGGTAATTGTCTGTTTAATGCAATGCATAGCATTGGACAAAGTATAAAATCACCTCAGTGTCCGTGCGTCCGTGCGTCCGTCCGTGCGTCCAACTTTTCTTAAGCTCTCTTCCTTCCACCTTTCCCTTCTCTTTCCTTTCCCTTTCCCCTTTTTCTCCTTTCCTTTTTCTTTCTCCTTCCCCTTTCCTTTTTTCCCTTTCACCTTCCCCATTTTCCTTCTTCTTCCACTTCCTTTTCCCCTTTTATTTCTCTGTCCCCTTTTCCTTCGCCTTTCCCGTTTCCCATTTCTTTCCCCTTCCACTTCCTCTTCCACTTTCCCTTCCCTTTTCCTTTCTCTTCTCCTTCTACTTTTTGTTCCTCTTTCCTTTTCCCTTTTTATTTTTCCTTTCCCCTTTTCCTTCTTTTTCCAATTTTCCTTTTCCTTTTTTTTCTTTTTTTCCTTTTTTTCCTTTCTCCTCCCCTTTTCCTTTTTTTCTCCTTCCAATTACCTTTCCTTTTCCTTCCTTTTCTCCTCACTTTTTCCTTTTCTTTCCTTTTCCTCTTCCACTTTCCCTTTCCCTTTTTTCCCCTATTTCTTCCTTTTTTTCTTTCTCTTCTTCCTTTTTTCTTTCCGTTTCCACGTCCGTGCGTTTAACATTTGAGGCGCCATATCTCCGTAACGGTACCAGATAGACGCATGGTCACCATGGATCACCCATAGGA
>Ga0209367_1007209_pt1 | contig 15336 bp, 6 predicted proteins | sample WorMetLIZISLAND2_FD_187412 | JGI IMG/M metagenome (GOLD analysis project Ga0209367, IMG submission 187412) | Marine gutless worms symbiont microbial communities from Max Planck institute for Marine Microbiology, Germany - Olavius geniculatus... ... | reverse complement strand
CGGAGAACAGGCAACACATAAAGATATCAATTTCGTAGCATAAAATAGTTAAGCTTACTTACTTATTCGCAGTAGTGCCTTGTGACGTCATTGTTACGTCATATTGTGTTTATTTACTTTGTTTACAAGTAATAATTTTTAGAATAAATCATTTGATGTAGGCAGAATAACAAAGGATGATCGCTGTTTGATCATGGGCTTACGAACTGAGAACTGTTTTGCTAGGTAATGTGGTCACACAATAACGGTGCGGTGGGTGGAAGAACTTCACGTTTACACGCCATAAATTTCTGCTTGTAACAGTGAAAGAGTGGTTAAAATCGGTGCTGAATTACCAAAGTTATCCCAAAAATAAAACTGGGTATCCGTTTTTTGGAACACCCTGTAGATGGCTGCCACCGGAAATAGAACAGAAAGAAAAGGAAAAGAAGAAATAGAAAGCTGACAGGAGGTAAGAGCAAGAAGAGAGGAAGCGTAAAAAAGAAAGGTAGCCCTATGCTCTCGATGATTTTCTTGGTGGGGGGGGTGACTCGAAATTTGAATTAGACCCTACGCCAGTGCAGGAGTCTTTAGCTTGTTGAAGTTTGACCATACACTATAGTGGAAGAAAACGAAGACATTTAATTGCTATTACATGTATTATCATTTAATCTTGAGACAATTTTACACTAGTTTTCGCAATATGCACAATTCGGCGAATTTTTCGTAGTAATCTTGAAAGCGACCAACACAGCACACGTTATGTGACACTTGGCAGTTGGGTCCGGTACGGTGTTTCGTCATACCAGTTGTGAACTTTGTTTACGTTGTCGATGATTATTTGTTGCTAAACGTGAAAAAATGAACATTTTGGAACTTTAGAAGCATAATCATCAACTATTTATGTATATTTAGCTGTATTATGATGCAAGAAGGCGATGAGGAAGTTGGTGTCGGAACAGTTTCAGTTTCTAGTGAGCCTGTTCAGGATCCTTCTGCGTCTGTTCTTGACAAGCAGTGCAGTTCGTTGACTATTGATCAGATGGTTCGAGACTTCATAATTGCCAAGACAGTCGGGATAAAAGTCAGCAGCGATCGCGCTGTCGATAGCGCGAAAGTAACGGAGCATTGCCGTAAAGAACATCACAAATTGAACAAAGACAAGAAGAAGAAGAAGAAAAAGAAGAAGCATAAATCTCATCGGAAGGATGGTAGTTCAAAACACGGGCATCGTCGTCATCATCATCATCGAGATCATAAGTCAGAAGATGCTACAAGTGAAAGCGACTCAAGTGATGACAATAAAGATCATAATGAAAGCAGTGCAAAAGACATTGCTGGTGAAAGAACGAGTGTTGAATTGCCAGATGCCAGCAAGAAAAATGCTAGTTTGTTGATGCCGATAAAACAGAGTGAGGAGTGTTGGAAACGTTCTGAGACAAGTCCAGAGTCTCACAACTCAGGTGAAACTAAAGAAGTTTTATCGAGTGCTGCTGTATGTAGTAAATGTAGTAAATGCTTGGGTGGTGCGCCAATCATTACAGTCTCGGAAGAACGAAAACTGAAAACAGATGAAGCACAGTGTCATTGTCAAAGTCTGGTAAATAACAAGAATGAAGCAGATTTGCCACAGTGTAAAGAAGGTGATATCATGGCTAAATTAATTACATCTAAGTCAGATGAGGATTCTCATTTTCATCACACCAGTTCAAAAAGTAATGCTTCCAGCAAGCAGTATGTGACTGAAACAACAGAAGCAACCGAAGCAGCATGTCATTTGCACAGAGACAGTACTTTGCCACACAAACGTACTACTGAAAGTAGACAGTTAACAAAACGAGGCATCTCAGCATCTTCAAAAAGTCAACAGTATGCTGATGCTAACAAAATGCCAGAGTCTGGCAATAGGCAGCATTCCAATGCAGAACGTAGGCATGGTCATGATATTAAAGACTGTGACAAATCATGCAGCAGTAGAAGGAAAAGTCCTTTACATAGCTTGTTAACAGAAGATGGTAAGTCTGATGATGTAGTATTTGTGAAGAAAGTTTCGGCATGTGGGGTCTCTCAATCAAGTTCTTTTAGAGAAACTTTCTCAAACATGGTAAAGTCAAGTAGAGAGCAGAAGTCAAGTTGGGTTAGTAGTAGAAGTGTGAGAAAACGTAATGGAAGCAAGTGCAGTGAAAGCAGTGGCGATGATGAAGTCACCACGTCACGTAGTAAGTCCAAGAAAAACCGGAGACAAGCGAAGGACTCTTCACCAGTGATTTTGTTATCTGATGATGATGTTGACATTCTGAGTGATGAGATGGTGGAGAAACTGCATAAGAGGTTGACAACATCGATAAAAAAGAGCAAAGAATTGAAAGAATTGCAGGCCGAGCGTGAGCAAACTGTAGCACTGGTGAATTCAGAGACTGCCAGTGAACGAACTACCAGCCACAGTTCTGAGTTGATACTTGAAGATTGTGATAGTATGAAGATGCAGACTGATGTATCAGATATAATCATGCCGCCATCAGATTCTGCAAATGTCGAAGATGCATCACATGGTGAAGTGTCAAGTGCGGGTGAACAGTCTGCTGCAAAGTCGACAACTTTAGGATTGCTTGGCAAGAAAACGCTGAAGTTTGGTCTAAAGATATCTGAGTCGAGTGCAGCCTGGATATCCAAGGGCATCAAGTCCAATGAAACAACTGGTGAGAAAGTGCAATCCTGCTGTATGCTTAACTGTTTTTGTCAGTATTGTTAACAATGTCAAAAGTTACAGCATAATTTATCTGTGCTTAAAATTTGTGCCTCAATGCAAATTATAGAGATGTGTATTGTGTATACCGGGTACTATAATGATCATGTTTGTATGCCATTACTGCAACATTATTTTGCTAATCGCGTGACACATAATAGCTTGATTAATTATTGTCTGCAGAACATTTCCAGATAAGTATTGAGGAAATCATATATCAAGGCGATTGCTGAAGCTATTAAAAAAATTTTCGAGCCTAGCTAATACATTAGTTAAAGACTTTAATCTTAGACTGCAGTGTAAGCTGGCTAGTGTTGCCATGATTTTGGTACTTCAGCTTGATTGTGTTACAGACTGATTGTGTATGATAGTGGCTATGATTTTGATCTGCTCTCAGTTTCGGCTTTTGTGATCCATTTGTGACTGTCTTTCACGGAAGATTTCATTACAGAATTAGAAAAATTATGGATATTTTTTGGATGGAAATTCTGGGGTTGAAGAATTCTGCGCCGATGATTCGGCGATGAACTTGTTTGTGGTAGAATCAGTTCGTGCTGATGTTGGAAAGGGAACTTGGTTTGGTGGTGTAGCAGTATGATGTCAGACTTACAATTGAAGGCTGTCCATTCAACTCCCAGTTGATCGTGTCAATGTCAAGTGGTTACTACTTGAATGGGTGACTGTTGGTGGATAGATACAGGGTGACCACTTGTCTGGAAAACCAGGAAATGTCAGGGAATTTGAAACATGTCAGGGAAATGTCAGGGATTATGTTAACAGTCAGGGAATTGTCAGGGATAAAAATCTTGTCAGGGAAAAGTGTCCCAAGACTGTTTATTACTAGCTGAATATTTGCGTTAAACTCTATTTTTTTCTGCTCACTTCGCTCGCAGACGTGTACTCCTATACTTTTAAATTTGCGGTGCCATTAAGCTGCTTTTGTTTGCCTTTATTGTTTAAACTGCACTAAATTTGGTCAGTTAATTCTCTTAAAAATAATTAAAATCGTTGCCAATAGACGTCATAACGCAACTGTTGCGAGGGGTGATATGTTCCCTCAAAATGTTTGGAAAAGTCAGGGAATTTGATCATGACTGGAGAGTGGCCACCCTGTAGGTAGACCATATAGGTATATATAACTAACACTATGATCAACTCACTTTCCATTCCTCCGGCCCGTACGGGGTAGTTAAATTAAGTACTGGCTGGGGATAAGGCAGGGTGCGTTCATCAGTGTCGGGTGGCAGCTAACACTGTGTGATATGGCAAGTGACGCTTTGTAGCTTTGTGATGGGTTCCCTGTTAAGAGCTACATACCGTTTTTACTACCATTTTTACCTAATATGTTGTTGTGAATGATGCTGTGTCAGAGATCGGTGACACGGAACCTGATGTCGCTCAGCAGGAAGTGTCATCCGCTGCGACAGAGCCACTCGGTGCCCATGCAGACGCTGTGAATGTCGATGAAGTCAGTTGGAGATCTGGAAACACCGAGAAAGAGTCGTTGAAGCTGAAAGATGCTGAAGACAAAGAGAAAGAAGATGTAGCACCTGCTAATGATGTTGAAGTGTTGTCATCGCAGATGTCTTCAGAACCTGCAGAAGCAAAAGATGATGTCAGCAAGCAGGGCTCAGAATTGTAAGCTTGGTTTGTCTTCATGTGCACTGAATAGTTTCTGAATACTTTCGTTGTGTCTGCTAGAGAACACTATCATTCGACTACCAAGCCAGTTGTGGATACATTCCAGCTATTCCATATTTGGCAGAAATTGTGTGTTTTTTAATTCATTTTTTTATTTTATTTATTTTTATCATAATTGCCTTGTTGTCAGTCATTTGTATCTTTCTTCTGAATTTTCCTTACCATTGCGGCAGTACTTCTTAGTTTTCATCCCTTGTCAGGGACTTAACCCAACAAAGTCAGCATCCTTTCTGCTCCATACTTCTTTGTCACACATACAGATTTTTAGTCAACATTGTGTCTTCTTGTGAGACTTGTGATAAAGTTAAATTTGTAATTAAATGTAAACAAAAGTGCTGTTTGCAACAAGTCTTGTTATTGCTGTTTTCTAAACCAGGAGCATTTTATTCAACATCTTAGTCTGGTAGCACTGAAAAAACAGACAGTTATAGATTTTTTGTCAGACTTTAGCAGTTTCCCAAGGCAAGACAGTTACATTGAATAGGTGAGGTGGTTCTGTGGTCCATAGACTGAGTAATAAGCTAGGCAGCAGAAATTATTTTAAAGTGGCCTTTGGTTAAAAAATTTTGAATTTTTTGACATTGAAGTGGTATGTTTTAGTATATTTCGTGGTATTTAATTTAACATTTTGGTTACAACAAAAAGTTGCAGAATTACGCATTGAATACCTGGGGAATAGAAAGAAACGGCTGTTGCCATTTTTAACTTCACTATTGAACACTGATCAATTGAACCTAAACTGCTTGTGAGTACTGGTAGTGTGTTTAAGGTAGTGGTTCTGAGTGCAGTTTTGGTCAAGAAATGGGAATCAAAAGAAACAGTTTTGAAAAGTGGGACTTTTTTGTTTTGCCACAAGTGGTAACTAATAGATGTATCAAAAAGTTATTGTAAAGTGTAATTGGACAGTTCACGTTCGTGATATTATCAAAGATGTAGCAACATGTTTTTCAGACTAAGTTTAGTTTTCAGAATATGTCTTACATGCTTATTTGTATGTTGTAGAACGTCGAAAGAAAAAACAGACTCAAGGTCACAGTCTAGAGATCGTCAACATGAGTTGGCAGTAGATGACATAAGTAAAAGCAAAGAAAAAGCATCTGAGAAGTATGTCTAAATTGGCAAAATTTTTATCATTTTTATTTTTGCCTGCTTTGGCGGCTACAGATGTTGTTGCTGGTCGGACATCACGAAAGGCTATTGAATTGTAAAAATACTGGACATCAGTCTTCGAAAATTACTTGTAATCTTAATGGCTATTGATTCAAAGCAGAAGTTTGTGTGTTCGTATGTGATTGTGAAACTCTTTTTGTCTTTGCTAGGATACGTCTGTGAGACTGCAATACTGTTGCTGCTGTCTTATATGTTAGTATGGTGTATGTAATGTCTAATTTATGTTGCCAAAGTTGTTGCATCTGTATCTGAGAAGTGGAGAATATTTAATATATGATCAACTTGTTCTGGTCCTGTGTTTTAGACAGTTCTACAGTTATCTTTGGTTAAATAATGATAGCCATATGTTTTGTGCTTGATTGCGACGATTGTTGGCGGTTTGTCTGCGTGCTGCGCTACAGGTCCAAATGTTTGCTGTACATGAATGACTTCGTTGTGCTTTGCAGTAGCATTAGTTCATGCCAATCAGCTGCCACAGCCAGGATTGTAAAGCGCTTCTTGGCATTGGCCTGAGTCACCTAATCAATGCTCTATCAAGTGGCCTACCAAGCATGTGATAATGAGGCCATACATGAGATGTGCTGCCACCTTGTGAGTCAAACTGTGAGAATGCTACTGTTTGGGTGTTGCAGAGAGTCGAGAAGAACTGACAGGAAACGAAGCCATTCTCGCTCTACGTCCAGAGATCACAGTCGTGACTCAAGAAGCAAGCATCGTCCAAATAAAGAAAGATCACAAGAAAAGTATGTTTTAGTTGTATTTTTTGTAATGTACACATTTTAAGTTTATGTTCAAATCGTCTCTGCATGCATGCATAATTTTTTTGTTCACTTTGACACTGACTTCAAACAGTGCTGCAAAAGTTTGCTTTACAAGACTTTTAAGTACTGTTAGACAGTTCAATTTATAGCGTCAAAAGGGCAAGAACAAGATTATTCTGGGCATGGCAGTTTGCATAGAGCAAATAAATTGATGTACGCAGTGCTGTCAACTGCCAACATTACTCCAAATGTCAAGTAAAGATGTAAAAAAATTCTAAAGTTCTTTCCAAGTCACTAAGCACATAGGCTAACGTTGATCTTTTCTTTTCTTAGCCTGACATTAGTTTAGCATAGGTTTCAACAGAGTCTGCAGCATATCATGCAAGTGCAATGAGGCATCATGCACTGTAGTTGAAATGTACTTATTTTATGACCGTGATCAACGGTGAGTTCTGCCTGGGAATGGTTTTTTGTGCACAGACTTGAGCCACGTTTTGGTCGTCATGCTCGAGCGGAGTGAGATTATGGACACTGCAGTATGAGATAGGTGACGAAAGTAGGTCATGGAATAATGCTTGTTGTAGGTCCAGACGTTGTCGGTCCAGGTCAAGAGAGTCAAAGAGACTGGAAGCATCATCTTCTTCAGCACGGCGAAGGGAAGACTCACATCGTGGGCATACGTCAACATCACGTCAATTACCATCTCCACCTCGGCACTCGCGTCAATCATCGAGACGTTCACAGTCACGTGAGCGAACATCTCGACAATCAAGACGTCGCCGGTCGCGTTCACATTCCACCGGCGACCACCGGTCAAGGTCACACAACCGTCAATCAAAGTCACGTGACCGTAGGTCAAAGTCACGCGACCATAGGTCAGGGTCACGCGAACACCGGTCAGAGTCAAGTGATCGTCGATCAAAGTCACCCAACCGTTCATCAAAATCACGCGACCATCCATCAAAGTCACGTAAAAATCGTTCGAAGTCACGTGATCGTCGATCAAAGTCACAGTCACGCTCTGTAGAGAAGAAGTCACAAGTAGCTGCTGCTGCACGGTTGAATATTGACAAAGACAAACTCCGGGAAATTGCCATGTGAGTTGGCACTGTCGCATCTCTTTTTATTTCTAAATACAATAGTATAGCAAACAAGCATAGATAGCACATTCTCAAACAGTTCTTTATGTCAAACAGCTATTTATGTTAAGTCATACTAAGCCAGTTTTAAAGTATTTTTGCAGAGCATTATTATACTTTGGAAATATAGTTGGCCATGTTTACATCATTACAGTCTTGCTGTGACCACAGACATTGGCATTGTGTATGGCATCCAGAAACGGTGGTGAGAGAATCCTGTGAGGTTTCAAAAAGTTTGGCACGTGGTTACATTTTTTGACTTTTCATTTAGAACCGTGCTTGTTGGCTGACGACCTCAAGACCAAGCTGATTGGCATAATACAACATGCTGGTAGTAATGGTAATAATGCTGGTAATATATTGTTGTTTGTGTTTGCAGTAAGAATGCATATGGTAACATGCCACTTGGTGCCATTCCGCTACCACAGAAGAAGCCAATTGTTCTCTCACTACCAAAAACTCGAGGCAAATCTGTCAAGGAGCTGACAGGTGATCAACTATCTGGACCACATCACATTTTGTCAGCAAATCATTTGCTTTTTGTTTATGACAGTTTCTTTTCTAGTCTATACCGCGGTCCATAAAAAACATGCTACTTTTATTTTTTGAATAGCTCCATGCAGCATTGGCCGATTTTAATAATTCTTGGCCTGCAACATCAGGAAGAAACTTTTGATTCAAATGACTGTACTTTTTGCCACCTCGCTTTAATACTTAATACTTAATACTTTAATACTTTGTGAAATGTAGGTAGCTGAGCCTGTTGCGTGTGGTGCCAACGTTTGCCGTTTGCATTCGCGCTGGAGGAGGACATTTTAAGCACATGCTGTAATAAAGAGGATGTGATGTGACACGTCTGACTTTTTGAGATACAACAGTTGCCAATCATGTTTATCACTTTTTAGTTAATCATTTCTTAGCCAACGCCTGCGCTATTCAGTACGAATTCATTGTTGTAAATGGCCAAACTACGACTTATGCATTTCACAAGGTAATGTAGCGACAGTATTGAAGCAAAATGGCCAAAACTACAGTTGTTTGCATCGAGTTCTTTCCTGATGTCACGTGCCAAAAATTATTAAAATCAGCCAATGTTTCTTGAAGCTATTCAAAAAATAAGTGGCACATTTTTTATGGACCATAGTGTATATGCATATCATTTGAACATGTAGAAGTAACAAATCATGGGTCAAAATTTTAACATATGGCATACACTGAAATTAATTGATTAGTCTTTACTGACAACATTTTTAGACACTACTGTTTAACGTAATGCTCAATAAAAGTTGACAAATTTAAAAACCTAAAAAGTTAAAAACAGTCATTGAAAAATAGATGGAAAATAAAATTAAACTCTCTGGTGCTTATGGAGTGGTGATTTTGGAGGGAGCTCATATATATAGTTAGTTGTTTGTTGGAACTGTCAAAAAATAATGAGCATTTGATGAAATTTTGTGGTTTGTCAGTTCTGATGTCAGATATGCGCCACAGTTTTTATAAATTATGTTAGTGCTATTTACAGGCAGTTTACTTTGCACGGGTTGGATAAAAACACGACCTGCACAGAAACTACTCATACGAGTGAAATTTACAGGTAACCCATACTCGTATGTATGTGAACGGCCGCTATTGAAATACATGCAAACTTGTGTTTGCTGGAACTCGTATACGGGAGCCCGTACAGTGCCAGACTCGTACTCGTGTTTATGTGAACGCAGCCTGACTTGTTGTATGTGTTGATGCAGAGCTTTGTAAGAAAATTACGGAGGAGCCAGCATCAGTGGGCTCTGATGCTGCTGCTGGTCAGGACGTTAACCTGCTCACTGATGAGGATGAAACTGTGTTCACTGCTTCCACGCTGAAGGCAGCCACCGCAGCCAGCATCATCATGAATATCAGAGTCAGTTGGTCTCAGGGTTGTAAGAAACCCGGGTCTGGGTCTGATGGGTTTCTTGGTTTCATTAGGTTTTGGGATTTTAGCTTAAACCAGTTTTTGTAAAAAGGGCCAACTTGATGGGTTTATGGATATCAATGGGTTTTCAGTTATTAGAGTAAGCACTGTTTAACCTTAGCTGAGAAGTCTGTTGGTTGATTTATATGAATTTCTGTTTGCTTCCCACAGCAAATTCGTAGGTGTAAATGTTTCATTAACTTAGTCATTATAAAATATTTCATTTTTACTGGAACGAGAAACTAAAATTGGATTCATTTATTTATTATTATTTATTACACTGTTTAAACACACATTAAGTCATTCACAGTAGTGTAGAATCGCAAGTGTGGGCACAATTAAGTTCAATGTGGTTTTTTAGTGGTGGTTTATTGAGTGTGTGCCAAGATGTTTCAACCCTGGTTTGTTTTTGTCACAGCCCTACAGTCAAATCTTTTGCAGTTTACCTGTTTGTATCGGCTTTGAATATAAGTTCCATGACTGATTGATTGGTGATTATTTACTGTATCTGCTTTGCCTTGTAACTTTCTGACCATTTATGGTTGCATTTTGACAAATATCTTGTGGTCCAGTGTACGGTTAGTGTGTTGTTGTTGTTGTTGTTAGAATGCGAAGCAGCTGCCATTGCTGAGTGCTCAAGAGAAGGCAGCTAAGACAGCCGTGCTGCGGACAGTGTTCCCGGTGTCAAGTGGGAGTGATCACAGGTCCAAGGAGTCAGAGTGGGTCCCTGTCACAACAGACACTACTACTGCTACTCCCTCTGCTGCTGCTGCGAGTACGGACGACAAAGTTTACAATGAGCCTCCTAGCAACGTGAGTTTTTAGCTGTTTGTCTTGAGTGTTTTTTGTTTGTGTGCATAAATAGGCAGTTTATTGCTGTTTAGGTTTCGGTGTTGTTAGTTTGATTTTTTGCTGTTTGCGGTAGTGACAGCAGTATTGTTTTCATCATAGTGGCAAAATTTGTTTTTTTGTTTGTTTTTCTGTCGCCACTATAACACATAAACTGCTGCTCTTAGCTTGACGATATTTTGCATGACCATGTACCTTGACAACTGGAAGAATCCTATTGTGTTTGATGGTCATACAAGATCTTGGGACTTGATTTTCTGATACTTTATAATTGCGAGATAGGATCTTCCTGCTAACAGCTGCCGCTAGATAAGGCTTAGCCTAGGGCTAGGCCGATAGCTGTTGGCTGATGCTGACGTCATTGCTATAGATAGAGCAGAATGCCACATTGGCTACCATGGATGAGGCTTGTGCAAGGTTTGACAGCTTAGTTTGCTGTTGATTTTTTACGCGCGACAGCAGAATGCTTCGCGCGTCTTAGCCATCGTCGAGGTGTTCGTCCGTCTGTCTCACTGCGATATTGCGTCAAAATGGTGCAAGCTAGGATCACGAAATCTTCACCGTTGGCTGGCCCAAGGACTCTAGTTTTTCGTGACAAAATTTCGTGTCCCTGAGTGCAGGGGTTCTCCTTGAACGAGGGCATCAAAGAGGGTTATCCCTTCTAAAAACGTTATTTTGCCGGTATTGGCTCATATAGTGTGAAAACAGCTGCAGATAGGTACAGACATGTTGCTTATCATAACAACCACTGGTCACGGGCTTTTTCTTTTGTTAACATGGATGACTTTGAACGACCTTGAACCCCCGAAAGAGAGGTTTTTAGTGAATTTTTCGCAATTTTTGGCTGCACTGCACATTTCAAGAGTGAATTGCGATGAAATGCCTGAAGATAGACCGAGACAACCTGCGTATGAAATTTTCAGCATTAAACGCAGATTGTAGCAGTTTAAGTGCCAACCCCTTAGGTTCAAGGATGCCTTGCACGTGAGCATCAAATAGGGGTACCCATCTAAAAAGTGATTATTTTACTGATATTGGCTCATTTAGCATGAAAACAGTTGCAGATAGACACAGACATATTATTATCATAACAAATACTAGTGACGAGCTTTTTAATGGTGTCAACATTGATGACCTTGAATGTGCTTTAACCCCCAAAATATGGGGCTTTAGTGTTTTAAAACTGATGCATATTTCAAGAGTGAATTGTACTGACATGGCTAGAGATAGACCTGGACAACCTGTGATCAGGAAATGCTAACGCTGTCACGCGTCTCATGAGCTTGGCCCAAAGTACTTGTTGTTGTTTGTACTAATGCAAGTGGTTGCATGGAAAGACTGAAATGACCTATGAAAGCAACATCTGGGAGCTTTGGAGCTGTGATTGCAAGAGTTCGCTCTCTTCATCTGGTGAATGTAGCACAGTACCAGCTAGCTGCTGAGCTTTAGACTTAAGCCACTTGCCTGAGGCACAGATTCACCCGCATAAACTGACAGCTATAAAGCCACATTCAGCATTGCTGTTTATTCCTGCGGCGCAACTTGTCACTTCATTACTTCCTTTTATTAGAGTGGAAAGACGAGTCAACCTGGTAGTGTATATAATGTATGTGCGTATGTATGCATGTACGTATGTAATTTATGCGCAGTTGGAGAGCATTGTTGGTGAGCGAGTGAGTGCACTGCGCAAGCTGAAGACGAATCCACATGACAAGGAGGCACTTGGCACCATCTTCAACATTCAACAACAGGTCAGTGGCATTGCACGGATGGGTTTAAGGCTAGCTTTCTCAAGGCCAAGGCTACGGCCACGATTTTATTTTGTCCTCGAGCTGTCTCACTGTCATGGTACTGAGTGGTGAGTAAGTGAGAGTGGATGTGCTGGCCAGTGGATCTGTCGCAAGGGAACTTTCTCACTTCTTCACTCAGACCCATGACAATGAGAACAGCTACAAGCAACCATCACTGAAATGCAACTGCAGCTTTTTAGTCACATGTTCTAATTTTTGAGATGCATGCATTTTTCAGCTGGCCTGTCAGGAAGCATTGTCCATCCACCCATCTGTCCGTCTTGTTTGGGCTTCTAAAATAAAATGGTGGAGAAAAACTTAAACCAGTGCAAATGTTTCATCTTGCACAGTAACAAGCACATCAATTTTCAGTTGCTGGGACACAGGCCCGGAGACATCTTCATTAGTGATGAATGTCTGGGGTTGCAAAGCAATGTGGCAGATGCAGAAGATATTTTGGGCCTGTGTCCGAGCATTTAGTTGAGACATTCTGTTGTTATCTGCTTATGCAGTAGTAGCCAGAGATGTGCATGAGGCTATTTAAGCCAAGACAAGACACATGAAGCACAGTTTTTTTAAGTCGAGACAAGACACATGATGCACAGTTTTGAGACCAAGACAAGACGAGGATGTTGAGCAATTTATTTAAGGTGAGGCCGAGACAAGACATTAGTACATCTTAAGATAGTCTTGATTCCAAGACATCGAGATCAAAACCACATCCATGCAAGTAGCATAGGCTAACATTGTGTACCTGTGATTATGAACAGATCCCTCAAATGTCCGAACTAACTAACTAACTAAAGCGGATGTCAGATGAATGACAAAGTTGGCCGACTTTTGTGAGCATGGTTTAGTTGCCTGACAAAATCGGCCGACAAAATCGGTGAACTATGACAGGACCAATATTTTTTGTCTGCTACTTTGTACGATATCAGCTAGCACAAGAGCGGAATGCAGATCGCAAAATAATACTTGCGTCACTTTTTTTCTGCATGATGAACGAAAAATAAATAACAAACACAATAAGTAACTAAAATAAATATTCATCTTCTGTTGTAAACAATCACCATGGCAAAAAAAAAAAAAAATTTGTTGTCCGATATACAAAATGTCGGCCGACAAAATTGTCGAAGATAGAACATGCTCTATCTTGGCCGACAAAATTGGGCGATTTTGTTGGCCAACAAAATCGGGCGATTTTTGCATGACGCACAACAGGACGATTTTGTTGGCAGATAAAATCAGGCGATTTTGTCATTCGTGTGACATCCCCTTAACTAACCTGACAGCATGAGTGACTGACTGAGAGTGGATGTGTGCTGTTGACAGATGAAGCAATGGGCTGAAGTGGACTTGCCTCCAGGACAGTTTCTGGGCTCCACCGGTGTACAGACATTGACTCCTGCAGAACTTGGCACTGGCTTCCAGGCATGGGCCAAAAAGGTATCATACTGTGCTGAATTCTGTGCACGCTGGCAATATCATTTTATTTCATTGTTGTCTATTGCATACATTTTTCCCAGTTTTCTAGCACATGCTCCACTACTGTTTTACTTTCTATCATGAAGTAGATAAAATAATTGTTTTCTAGAATTGTGCGGCTAAGCCTATTAATGTACAAAAGGTTTTTACATCTACTTCTGTTTTTTTGGCTGTGAGACTGTGTTATTAGAAAATGTAACAGGGGCTTCGTTTTTTGAAACACAGTGTATGTATATGTATTTTTACGGCTGTTAAGCACATACAAAGTGACCGAAAGGAACTGTTCTGAAGTGAATTGATATGAACTGAACTGGCTAGTGGGCTGTCTTTAAATGGGTTCAACCAATCAACACTCGAATCCTGACATTGATTGGTTGATACTCGATGGCCAATTAGGTTTGTGGACATTATGACCAATTTTTTGTGTGTGTTATTTTGCATTATTTTGTGTTTTGGTAGTTGATATAAAATTTAATAATATAGTAATCATATAATAATAATAATAATAGTGTAATGCTATAATGTAATATAATTATTCGTAAATACGTTACAGATTTACAATAAAGTTTTGGTTTCGCTCAGATGAGTTGTTGCTTAGGCCTAATATTCCGAACCACAGATTTACGTATTCGTTAACTTGCCCATTGGCCCGATAAGCTCATTTCATTTGTTTGCTTCAGACTGAACTGAACTGAGATTTGAGTTTAGTTCAGTTTTTCTGTCACTTTGTACACATCCAAGCAATGCCGTGCATGTGTGACGGAGACTTAGCTGGTCAGTGGGCGACTTTGCTTTCCGACTTTTGCTGTGCCAGTTTGCTGAGAGGAAGTTAAGGCTGAACGCTAAAGTCTGTACTTAGACCAAAGTTCAGCTAAACTTTGGTCTAGGTTAGGGATTGCAATCCCGGGATCCCGATCTTTTTATTGGCGGCGCCCGGTATTTTGGGATTACAAAAATTAGCTAAAATTGTACTACTTTGCGTATTAAAATTATACAATTCGGAATATTAGCCATCTGATTAATAAAATATTTTATGTGCGCTCGAGTCCTAGTCTTTGCTGTGCGCTGTAATTTGTATTTTGACAGTCACTGTCACTCCTTGCAGTTCAGATTTACCTTTCGTAAAGGCGTACACTACATCCTATGCATGAAATAAGTCAATTGGGGATACCAAAATGATGACCAATTTGTAAGTCTAATCCTGAAACAGGATCTCGGGATTACAAACTCAATCCCGGGATTGCAATCACTAGTTTATGTCTATGGACTTTTGGAAAACAAGATAATGTTCATACGAACACGGAGTCTGTCCAATGCATTTCGATAGTTTACAGTATTTGTCCATATAAATATAATCAGCGAGCCATTTAGACCGGTAGAAAAAATCAAACAGTTTAATTTCAAATTGTACAGCAGCAATGATTCTTTCATTCTTCTGTATTATTTTAACTAAACAACAGACATTGTCAGTCACGAGACCATTCGATTCGTCACTAGCGCTTTGCTATAAAAGGTCCATCGTCACCATGCGTCTGTCTAGTATCGTTACGGAAATATGGTGCCTCAAAGATAATGGGGTCACGAGTTTGTCCTTTTGGGGTCACGTGACGTCATTGATCATGGAAAGAAAGATGGAAAAAGGGAAAGAGAAAGGGGAGGGAAGGGAAAGGGAAAGTGGAAGGGGAAAAGGAAGGAAAAGGGGAATAAGAAAAGGAAAGGAAGATAAGGGGAAGGGAAATGGAAAAGGGAAAGGGAATGGTAAGGG
>Ga0209367_1007206_pt1 | contig 15339 bp, 11 predicted proteins | sample WorMetLIZISLAND2_FD_187412 | JGI IMG/M metagenome (GOLD analysis project Ga0209367, IMG submission 187412) | Marine gutless worms symbiont microbial communities from Max Planck institute for Marine Microbiology, Germany - Olavius geniculatus... ... | reverse complement strand
CCTCTGCATGGAGAGAGAAATTTTTTAAATGGCGCATTTTGGTGTGGGTCTACTTTAAATTTTTGAGCGACGTCGGGGCCCTAAAAGTCGCAGGACCTGGAGTAGCTTGCCCGCCTACCCCCCCCCTTCTCGATGGGCATGCACCCATCCAAGCAGTAACCATATCATAGATACACGACAAACGATCTCGGGATCCTTAAGTCCCACACTACCGTTACAGTAAACAGGTGTTTGTTTTTGATGATGTTATGAATGCATGTACAAAATAATGAGGTGATTGCTTTTTATGGTGCGCCCGGTATAGGCCTACGTACCAGTGTTCACTGTTTGTATTGACTGGGGCGACTGAAAATGCAATTGCGGAAAATATAGGTCCATAAGTACCAGGGGATGGAATGCACAAGTACAGAAAATTAAGTACGAATTTGCAGAGGCAGAAAACGTTGGTAAGTATGAAAAAGGCAAGAACAATCTTGATGCAGATTAGAAAAGTAGGCCTAAGTCTATATCACAGTGCAATATAAGTCCGGTTTGAAAATAAGAGATGAAAAATTAAAGATGAAACAATTGCAGATTTTGTTGTGTTTTTAGTCTCGTTTGACAATTAATGACAGTTTTATTGTAATTTCTTAAAGTATTTACTGATATGTGCCTGTCTTTTTCGTACTTGCATTTTTCACTCTGCAAACTCGTGCTTGGTTTTTCAGTAGCCTACTTGCGTTTTCCAATGCATTTTCAGCGCCCCCTTTAGGGCTATTATTCGCTGTTTGCGGACTGATTGCAGATGAACGTTTCGATCTGTATTTCGACATGGGTCACGCGTCGCCGCAGACTCTCAGGTTTGTCGACAAACAGAACACCCTGGTACGGGCGCCGGACGCCGCAGGCACCGAGGTGGAGGACGCCTTGTCTATCCAGCCTCTATTGGACGAACTCGGAGACCGCTGGCAGTACTCATGGATCAAGCAGCGTCTGCGCATGATGTGGCCGGAGATTAACCTCGCCGCCCGTCACGTGACTAATACCACCAGCTGTAATCGCTCCAAGCGATCTCGTCTCAGGGTCTCTAATCTCTCTCTGTAATAAACCCAGTCTATAATTAGCTGCAGTTTTTAGTCGTTTATTATGCCTAACAAATTTCCGTGCTTTCGATTGCCGTATGTCCGTTTCTAAAAGAATTTTGCGTCCATAAAATTTTTATAGTTTTCGAAAAATTTTTTTTTGCGGTTTTTAGTTTATTTTCAAATTTTTACTGATGAAAAAGCTTTTTCTCAAAGTTTCACTGATGAAAAATACCGCTTGCATCTAGTTTGTTATGCTGCGGTATCTTTACTATAGTTCACGTGAGTAATAGGCGTTATTTAGTCAGTCATTGTGTTTTTATGAGTTGTTGTGTAATGAATTATTACGTGATTTGTTATGATATGAATGAATTTTTTTTCGCCCTCGTCTTTACTTTTTCGCCGGCTGCAGTTGGAAGCAGAAAAAGTTTTTTAGGCCTTAGTGTATTTAAACTGCAGCTTTTTATCGTTCATTAGGCTATGTTCTGTTCTTTGGCACCTTGTGACTGAAAGAGTGGACCGTAGAGAGGAAGACAGATAGGGGCGTCAGAGATTAAAGTATCTGGATGGTTTGAGTGTATCTTGGAAGGATAGCGCCGTTTTTATGCCACCAAGCCAAGAACGTTTTTTGATCTCCGGCGACCTTGATCATTAAACGTTTGAACAGAAAATTGCAGCATTGGTTACTCCAGTCCAGAAGAACATTCGCACTAATTTTGTGTTTTTTTCTGCGCTTTTTGTGTTTTCGAATTAGGATCCCATACGGAACAGACATGCAGACAAACAGACGGACGAGCACGGGAAAGACCCATATAATCCTGCCTGTTAAATGCTCGCATAATAAAAGAAGTGTTGTTTACTTATTGTGACGACTGTGTGTGCAGATAATGTTCATGCCTGGAGTACTGACACGGACGAACTTCGCTCGACCCCAATCTATACTGCGCGGTGGTCCGTTAGGCGAATTGATCCAATGGTCCGATCTGATTGCCGCGTGTTATGCTCTCTGTCACAGTCTTGCACCGCGACTTCGCATCCCCGCCACCGCCAGCGAGTACGCATATATTACTACCTCGCTCAATAGCTCTACTGCTATATACTATACATGTAGAATAATAATAGGTCAGTTCTGTTCTGACATGTATCCGTCCCTTTAAGGTGCGTACAGAGCGACATCAGTGAAATGAAAGCCGCGCGTTGCAACTTTCATTTTAATTTAGTTTGTTCATTTCTGTGGCTCTGTACTGATCTTTAAAGCTGGGCACCAGGACGTTATTCATGACCTTTGATTTTTGAGCTAAAAATTGGCACACTGGTTATTCATGTCTTAGGGAATATTTAAGCCGATTTTATTTTTTGGCGCTTAACTGCCCGACGGACAGGCGAAAGGACGAAAGGACGGACAGAGAGACGGACAGACACGGTGTGTATTGCGGCCTGTTCGGACGGCCGCGCATCAAGAGTCAAAGTGAAATTGGTTAGTATAAAATAAATGCTTTCGACACTGCAGACTTCTGTCTGAGGTGGACGACAGACGAGAGGGCAAATCGTCAACCGGATGTGATGACAAAGACTTCGTTGATGTCATTTTTACCGACTTGGTGGCTGTGCAAGCGCTCACGCCCGCAGTGCTTCACGCCTACCGGTAGGATATGTATGTCTATAGAAGAGTATTGTAGACGATTGAAATTAATATCTTTCGTGCAACTTGCAAAGAACATGATAGATATTTTAGTCATTTTTTGCTAATGGCATTTTATTTTTTTTTCGTTCGTGACGCAATCGTAAAATTGTGATTTTTTAATGTTTTGATTTTAACCAGTTTGTATACATAACTTTACACACTAATAGTAGTTTTTTTGGTTTGGCTTAAATGGACTTTTTGCAATAAGCCTGCGGCTTCTATCAGATGGCAAAAGGACACTCGCTGTAAAACAGACGACGTGAGCTGCTTAGATGCCGCCCACATGTGCGGTAGCCTAAAACCAACATGCCCAGTTGTCGCTAGGGAGGCCGACCGTACCGCCTTTATTTGAAGACCATTGTGCGATTTCTGGTCGTGGAAAGTAGACTCCGTAGGCTACATTTTTGCCGTTGATAGTATGAGTCTATCGTCTTTCAAATTTACATGGCGAGCTTTGAAAGACGCATGATAGGCATAGCAGAGTGCATAATGACCCTCCAAGGTCATCCAAGGTCGATGATTTTCGTGTCATCTGAAAGGGTTTATGCGACTTCTTAATAGTGATTAATATAGCAACCTTGGCTTTTTGTGTTATCAGTTAAAAACGCACATTTTTCCTTTTCCACCTTTGTTCGTCCCAAATTTGACAAAAAATACTTTAGATTGTAATTAATCTCATATATACTCCGAGCAGACTAAACGCCAATACTACTACTACTGCTACTACAGTATTGCTACCGCTACAACTGCAACTAAAGATTTGAGATATATCTTTTAGAAAAGCCGAGTTATAGCCCATTTTGTCTACATTTAGTTTTGCCATGGCAACGAGAATCAATTTGGGGTAAAATTTGGTTGGCGACGTTCGACGGCCCAACCCTGAAAACCCACCATAGACCAAAATATTTCGCCATTTTTTTGCAGAAGCCGAGTTATTGCCCATTTTGTCTCAAATTTCGTTGCCATATCAACAGGGGTCGGTTGGGGAAAATGTGGATTGCAACGTTCGACGGCCCAACCCCCAAAACCCCCTATAGACGCAAAAATTTCGCAGACATCTTTTACAGAAACTGAGTTATAGCCCATTTTGTTTTAAATTTCGTAGCCATGGCAACGAGGGTCAGTTGGGCGTAAATATAAATGGCACTGTCAAATTGGTCGACTAAAACCAAACCGGAAGTAGATCCGATGATTGGTTGCTGAGATATAGCCATTTGAATTTCTTCCAGGAAGGCCTTCCAGAAACGGAGGTCGGTCGTCGGTCGGTCTTCAATATTACGCTGATCTCATATACTCTTCTTCGCTACGTTAAGAACGTAGCGCGCGTGGAGTAAAAAATGACGACACATCGAACCCAAAAAGGCTCGACCTAACGGTCGGCCATAAACGAAATGAAATCGCATGCGATAAAGCTAAAATCTAAAACTTTGTTCTAGTTTTAGGCGCTGCTTAAAATCTCGCACAGCTTGCTCTTATCATATTGAGTGTGAAACTGTTTTAAGCTTCGATTTTTTTATAGTTATATATCAGCAGCGCCTAATTCGGATGCATTTTGCATGCAGATACAAGCTGCGAGTTCTGGACGCGTACGGAACGGAGGCGGTTTACAATGACGACCAGTATGTCAGGTCACATCCTGAGCTCGAACACAAGGCCGGTTGGGGTCGTCTTGGTTTACGTCTCAAACAGTTTTACACGCTGTACCGTATGTACTATCTATACTGAACACTCAGCTTAATTCTCTTTGGTATTTACACTGTGTCCGGAGAAAAAGTACGCTAACCCCTAGACATCGTACAATGGAAATGTCAAATTTGAACGAATCTCAATAAAATTTCCTTCACTTAATCCCCAATAAATTGCTAAACCAATCACCCAATTTCGTTGAAAAATATTATTTCTTAGCAAAGTTATTAACTGTTGTATAGGCCTATCGGTAACAAAATATTTCTGTTGCAAATACATGTATGTAGCGTTACGTGTGAGCTTTCTGTAAATTTATTGGTGTGGTTTTTTAAAATAATGTACATAAGATATGTATTAGCCTGTTTGAATGTGGATTTGGTATGGTATTTGTTTCTGTTTCATTTGCGGATGAGTCGAAAATGGTCAAAGGGTGAAATTATCATGATGCATTCTCCCTTGGTATAACTGAATAACCATCGAATTTTCTCAGCTTTTTTCATAATTTATCTGTATTGAACATTTTGCCTGCTTTCTACACTGTATGCACATTTGTTTGTTACATTTTATACCTTTTTTGCTTAGCTCTTTTATGATAAAAACGATTATGTCCCATGACGCTAGTTGGCATCAAGCAGAAGAAACGTTTTCACGTAAATTCTAGCGGTAATCGATGGGGCGGTGGTTATTGTGTTTACAGCTCATACTCCGGACAATTCGTTTCTTGGTTTCGTTGTTCCGAAGACAAAGATGGTTGCTGCGACAAATAAAGAGAACTATGCGCTGATTATTGGCAAAGAACCGCGATACCTCGAGGTATATGGGTCCCATCCACTTCTTGTCCATCTGTGACAGCTTCCTGTTAAAGAACTAACATTTGCGTTTATTTTCGGTTAAATGCAAGATTGATCAAGGTGCTGGGTGTTGATACCTGCATGAAAATCTAACTATATAGGCTACATTACTATGTTTGCAAAGGCATGGCACATAGATAATGGCTAGCTCACAGAAGGGTGATTTAAAAAGTTTAAACGGTATCCCGAATAGATGGAAGGCTAAGTTGACCTTGGTGTTGGTTATATACCAAGATGGTTTGGCCTACCTGTCCACAGACGGCCACCTGTTGAACTAGTAACCACTTGATGTCGTCTCCTCCTAGCCACAACTGGTTACAATGCTTGCGTACATACGTAATTGTGTATACAGGGTAAACTGAAAATGTTAATGACGGTAGCAAAGTACATGCCGCTGAAGGCGACGATGAGAGAAATCGATATACCCGGCTTGTCTTCAGATGCTATAACATTCTACGGCGTTGTTTCTAGTCAAGATTACCGCTCCATCATCGTCAACGCTACGGTAATCAGTTACAGCAACAGATTAAAAGCACTTCCATTAGCCACTACATTGTGATTTTTAAATATTACATTATAAGTGTATTTATAATTCAGTTTTTTTTTCATTCCGTTTGCATTTAAAACATTGACAGTTCTTTGTAGTTTGTGTGCTAGATTAAAATGACAGCTTGTGTGTTAGTTTTCAAGTGCAAATCCGTATCGTATATAGTATCGTAACGTCCCACTTTCTCATTGCCCAATGTTCATATTGACTTAATTTCACAATTTTTTACAGTATGTCTAGTTATTATGCACGCGTTGTTTGCTATAGCCTGGCTGACCAGTTGATCTGAGTGAGTCGCGTCGGTATCGCTGGTGCGAATTGACTGATATACTCGCCCACCTACATGACATTGTGATTGTGTATATCTGCTGATTTGCGGGTGTAGTTGTGCATTGGACTTGGCGATCCAATCGAGTCGCCGAGCGCAATCGAAGCTTTGGCTTGCGGCTGCGTGTTTCTGAACCCAAGACGCAAAGGCAGGGACGTCAAGTTCGACGGAAAGCCTACGTCACGACGGGTCAGCAACGCTACTGTCAATAAGTTATAATAAATTCGTCAAATCAGAACCTTTTATTGTTGTTTTTGTTGACGTTTCGGCAACCGCTGCTGCCTTGTCGGAACGACTGTCCGCCAGGTGTAGCTGCGGCGGACAGTGAGTAGCCTAGTCATAGATGTGTGGAAGTTGGTAGGACCTCTCGTCTCGGTTCATCGACTTGTCTTGTTCTTTTCTAATGTGTATCGCTTTCCTGATCCACTGGTCCACGCTACTGTCGCTTTCTTAGGCCTCGTCATTCACATTGTACGAACTTACAACGCACGTATGAAAATACGCAACGCAACGCACAGACGTAACGTAGGCCCTATACATCCCTATACGTCCGTATAGGCCTACTTAGTTATGCACATAGAGCAGACAACTGCACTGTACACAATGGGTCATAAAAAGGTGCCACTGTTATTTTCTGAATAACTCCGGGAAACACTGGCCAATTTTAATAATTATTGGCGTGCGACATCATAAAGAAATTTAACGCAAATGACTTTAGTATTGGCCACCTCATCTTAATACTGTCGTTACACTATTTCGTGAAATGCAGAAGTCGTAGTTGATACGTTTACAACAAAGAATTCATATTGGGTAGCGCATGCGTCGGCTCAGAAAATTACTAAACCCACAAAATCATTGAAAATCTGTTACTTCGTCTTTATTTTAAAATCGTACGTCGACGCGTCAACAGCGAGTGAGCCGCTCTGAGTAACGCAGTTTTGAACTTGCTGTTGGCGAGTGGCGTCAACGTCTACCGCTTGCATTCGTGCTGGAGGAGGACATTTTGAGCACATGTTGTAATGAAAATAATGTGATGTAACACGTGTGACTTTTTCAGAGACAATATAGTTGTCAATCGTTTTTGTCGCTATTCAGTTAATCATTTCTGAGCCGACGCGTGCGCTACCCAGTACGGCCAAACTACAACTTATGCATTTCACCAGGTAATGTAGCGACAGTATTAAAGTGATATGGCCAAAACTGAAGTCATTTACATCAAGTTTCTTGTTGATGTCGCATGCCAAACATTATTAAAATCGGCCTATGCTTCACGGAGCTATTCAAAAAGTGGCACCTTTTTATGATCCATGGTCTATATACGTGCGTAGTACGTCCGTAGTGTGAATGGTTCTTTGAACGCTGCTGGTTCGTCCGCCAGATATCGCTTAGTATGCCAGTGAAATAATGTTAAAAAGTTGTTAACTAACTAACGTCTGATTTTGTCAAATATTAATAGACTCCTTGCGCAATGTATAGATCTATAAGTCTTATCTCTTGAATACTGTTGCTCAAAAACTGACAGTAGGCCTAATACGGTAATGCATTTTGTTGAGGTCTTCGGCATTCGGTGAGTGATCTTGGTCTTTTACTAAAAACTTACACACCGCTTATACAGCGTGCACCCTGAGACACGTTCACGCCATTTTTGGCTTTCGTGCGTCTTTTTGTTTTCGATGAGCCTCGTGGTCGGTTCGGGCGCGTCAAGCGGCTCAAGCGCACACTGCAAACAAGGCTTATCGCCATTGTTAGGCCTCTTTTATTCCAGTGGCGTCGCGGTCATAGGGCCTGAGGGTGCTCGAACCGCCAAGCATTTTCAAAAGAGGAAACAATAGTTCTTAAAACATTTTGCACACGTAACACATTTTTGAGTAAGGTATCTACCTCCAGTGCATGAAAATGTGCAATTGTAACGTTGATTTTTGGAAATTTTTATGGTGACAGGCTACGGCGCCTTTGCCCAGACGCTACCTCTTTGACGCTTCTGCGCTTCGCATGGAACCTTCGTACATGCTCGAGCCGTGACATTTTCCACTCCCCTTCTCCAAATAGGCCTATGTCAATAGCACGACACCCGTAGGTGACTTGCTCTCGGCGCTTGAGAAATTGAGACGCTCGGCAACGATACGGACGGCCGCATACGTGTCGACACTTGGCACTGCCACCTTTGCTTGTTTCACTTGCTTTTGACCTATTCATTATCACAATGTGTAATGGTACTAAATGACCCTGTTTGTGCTGATGTGCCGTTAAAACTAGGCACACTCACTCACTCACTTCAAACGATAAACGATCGGTCGCGCATGCACTGGTTGTATGTTATGGAAAGATCACAAGTCAAGTGCCATACTTTGAGGACTTCGTCGGTCCGCCGCACACGTTCACCGTGGACTATGATGACGTCGACGCTTTGCGCGAAGTCCTGGACAACGTCACTAATTCCGCGGTATATCTGCCATTTCATAATTACTACTCGTTTGTCTTTCGTTATTACTCTTATTACCCGTCAGTGCCTGCATGCCGTTGCCGTATGGGGGCTAGAACGAAGTGTGCGTGTTCCACTAGAAAAACAAGAAATCCAGCTCTCGCTAGGGTGAGCCGACCGTTCCGCTTATATCTAAAGGCCAGCATCTGACTTCCGGTCGCGGAAAGAAAACGATATCCCGGAGTGACTACGGTCCCATACGCGCTATAGTGACGCTGCTATATTGAACGCTACAGTCAACGCTAGGGTACGATACTGTAATTTGGCACATGTGGATGCTGGTTGCAGGCAGCAACTTTGCGGTCAAAACCCTGCCAGTGGCGTGTCTACGTGCCCACTTAGAAGACCGCTAAATAGTGACAGAAGTGCACTAAAACACTTCTTTTTATGCACGAAATGGAGCATTTTCTAAGGGGGAGATTTCCAGGCCCACCCTTAGTTCCTCCAAGGCCCTCTCCACATTCAGATACTGGCTACGCCACTGCGTTGCTGGTTGTTTTAGCACGCAGTCCGTGGGTTCATTCCACACGAGTTCACAGCAGTCGGATTTATCGAGCGACTCGAAGCCTACCTCAGTCATCAGAGCTTCTGTCCCAGTGCCGCACAGTTCTCGGACTCTGACCCCGGTGATGCTGAGACGTGGCCACCATTATCCGAGCTTCTTGTGCGTCTGACACCGACCAACGAATCGTGTACTCACACCTGCCACGTAGACGGTCAGTAGTACGTGCCAAGCAGCGGCTTGATGGCGTAAAAGATCGGACTTAGAGTCAAAAAGTCGTGAGGTCGACTCCCGGTGGATTCGCTATCAACTGGTTAGGCTACTGCCAGGATGGGTGACTTGTCGCTAGACAGATAGAGTCTGTAACCAATCGCCAAACTCAACTCAACCTTTCATCCCTGCGGGGAAGTTCGGGGTAGGTAGATCAAGTGGGTTGTGCTGCTTACCGGCCGGTCTCGCTAAGGTTAAGGCAAGGCGCATTCACCTGTGTCGGGTGGCAGGTAATACTCTGCGGTTCATTATTTTGGCAGGTGACGTTCCGTAGCTCTGCGATGGATTCGGCTAATCGATGGGTTCACCATATCCATTAGCCAACAGCATTAAGCATTGGGCAACAGGTTGAACAAATTATGGCCAACGTTTTTTATTCAACGTTTCTAAACGTTTTTATTCTTGCCACTTTTTTACGTTTTTCAACTTTTTTTATTTTTCCTGGAACATTTTTTACATCTATAAAACATATCTTAAACCTTTATAAAAAACATTATTAAAACATAGATAAAAAACATTAAACTGCAGATGTTTCTAATCGCTACTTTTTTGCCATTATACGTGCAAAAATATCTAACTCATATAATTTAAAACAAAACCTACCATTAGTAAAGACTAAAAACCAGAATGTACTAAATGTACAGATCAAAAACAGCTGAACGCAATTTGCCCATGAGAAATAAATCATATTTGTAATTTTGTGCGTTTATGTTTTAACAAGAACAAAAAACATGACATTAAAACACACACAAACATTACAAAATAAAAAAAAACATTTAAAAATAAAAAAAACATAAAATATGTTTTATGTTTTTAAAGATGTTTTTACATCTAGGTTTAAACAATGAGTACCGGCATCGTAAGTCTGTAAAAATAAGTTAATCAGTTGGTTAAACGAACTCAAAAATAGTCCTCATGCAGTACTTAATATAATGATTTAGCTTAAGCCTATTTTTGTTGTTTTTTTGTCTGAGTCGGTCTTACTGACGTGTGCGAATTAAATTGAAATGTGATGAAGCAAAACTTTTATGTTGCGTGCATGTACAACGTTCCAGGTCTCGTCTGCGAACCGGAATATTTCCGATTATTGAACACCGCGTCTTTCATTAAAAAGTAAGAACGCACTCAACTGTTCAGTCAGTATGCAATCTCTATTAGTAGCTAATTACTAATACAATTATAACAAACTACCAGCATATTGTGTGGACCATGTCAAAAAAGTTATGAGTTTAAAACACGGAGATCGTCAAATTACTTCAAAAAGCGTATCGCTGATATCACATATTCTGCATAAATAACATTTTGTTCATAATATTTAGCTTTCTTTTCTATTTTTTAGACATGCACGATGCACAGTATGCACATATCACTTTTATGTGTTAGATACTGAACTGTAGATCTTATTTCGGTATAGAATACAGCGCACAACGCAGCTCTTTCCACGCTGGCCAGACTGCAATAATTCAACTAGCTGTTCACGAGACAGTGTAGGAGTCTGCCCGGCCACGTGCGTTTGTGGCCGGCGTGGAATACGTGCGGTTGCTTGTCACGAGACCGGAGGCCCTATCTCGCGCCGTTACTGAGATACAGCGACTTATTGGCCAAAAATTGCAAATTTTACCCACCCCCTCTCATTTAGTGCCCTCGTTCGGGGTGACCCCCTTCGAATTTATGGAAAAGCTTTACGGTTCCTGAAACTAGAGTCTTCCGGGCAGCCGGTGGTAAAGATTTGGTAATTCTAGCTTGCACCGTTTTGATTGATCCACCCGTGTGACGGACGGACAGACAGACAGAATTGCGATGGCTAAGCCGCGCTGAAAGCAGTAGCTGCTTTCGCGCGTAAAAAGATTATAGTGGTATATTGTTCTGTATAGAAGGGTCGGCAGGACGTGTAGCGGTGTGAAGCACATGGCTGAACCGTTCGCACCTGCGTTACACCTGCCCCTCGTGACGGCACACCTGGACACACGTGTATTACACCTGGATTACACTGCTGCAGAGGCTGATGACACTGATGCAGAGTGCTGGCTACAGTCGAGACGCGAGTTATTCAGTTGCGCCGGGTCGACCCACGCCGTCAGAGTCTGTCCGTGCAGACGATATAGGCGATATCAAATAGCACTTACGCCTTGACGGGGGAACGCACAGGGGCAATTTTTCCCAGATTTTAAGCTGTCGGAAAATTGTCAGAAAATGTTCTCCTTGTCGGAAAAATTTCGTCAAGAATGCAAAATTTGGGGCTGAAAACCGCACAGGGCCCAAGTTGAGAAAATTTACGGGCAAAATTTAAATTTTGAGCATCCATAATGTCCGCTGTTGGAATTTTGTCGGAAATTCTCAGTTTCTGTCGAAAAATTGCAACTTCCTGATTGCAACTTTTCTCTCCGCCTACTTTTTAAAGTCACGACGTCGCTGTACGTCACATCGCCACGGCTGCTGTTGCAGCACCTCTAGACCGAGTGACGATTTCTGCGATACCGGCATTGATCTCAGAGACGTGATCAGCGTGCGTGGTCCCGGCTATCCAGCAGTTAAAGTGGTGCCTAAGAGCAGAAACTTTTGGGGCTTTTTGCTTCGTCAGTCATTAGGGGACTTGACTTTTTGTCGACCGTTCTTAAATAACGGTCGAGCTTATGGTACGGTTGTCGTCTGTCGTCGTCGTCCGTCCGTCCGTCTGTCTGTATGTAACGGATAGATTGTGGCTAACTGTTAAGTCATAGGGGGAAACGTTTTACACTAATAATAGCCATGTGCCTTATATCTATGCGTGCAAAATTTCAGCGATCTAGTGCAAGAGAAACAATTTCATATTGGGGTTGAACGACGGGAAGTAGGAAGTTCAGTGGAAAACTGGCCATATTTCGGAAACGGTGAGAGATAGGGCCAAGGTTACTATTAATTACTAATAGGAAGCGGCATACGCTTTTTCAGATTAGGCCTACATGAAAATCATTACCTTGGATGACTTTGAAGGTCACTGACAACCAGTGCGGTAGGCTATCCTAGCGACAGCTGTGCTTTTTGTTGATTTGGACTTTTACTGAGCCAATTCGCTGAGCGAAACCAAAAATTACTGAACTTATACAGAGTGACAGCACATGAGTTCTAAGCTTTTCCTGCTACAATAAAAACAGTTATTTTAAAATAGTCTGAAAACAATCATTTATCGATGTATCATCTCAGCGAAAAACACAGCGAAATCGCTTCATTTTTGGCTAAACTATGTACCCATAGATGTAATGTAACGTGACGCCCTAAAGTTGTCGGTTGTTGGGCAACCTTTGGGTCGTAGGGCATACAGACGCTTGGTTGAGTGGCGTCTCCAGCTTGCCACGCCCGTGTCGGTAGATCATCGGACGCGCTATGAACCGCAAGCTGGGTTACAAGTTTCTCTCTTCTCACATCGTCGACGATAGATTCAGCTTCCGGTGGCAGCGACTCTGCACGGTCTTTAACTGATGCTGCATCTCCCAGGTCGCCGTCTCCTTGATGGTGCTGTATCCAGTAATAAACTCCGTCGCCGACCGCCTTCCATCACTCCTTCCGACTCTGGCATTCTCTCTGGGTCAAATCGGGCTCATGCTCATGCTCAGTATTCCAGTCACGGCCTTCATAGCCTGACCGCGGCTGGTCATCTTCCCCATTGGCCATTAAGAACACAAATTATTATAAAATGCAAAAGTTTATTAACGAACAAATGTGCATAAAACTGCGTAAACAGTGCTACACATTATAGGACCTACACGGACTACAGAGGCCCGATTTCAAGAGTGAATTGCGACGAAAAGACAACCTGCGAACAGTAACTGCTATAGCTGTGGCGTGTCTCATGAGCTTTGCTCAAATTACTTGTTAACAATTTTCTGTCTGGAACGTTTTTAGACCGAACTTTCGCTCAGCGAATTGGCTCAACGAAAGTTTTGCTTAAAGAAGTAGATCATCCATTCTGACAGGCTTATAGGGCATTAAAAATGGATAAAACGCCAGCAGACCATAGTGGGCAAGAGAGGGATATAAACCACGAGCAGGCGGCTGAGCATTTTTCACTTTAACCGGTGGTGCTGTGTGATTTTTCAACAGCTGTTTTTTATACTTTACACTGTCGTGTTATTCTCATTACAGTTAATTTAGTCCAAGGCAGAGTAATATGATTTCATTCCTTAGCTGTGCGTGTGAGTTACTTCGTCATGCTACATTAATAACTTTATTCTCAGATTATGTTTCGCGTAGGACGCGAGAAATGTGCATTTCCTGGCCAGATGACGTTGTGTGATGTGTCTGTGAATGTTTATTAGTGCTACGTCGTATTTTGATGCGTCCGTATAGGTAGTTTATCATTATATTTATTTAGGAGATTTGTGTTACTAAGTTTGATTTTCGCTGCTGATTAGGCCACCAGTGATAATAACTGTTTGAAAATCTCGTCTCTAAAACATAGTGGGACGTATAACTGTCTTTGGGGTAATTTATTTATCTTTGTGTTCATGTGAAGTTAGCCTAATGCTAGTCTACTTATATTATGGTTTCTTTTAATTAAAGGACGTACATGTACGTCTACAACACCAGGTTTTTAAATGATCCTCTATAAATAATTGTGCGCACAATACATCCGTGGCGGGCGGACAGGCAGACGGACGGACGGACGACAACCGTACCATAGACGCTTACAGCATAGCTATGCTTATTCAATTCTTAGCTCTTTTTATTTTACAAATTTACGCTTACACACAGCTAGGCGTAGGGGGACTATTTCGCTTAGAGGGCAGAGAAGGCAATTGCCCGAATATTCAGAGCCGGATCATTGTCTCTTGGGCCTTGAGGCTTGAAAGCTAACTTTTTGCTTAAACAATAAAGCGGAGGTACAAATAACCTGCGAGCGAAGCCAGCAGAAAAAAATTGAACTGCTGTACGCAGAATTGGCAAAAGTTTTAGTCTAGAACTAGCAGACCGCAACTGTTTACAAATTTCGGGGTCCGCTGTCTAGGCCCCTATCGGGGCCCGGGCCTAGCTGAGACTTCTACCTCACCAGCCTTATGGATGATCCGCCCCTGCAAATATTTTTAGTCATGGCGTGGCTTAGGCAGCACTGGAGGAAATGGCCTCCCAGGAGACGAGAAATGGCGATCATCTAGTGTGGAACTTTAAGCTAATTGTTTTTTTTCTCGAGACATATATAGTGTCAAAATGCACCCAAACACAGCAAGTTGACGCCAAAAAATTAAAAATTTTCTGGGAAGAAGTTACGCCTTGAGTGCCCCCGCTACCTGTGGATAGGCTACCGGTACATTACTGGCAATGCTTTTACGCGCGACAGCACTGTAATGCCGCACGTCTTAGCTATCGCCGAGGCGTCTTTATATGTCTATCCCTCCGTCTGTCCGTCCGTCCGTCATACTCTGCAATTGTACCGAAACATTGCAGGCTAGATCACGAAACCTTCACCTAAGCTTCGTAAAAGACTCTAGTATAGGGATCCGTATAGCTTTTCTGAAAATTCTAATTGGATTATCCGAACCAAAAGAGCTAAATAAAAAGGGAGGGGTAGAAAAATTCTCGATTTTTAACCAATAGGTTAAAACCAATAGGTCACCGTATCTTAACAAGAAATTTGAGCAAAGCTCACGAGACGCGCGAAAGCCTATAGCAATTCCACTTCAGTAGTTATAGCTTCGAAAATCGCATATCATTTGGACTCGGCCCATCGGGACCATACTACACATATCGGCCAGGCGCGTGTGGCGTCAGCGGCGTGGCGTTACCTTGTGAATGATACAGACTCTCACAGGCGAAAATGGCAAAAAAATCCATAAAAACCCTATTTTGGCGTTCAAGGTCATCCAAGGTCATTGAATTCGGCGCCAATCGAAAGCCAGTATACGATTTGCTATTAGTGATTAATAGTAACCTAGGCCTCGCACAGTTACTGAG
>Ga0209367_1007205_pt1 | contig 15339 bp, 6 predicted proteins | sample WorMetLIZISLAND2_FD_187412 | JGI IMG/M metagenome (GOLD analysis project Ga0209367, IMG submission 187412) | Marine gutless worms symbiont microbial communities from Max Planck institute for Marine Microbiology, Germany - Olavius geniculatus... ... | reverse complement strand
GCACGGACACAAGCGCTCAGACGGCGGCGCCACTGGCTGATCGCGGCATCAATGATCGACTGGTCGAACTGCGCCCACTCGTTGACGAGACGCGTTTTGAGTTCATCGATGTCAGCAATTTTGGAGCGATAAACTTTTCTTATAATTTTGCTAAATAAAGCACCTTTTGTTTACTGTGCGCTAATTAAGTCTTTAAAAGTTTATTGCAGATAACAACATTCGGCGTTATGTAGCAATTTGGAACATTTGCGTTTAACACGGTAAGGTGATGACGTAAATTAGGTGAGGTGGAAAATGAGTGCACCTTGCATATATTTGGATCGTTTGCCATCTTTCTGCCAAAAATTATGAAAATCGGTGGAAATTTGACGCAGTTCTGACAAAAACAAATCTGCTTAGTTTTTTTGAGACACGGTGTATTTTACAACGTTATTTTAACGATGTGACTGATAGATCATATTAATAAACGAAATTCGTTCAATCGTCAATTTTTAAAATAAATTACGTGATTAATAATAATATTTTACTTCGGCAGTTCTTTTAATTGCAAATGTCGTTCTTAATGTCTCATTAATTTTGCTGGCACACTGAGAACGAATTTTGCAAATATCGACAATAAGTCGTTATTTGCACGACAAAGAAACAAACAACGTAGTCTACGTTAGCGACGTCTTGTTGACACGCGATGATTTGTGAATTTTAATCTTCGTTTATAACGTATTTTATTTTTAATTGTGTTTCATACGTGACACATTTGGTGTTAGCCTGGTTTAACTTATTTATTATATATTTATTTTATTTCATTTATTAGTCAGCACTTTCCACCTAACAGTCACACTACAGTAGTAACTATTTGGACAAAGTTCTATTCAACGACATTTATTAAATTTTTCATGTTATTTTGTATGCTATGTATGGTTGCGTTTTGTCAATCTGTTTTATTAAAGAGATATGATGATGATGATGATGATGAACTAGGCTATACATGAGTGTCGTACGCAACCAGTTTCAATCTAACACTTACGCTGCCATATTAAACATGATCGATGAGTTGACTGACCAATTTACAGCGCCTTGAAAAGGGCAAAATGACGGCGACTGACACGGGCGCCATTTTGACGTTGTGGACAGGATGATTTATCTACTGGCTATTCACAGTCGTATGTAAATGGTGAAAAAAAACTAGCAAACTGCTTGACCGACTGTAAATGGACGCGCCTAAAGCTCGTTCGCAGAAATACATCGCGATTTGTCACTTTCGATCTATACACGCCCAAAGATAGCCACGAGGTAATACTGCCCCAGTGAGAACGATCCACTTTGTCTATGTAGTTCGTCCATATAATTCTGACATGTCAACAGATTTATTTTCGTATTTTTGGCAAACATACGCTGCTTGAAATTTGCCAGATAAAAAAGACAACATGAGCAAAAAATTTATCGCTTGCTTGCCTTAGTATCCATTTCACCAGAAGTGCTTTTAAAATGAGGCTAAACAGCGCTCCCGGCTTACTGGACAAACTCTGCTGTCTGACACTGTCTGGAGTCGCCGCGTATTTCCTTCTCTGGCCATTTCAACTAAGCAGATTCATACCAGAACCAATACCGAGCTTTGCAGGCCTGCATTTCACACACTCCGGCAGACTGGAGACGAAGGCCTGGCCAGTGGCCGCCCGAGAGAGTCGTAGCTCGCTCGGAACTATGGAGGCCTACCTGCGTCCGCTCAACCTCAGCTTGGCGACGGCACAGCGACGCACACAGGACACAGCATCATGGCGGCGACTCGCGACAACGTCAACTTCCACAACAAGTTCTTGAAGAAGAAACATCCGTCCAGACCCTGCTAAAAGAGATCATAACAGTCCGGGAGAGCCTCTTCCGTCAACATTACAGCAGTTGAAAAACCCGTAAATGTTTTACGTCCCAATCTGCAGCTCCTTCGTCCCAAATTTTACTCGTTAAACTGTAACGCCGATTAACGAGCGTTAATCCCACAGTGACGAGTGACGTAGGCTAAGACGTACCTTGACGACGAGTTTGCCCTTGCTGCTGAAGCAGAGGAAAGCGCGCGAGTTGACGCCCTGAATGACGACTCGGCTCGATAGACCGGTCGACACCGTCTGCAGCTGAACTGCATCCACACACACACACAGCAGCAAACGTTGCCATCAGTTGCACTAAACGTTTATACGCTTTTAATTTTATCAAGCAAAACGCGTTTTTTACTTTTAGCGTATAAACATTTTAAAAAATTTCTAAATGTTGGCCGAGAGGTATTCGGCCGAGAGTCAGCGGCATCGTGGGTGGCAGGAAGTTGAAACTTTTCGACGAACGGCTGCAAATTTTCTGTAAATTTTGCCTTTAAATTTCCACAAAATAAATATTCTCAACTCCAGATTTGACATTTAAAAAAAGAAGTTGTCCAACAAAAGAAAAATTCTCTGAAGACTAAGATTTGGGGTACGGGCGATGTCCCCCCTGCCACGACGTCACTAACGTGAGTCGCATTTATTGTGCTATCCGAGAATCTGAGATCAGACACTCGTAACCATGTGTGGCTGCGGACGCAGCTAGATCTACGACCTAAGTTAAACGGTGCGTGTAGCCGTCTCACCGAAACCCACCTCAGAGCTACGGAGCGTCGCCTGCCATATGAGATGACACAGCGTTACTTGCACCAGACGCCCCGCCTTAACCGTAGTCTGACAGGCCGATCGGTGTTCGATTTACTTACTCCCGAGAGATCTAAGTTGACATGAACACGCTTGTACGAATTAAAGAAACAAGCAAGAGAGACAGACAAAAAATGCAGTGCGTGATGTGGTCTTATTCAATTATTCCACGATGACACTCGTACTGCTTAGATGTCTATCGTTCTGTCTACGGTGGGATCATAACGTGTCGATAACCCACCGGCGCAGTCATGCATGACCAAAAAAACGACAGTTTATGCCATAAGACTGGAATGCATAAGTTCGTTTAAGTTTTCACATTCATTTATCTTATTCCAGACCGCGGTTCAACGTCTACACTGCTACTGGGAGTGGGCCACGTTACGACAGCCGATGAGGAAAGGCGGCGCGTGTGACGTGCAACGGAGCATGCATCATGAGCAGCTATTGACTTTGACTGACGTTTGTGTGCGACTGTACGCCAGCCAAGCAGCCGTTATTACCGTGACGTCACCGACATACGTGGTACCCTTACCCTATACTCACAACCACAATGGGACCCGTACCGTGCCTGGGCGTACGACTCCAACGCGCGGTGCGTTTTCTTGAAAACCACTACACAGCGACTTTAACGCGGTCGACGAAATAAACTGCGGGGCGTTGCGTAGCATCCACCTCAAGGGCATGCAACGTCGAGTCGACGTGTTTCTGTGAGTCCATATTTCACCATTTCCACTGGTTGTAAACTCGTCGAAAAGCAAGTAGCACAACAAACCGTATGCAACAAATCCCAGACCATTTGTGTATAGTAAATTTGCATAAAATTCGAGATGTTCTGGATTTGTTGTAGGCCTAGCTCTGACTAGCGGCGTAGTGGCGTAACGGTTAGCTTAGGCCTACGATCAATATGTCGTGGGTTTAACTCCGGTCGGCCATCTTGGTATATAACCTGTCTGGCTGGGGTTACGGTGGGACGCGTTCACCATATGGCAGAAGACGCTCCGTAGCTCTGCGATGAGTTTCGCATACAAACCCCTTATGTAGTTTAAAGTCACGCCCATTTTATTCAAAACCGTTGATCCACGCACTTGATTGGCTGTCTCATAAACATTTATATCACTGCTGTTGATTCCACAATTCTAAACGATTTTGACGAAAGGGAAGATGCTTGCGTAGCGTTGCGAGTCGTTGAGAATAGGGCTTTAAACCATTTTACATCAAAACGCGCGATCAACGCACGTTAAAAGCGCGGAGCGCAAGCATACGAACCGTAAACATCACGTATGCGAAGTACACTTAATCGTGATGACACTGCAAAATACTGACGCATTCCACAATATGGCGTCAGAAATAATTCTAATTAATATTCATTTACATTTCAGTCTTCAGAAGTAGGCCTAGAGTGAACACACGCAGCACCTGATATACCGTACGCTATTTTCAAATCATAGTCCTCATAGCATCAGTCGCACAATGGTTTGACATGACCTGAATAAAAGCATCATTTCTAAGACCACGACAGTCAAGTGTCAGTTAGATACGTCTCCAGCAGAAATTCATTCCCAGTAAAACGAATCCCCGTTAAAATATCAGTCCCAACAGAACTCTTAATTCTTTCATTCAAGTGCTATTTCATTCTAATAGGCCGAAATCGATTTTCAATTTTGAACAACGAAACAGGAAAGTCTTGGGACGCTGCCCTGAAAACTGAAAGCATGATATCCTGGAATGACGCAGCAGTTTCGGCAATCTGAGCGGCATATATACTCCTCCTGTCATCATTAGGCAGAGAGACCCGCATTTCACGCCCTATTGCTCGTAATATCAACACGACTGAGTGACATCGGGTGTGGCTATATATATTCATAGTCGTGACGGAATGCTGCATTATAGAAGCCTCCACTCACATCATATCACCTACGCTCTCGCATATTTACGACGCGCATTAATTAATAACAACGTAAACAACGACTAACACTCGCTGTAAACATTGCTACTGCTGCTTTTGGTGTTTCGTTATCACGTTTTACGCTTCGGAAAGAGTTTTGAGTTGGGTTTATATAATAAATCATAATTCTTGAATTTCAGCCACTTTGAAGTTATTTCATTTTGATCGTTATTTTTCGAAATGCTTTTAAAACATCCTAGCATGGGACTGTACTGGAAGAAATGATACAAGAGTTAAAAAAATCACCGGGGGACTAAAAAAATTGTTACAAATGCAGGTTGAGACATCCAAACCCCGCATGTATTCGATTCAGCAGTCTAATGACTCTCTCTCTCTCTCTCTCAACTGATCGCCGATCGTGCCAGCGGAGTCGTGGGTTTACAATGCAATTTTCAGACACAGAAGATTATGGGAGCTTCAGATGTCGACTTTGCCTTTTAATTTTCCAAAAATTGGGATTTAAAAAAAATTTCAACAAAAATAAAATTTTGCTACACGGAAAATTATTCCAAAGGTTAAAGGTAATTAGTACCCCCTGCCACTAAACTAAGGCTCGAGTAAATAATAAAAAATGCTAAACAGTATTGGCAGATGGTGGAAGTCATACCGAAGGGGCTGGTGTGGTTTCCGAGTGCGTCGACGCGTGACGCTGTGATACGGACTAGATGACGTGCTGCTCGACTGTACAGCTCCTGGTACCTAAGCGTCGACACGCCGTCAGCGTCAACCACGCCCACAGCTGCATCAGACACTCCAGGGACTCTTCCAGGCACTCCTCCGGGAGCTTTGCCTGGAGGTCGGTGCCATCTCCAGCCGGTGTCTCGGTTGTCGTCGGACGCTCTAAGGTGACCTTTGCCGTCGTGAACGACTCGCCTCATCACCGGCTGCACGCCACAGTTAACAACTACGCTACAACAATAACAAGCACCAGAGTAATCTGGTAAAAGCGGAATCGCTCGTTCTGTTTGCCAAGTGGCATCATAGGACTAGCGGTTTCGCTGCAATTTATGACTGTATGCTTAACTTGGGGATTTGACCCTAGATCTCCTCTGCCTCTGGGGTGAAGGACCCGCAACTAAATGTCGTTTGACACTGGACAAGTGTAGTTGCCAAATGACATCCAGATCCCAAATCTGTTCACGCCAATTTCGGTTTTTCTACTCTTTTTAAAGTTAGGAGACCATGAGGGAGAGACAGACTTGTCGTTGTGTCACTCCACTGCAGACCGTGGTTTGGCATGCATTTATCTTCGCTGTTTACTCTGTGACTGTGTGGATCTGCTAGACTGCCAGTGCCACACTCACAGAACATCGCAACCACCCGCTACTGTATTAGGTACATTCAGACGACTTAAGATGATAAAATGATTAGCTGTCGAAAGCTTGAATGACAACGCAAGGTCTAGAGCCTACGCCAGGGGTCTGTGCTCTTCAAATAATCGACTAATGCGTCAATCATTCGCGTGTCTCGGACTGAGTCGCTGTCGCTGCGTTATCCTTGCGCTGCAGATGTGGCGTCAGCGGTCTCGCTTTAGATCGCAGAACAAACCGTATAATATTCTCTTTCTCTTTAAAGTTTGTTCCTAACAAATACAAGAAGTTGGCTGTCAGCTACTTAGGTCTATTCATGAATTCATTCGCATTTGTCAAAATATCCATCAGTTAAGCATCACCGGTACTTTGAGCTTCCCGGATTCAAGTGTACTTCTCCGTCGCTATCGATGAACCACTGAGCACCTTTATCCACAAGAATCTGTATTCGTATATTCATTATTCGTTTCACCGAATTTATCGCAATTACTTGATTGACAGCAAAATGAACTAAGATAAAAGTACGTTTAAAACAACGATAAGAGAATCATTATCTCAATAGTCAATACTGATGGCAATAGGAGCCAAGAAGCAAGCAGACGAACTAATACGGTAAGTCTTCAGACAAGACTCTAACGACAAGCAGTTTGATAATTTTAGGCTACGGTCACGCAAGAACAAAAACTTGCGCGGTTTTATTCTAAAACGCACCAAGTTTTGTGAAGATTGGTTAATTTTTGTGGTAGCGGTAGCGGGCGGAGAAACGCATTTGAATTCCAGCAGCTCAAAGTAGGCTAATAATAAACGGATGGGTATTTTGGGACTGAATTTGTAAATGCCGTAGTGCCACTCATACGAACGTTATCCTAAAATTCCAGTAAACATGCCGCTCGTAAGCATATAAAATTACAGGCCTAAGCAGGGGCGTCTACACCACATAAACCTTGGAGCATATGCTCCATGAAAAAAATAGGGGGATGGTTTTTTGGGAAGTTAAAGGGAAATTAAATATTATAATTCTGCATTTTATATATATATTGCATGTTATGGCACAAATGCAAAATTATAATATTTAACTTCCCTTTCCTAATTTTCCCACAAAACTTTTCCCTTTAAAATTGTTTTGCACGTATATGCAATATGTCATTAATGCAGAATTGTAATATTCAATTTCCCCTTTAATTTCCCCAAAAACCCTTCTCTTATAGAAAGTGTACATGCATACATCAAAAATACAGAATTATAATATTCAACTTTCCCTAATTTTTCAAAAAACCTTCCCCTAGAAAGATTTGTTTTGTAAAATTAGGCCTAAGGTTAAAGTGTGAATGCAATATATCTGAAATACAAAATTATAGCATTTAATTTCCCTAATTTCAAAAAAACCTTTTCCCTTAGGAAGTGTTTGTGAAATTAGGGGGTAGTGTCAGTGTCAATCTGCAGCAGCTGATGATGATGATGATGATAAGGTTGCTAATAGCGCTGTTACTGTTTGGTTGGTCCTCGAGATATCACGAATGTTTGTACTTGCTGTAACCAATGCTCGAGTCTGCTGCCCAGTTTTCATGGCATACTGCACTTCAGCTTGTAATATGCTGTTCTCATGATTTACGATATCTTGCAACAGAACTGTTCTGTGACGTTTAAAATGCACCAAATTCGTTTTTCGCCGGGGCTCTGCCCCGGACCCCGCTGGGGAGCTCACGACGCTCCCCAGACCCCTTAGTCGGCTGGGGAGGGGCATTCCCTCTTCTTCGACGCCTACGGCTCCTCGTTTTCGGCGCCTGCAACGCCTCACCTTAAGTTACGGGAGGGGGACTTGCTCCAAGGACTTAGGGGAAATAGAGGCTTCTGGGCCTAAGCTTAGCAGAGTTGCTGATATTTCGTTTCGCTAAGTTCTATACGTTCCATTGAACAATAGGCTACTGTTTTATATAGCAGCCAGTGTATTTTTATAGGCCTAATAAACAAAACAGGGCTTGCTTAATAACTGACTCGGTCATAAAGGGGCGAACTCGTAAAAGGCTACATACAGAGATCAAAATTTCCAAATTATCAACTATGCATTAGTTCGTTCCATATCGGTCAATGGTCGGCTGTAATGTTTTTCCTAGAAACGATGGAAATAAAAATTCAGCTGACGAAAAAATAGCAAAACATGCCACACAGACTAGGACGAGCGTAGAGTTCCATCATCGATGAAACTGGCATTTTCTTGCGGTTTTCAGCGCTAATCATATATCATATCAGAAATTATCATATCACGTAAAGGAACTGGCCGGGCCGGGCCGGGCCGGGCCGGGCCGTTTGAATATAATTATTGAGGCCCGTGCAAAAATGTGAACGAAACATGATACACACAGTCAGCTTGCGTCAGCTAGCCAGGTAAGATAACAATAATCAGAATGTCAGAATTAACTCGCCAAAGAAAGGTCGGCTATTTGACACGTATACAGGATATAGTTCCGTGGAGTCATCTTATGAATAATTATTATTAACATAATTTCACTCTAAATCAGATATACATAAGCTGCACCCATACCAGTCTAGTTATATATATATACCTCCAGGCTCGAGAAACTGATCGGTGGCTTAGCAGTTTAGTTCATTAGATATAGCTTCAAACGAGGCGCCAAACTTACAAAGTGCAACATCGGTCTAAAGGTCTATTTCCACTACGGCTGCTGCGCGTTGCGTTACGCTGCGTTTGAACGCGTTTAACGCGCTTCAACGCGCGTTGCGGCGGGTTGTAGCGCGTTAAAACGAGCGATGGCAATTATTTGTAAAAAATATTAATGAGTTAATATGGCTAACAAATACGAAAATTTATTGCTGTTGGGAACAGCAGCATGTTGCACATACGTGTTGCGTAAGAAAAAAAGAAAACGTAAACCTAGATTTTTGATTCACTCCATCATCGCCAACCGGGATGTCCAGGGCGACTATCAGCATCTGATACAGGAGCTAAGTTCAGACCCAGCTCTGTTCCGGCGATACTTTCAGCTGTCTGAGAGCAGTTTGACGACCAACTCGGGCTAGTTGAGCGTTCTCATTGGTCAACGCAATTACTGTCGCTCGGATAGAGACAAAAAATAGACACACTATCGGTGTTTCTATTTTAAACGCAACGCGCACCTGTAGTGGAAATGTCACTTAAGCCATACGGCCATTTTTAAAGAAAACGCATAGTAAAATGTTGTCATTGCGCATTATTCTTCATGTATGTTTTGAAAATTATGTCGTATGTTTTGCTCGCGATTCTATAGGATTATGCATGCCATTCATTTGCAACTGCAGTACTTTACTCAGAAATAAATTTATAAAACCCATTTTGAGAAAACTGTCGTTTGCTCCGCTTCTTCACTGCGATATGGCCTAATAATTTGACCGACTTCGCACGATCAGATAAAAACACGATGTCTAGGATACGACAACGAAAACAGCATCGAATGACATTAGTAACGCATCTGCCGATGCGAAGGTACAGAAATTAGCATAATGATTTAGCTATTTAACAAAAACGCGTCTAAATAATCCCACGCATGCAGTCTTAAAAAGCAGCTAAAATATGCCTACTCGGATGCATTTTCACGCGATTAGTAATCCTACGTCTTACCCACACCTTAACAGCGTTACTTTCCTTCCCACAACAAGGCAACAGAACCGGTCGCAAAATCTGCATATCGTGATGTACTAATAGGCCTCGCATCCAGTATAGACCACACTGACGATATGATAATAATAATCGTAAGATTACTGTGGATAGAAAGTTTATCGACGTGTATATCGGGTGGTGCATAACAACGTGGAAACGGCGCACATAGCCTACATGCTTTGCGCCTAACTAAAAATCGGGCAGTTTCGAAAACTATAATTCGCCTTGATCATTCGGTGGCCTATAGGCTTAGGGTGGTCACGTTGAACAATGTATTCCTAGCGTCCGCTACAATGACTGAGGCTAACCGTTTCAAAAACTGTCTAATTCGTCTATCTGCGCAAAACATCGGCGTTTCACTTTTTATGCGCCATCACTCTACGTTATGAGGCCTGTCCGTCCGTATGTCTGTTTGTCTGTCTGTCTGTTCGTTACTCTCGGGGTCACTGGGTGCACATCCCCTTATTCCACGGTCGCACTCGTGCTCTCTCTCTCTATAACTACGGCATAACACGTTGTTAACACATTAACTCAATGACAATGACAATGCAATGACAAGAAGCCCAGCTGTCGTTAGAGAATAGCCGACCGTGCTGGTTGTCCGTGACCTTCATGGTCATCCAAAATCAATGATTGTCATTTAATTCGAAAAAAATCTGCGACTTTTTATTAGTGATTAATAGTAACCTTAACCCTATCTCTCACCGTTTCCGAGATACGGCCACTTATAGCTTGAAACTTTTCATTGAAAATTGCGGCAAAACTGCAGATGAAGACATGGTTACTATTGACAGCCTATAGGAAGTTGCCAGCGCCCTATCCGATGGTACCAAAGTCAACCCTTACAACATACCGTTTAGCCACAGTACCGCGCGATTGGCATACCATAGTGCGTTATGACCTTTCAAGGTCATCTAAGGTTAATGATATGCACGTCACTTGAAAGCCAATATGCAATTTTCTATTAGTGACCAATAGCAACCTAAGCTCTATCTCGCACCGTTTAGCCACAATACATCTGTGACAGACAGACGGACGACAACCATGCCAATAGCTCGACCGTTACTTAAGTATGGTCGGCTAAAAACGTCACCAAAAAAACACTGTGGTTTACAGGACGACCGCAAAATTAATGTAAGATTTATTACTCATTGCAACACGATAATTTAATGATCGATCGTATGGTTAATGGTTGATTTTTGCAGCTTTGGTTCTCGGAGATAATCTCTCCATAGGTAGCTAAAATCTATAATCTCCGCGTAGACGTCATAGACGTCACGATGTCCTGAGTGACTCAGGCAAACCACGATCAGTTGTCAAACCAGAAGCCACGCCGTCTATTTGAAATGATGTTCGAGCAATAGCCCTATACGCTCGCGCACGGATCAATCGATATTGAAACTCATCGAGCGGTGCGCCATGTGTGTAACAATATACACCGTACAGTCAGCCAACAATAGTCAACAACATACCGACATATCCCGCGAAAGACTATGTATAGATTAGACCACAGTTTGGAATGGGTAATACCCCGTTTACACAATCAAGCAGTCATCAAGCAAACATCGAGCAGTTAGAGCACACGTCGTGCACGTATATTTTGAATGCATTTGCTGGATGTTTGCTCGATGATTGCTCGACGTTTGCGTGATCGTGTAAACGGGGTATAAGTGAGTACGCAATAGAAACTTATACCACTCCAGATAGTGGTCTAATCTACTTAGACTGCGATCAGATCGAGCACTTGCTTTATGTCGCACAACTGCAGCCGCATGTTATGAAAACAATGCCAGTGCGAGGCGATCGTGGTCTAAAGATAGCTATTTTCTTTTCTAAATACGGCCCGGAAGGCACGTTGGCCTACGCAGCACGTTCTGCTTTCATAATAATCGTAGCCTACGTTTCCGTATTATATTCACATGGTTGCTGAAATAGTACACACAAACACTTAGCCACACGTGCATTCCCTTTAAATGTGCACTGATTCCAGTTTTTTTTTGTTTAGAGACAAAATAAAAGGTTATGTACTCGTAGCACCTTTTAGTTTTAACTTGTCCATTGCGACTACTAAAACGTGTTTTTCGGCCATATACAGTCGGTCAGCCGGCGTTGCTACAACTGTCGTGTTCGGACTTTCCCGCTGAAAATGCACTGCAATGGTAAATATTTCGGTCGAAATAAAAGGGCCCTCAAATTTTTGAACTTGCGTTATAAAATTGAGCATACTTCCGATAATGATGCGAAATTTCGCAGCGATCGGCTGACCGAGCTTGAGATACCTTGACGAAATGAATAAAAAATAGAAAAAAAACACCTGCAGTAAAACATAAGCCCACCGGGAACTGCTGTTCCGGGTGGCCTAATGAAATCCTGGTATCGTCTCGGCCTTGATCTTGTTTACATGGCCGGTTTTTACGAGCAGTAATCGGTCTGCGGTTTTGAGTATAACGCGTTCATCGGTTGCACCGAGTGAACTGCGATGTCCAAGGCTTCAACTCAGACGCTATATGCTAATAAAACACACGCAGGCAGCAATCGTCGTCGTAAAGCATCATAACGTCGTGCCGGCCCATTGTGTGGCGTGACTTTTGGCGCTAGCCACTTAGCGCTATGTTGAAGCCTGGTTTCCAATGCAACGCGAGAATATAGCTACCGCTTCTACCTCCTTGCTTTTTGGCCACATGTTGCATCACACGTAGGCGCCCAATTTTTATTAATAACTGCAAGGCGACCTCTTTTTTCTCCCGTCGTTTTCTTCCCTATTTTTTTTCTTTCCTTTCAAATCTCCCCTTTCCTGCCTTCGTCTTTCTCTTTCCTTCATTTCCCTTTCTTTTGACCTTTCCCCAGTTTTCTACCTCTTCCACCTACATATAGGCTTACACATTCAAACACTGAGCAATACTAGCCAGTTTGTCTATAGCTTACTTGTAAACGCCGAAATACTATCGAATTAGTTCAATTTCTACGACTGCAGAAATTGTCAGAAATTGAACTACTCTGAAAGCGTTGCCCTGGTCGCTTTTGGTCGTGGTGGTAATCATCAAAATTCCCCCTTCCCCATACAATCAACGTCAGTGGCGTTGCCTCGCTCGCCTGCGTCATTTACATCAAACAAAAACCGAAGTAATTCGATGAAACGCGAAATCGCTGATCACCACTGTCCAGTAGCTGGTAAATCAGGCCGGTCGAGAGGGTGGGATAGGGGGTAGCTACCCCGGGCCCCGCGACGTTTGGGGGTCCCGCCGTCGGCCAGAAATTTATAAAGTACGCCAGAATGTACCATTTTGAAAAGGAAAATTAAAAAAATTTTCTTCCCAGAGGGGCCCCGTGAAAATGTTTGGGGGCCCCGCAAGAATGTTTCCCGGGCCCCGCTGTGGCTCTCGACGGGCCTGTGGTAAATCATAAATAGGTCTGAGCAACCAAAAGTTTTGGCTAGTAGTTTAACTCCCAAATCTGTTTTTCTTCTCTTCTCGGATAGGCTCTATCAGGGAACTACCATCTAAAACACTGTGTCACTAAACCCCGCAAGTGTACCTGCCAAATGGCACCTAAATCTGTCGAATGGTTTAACCCTTACACCGGCAACGGGAGGAGGAGGGGTAAATGACCCCAAGGCAGATTTTTGCCAAAAATTTTGTAGAAGGCAAAGAAATTGGGCAGCTGTCCTCTGTGACATTCTAACAGACCTTTTGGCCTTCCGAAAGCAGCAAAGTGTATCTACTTCCGGTTTTGCGTAGTCGGTCTGGTTCTAGACAAACGTCTAACTGACCAGTTGTGGGATTACCGGCATTGTTCGCCCATGAAGCACATACGTAAACTTCACGCACTTGACATTGTAAATGTTGGGAGTCCAAAAGTGACTACGTAAGAGTGCAGACAACAATATTTTTTTTTACTTTTTAAATTTAAAACACACTACCGAAGTAGTATTAGCACACATGTAGAAGTATAAAGCTGCGGACTAGGCCCTACACATCAGCAAGTCAGCGAACGAAACCAGCAACATGTCGTCGACGAACATACCCGGTTGATCTGCTCTTGAAAGTTCAATGCCCTTTCCAGAAAAACGACTTAATTGGACAACATTGCGTTTAGTACAGATTAGTACTTGCGGTTAGTCGGTTGTTATTTTTAAATTTTCGGCACAAGGTTGCATCGGTCATGGTCGTTGTAAATTTAGATGTTCTGTGCGTAGTGAAAACACCTATATTGTCTTTGGAACGACATGTCTATCTGTTACAGCAGCAAAGTTATTACTACCTCCGGTTAGCCAGCCGCCATCTTGGATTTTCGACATGATCTAGCATCGGTTAATATCGTTGGAGATCAGAATGTTTCGTACGTAATTGCAAACCCCTATGCTATCGTTCGAGCGACATGAGTATCTGTAAAACCGGCGACAGTGACATTACTTCCGGTTACGAGGCCGCCATCTTAGATATCGACTTCCCTCGACGTCGGCCATGGTCGCTGAAGGTTTAAATGTTACGTGCATAGTGGAAAACATCTATATCGTTTTTGGAACGACATGTCTATCTGTTACAGCAACAAAGTTATTACTGCTTTCGGTTATCCAGCTGCCATCTTTGATTTTCGACATAAAGTGGCATCGGCTAATATTGTTAGAGATTAGGAATATTTTGTACGTAGTCGTAAACCCCTATGCTATCGTTGGAGCGACAAGTGTATATGTGAAATCGGCGACATTGATATTATTTCCGGTTATGTGGCCGCCATCTTAGATATCGACCTTTCGCGACGTCGGCCATCGTCGCTGAAAGTATAGATGTCTTGTTTGGAGTAAAGAACACCTATATCGTCTTTGGAACGATTGTCTATCCGTTACAGCAAAGTTATTACCACTTCCGGTTAGCTAGCCGCCATTTTGGATTTTCGACATAAATTGGCGTCGGCCCGCATCGTTAAAGATTAGAATGTTTTTCACACAGTCGTAAACGCCGATGCTATCTTTGGAGCGACACGTGTATCTGGAAAGCCAGCGGCATCATTAGTACTTCCATTTTCCAGTTTTGTGGCCGCCATCTTGAATACCGACCTCCCTCAACGTCGGCAGTATCACGATTGAAAAGCTTAAACCCGAAAATATAGGCGTAGCCGATAGAATTGTGCTTTATATGCTCTAGAACTCTACACTGTGGGGCATAAAAACACACAAAATTTTTTGGGCATTAACTTAAAGAAGGATTATCCATTTTTAATAATTTTAGTACACATATTCACGACACAACTGGTCATCAAATAACCGTTCAGTTTTCCACCTCTCCGAACATCTGCTTCTGCACTACCTGGGAAAACAGAACAGACAAGATATGCATTAAAATCAACAAAAAACTTAATACAATTTCATCTTTCTAAATGTGTGGCCACCAACAGCCAATCAATTACAAAGTTTGACTGTTGTGCAGCAGCACGTCTATTAAATAGGCATAACATTCAGGAATATTGACGAATTCAAGAAGTGACTGGTGAAGTGTGGATTGGTCTGGAGCAGAACGTTATCAACGCTGCTATCAACAAATAGAGAAAGTGTCTCCGAGCCGAGCCCATGTTAGTGGGCCAACATTTCAAACATTTTTGTAGGCAGTTAAAAAATGGACAATTAGATAAACTAAAAAAGAATCATCAATCTGTTGCATATATTGACTTTGCAAAGGCATTTGACAGCGTTTGTCACAATAAACTATTATTAAAACTGTCGGCTTACGGTATTTGTGGTACACTGTTGAGTTGGAT
>Ga0209367_1007204_pt1 | contig 15339 bp, 9 predicted proteins | sample WorMetLIZISLAND2_FD_187412 | JGI IMG/M metagenome (GOLD analysis project Ga0209367, IMG submission 187412) | Marine gutless worms symbiont microbial communities from Max Planck institute for Marine Microbiology, Germany - Olavius geniculatus... ... | reverse complement strand
TTTGATGATTATTTAACTGTGTTGTTTCAACGATGTTATTAAATTGGTGTTGTAGCCGAAACATTTTTGAATGCTGAAAAATCGGTAAGCGGTCATGTTAAAAAGTCTATAACTTCGTCGTTTTTTAACAGAATCAAATTTTACTTGGCAGTTAGATGTAAAAGGTTTCCATAAATAAAGCTGTAAAATTTCATATTAAAATCTCAAACGGTTGCTAAGAAAACGGCGAAAAAATTTAGGGGTCTACTTTTTTCTGCCGCACCCTGTATAGCGACTTTCTTCTTTCCTCCTGTTTATTCATCGATGGGATCTTCAGTGATCACAGCAAATTTGCTTAAGAGTATATCGGTGAAAGGATTTTTAACACACACACACACACACAGACACACACGTGTTTTAACAATATCTGATGTGCACAGTTATGACAGAAGTGCATGAGAAGGGCAACTTTTCGTCGTGCCGCCAGCACGAAGTGAAGTCCCTACCTTGTCACGTGATTCCGTGCACATTCACGGACATCGTGCACGGGAACGGGAGACTGCGGCTGTAGCCGGTGATAAGCTGGTGACGTGCTTGATGGTGACGACGGCGTCAGAACTGTGACGTGATCCGAGTCAGTCAGTCACGCATGACCACGTCGAGGATCGACGCAAGCTGGCACGGAGCACAGGTGTGAAATTGAGGGGGCTTTTGCAGACACTGGCGTAGCCATATTGGGGCAGTCGGGGTACGTGCCCACTTAGAAGACTACAAGATAGTGTCACAATGCACTAAACACTTTATTTTCACACAAAATCGGAACATTTTATGGGAAGGGGCACAACCCCCCAACGCTTCTTCTGGCGGGAAGAGATACCCTTGCCCGCATTCTTCACATCCCACCCCTCAAGTGATAAGCTTACATCCAGATCCTGGCTACGCTACTGTCCACGGCGGGCGGGGAGTGTGGAAGGCTGCGTGTGGCAGTACCCATAGCGCGGCGTCATCAGTACACCGGGGTCACGGGGTCACCGGATCACACTAAAGCACAGCCTGGTCACTTCGAGGACACACCGACACCTTGCCCCGTGTCCCACCAGCCAGTCCAGTAGACCTGCAGTGTCACTGTCAACACTCAACGACATAGCTATTGCTAGCCGCAGAGTCTAAACAAACGAATACGATTCAAGAATCGCTTATAAACAGTCGGATGCTCCCCGGCTCATATACAAAACTTTGCGAAACTCTTTCGGGGTTTATTGCAGTCGGAGTGGGCTTAAGTGGCACGTTGACATCTCCTTCGTACAACACCGCAGTGTTAGCGATAAGCATAGGCCTAGTGCAAGCCTCCTCTATCTGAGCTACACAAACCAAATGGGACAGTGTTCCAGGTTTAGATCCACCGGAATGAAATTCGGCTAGAACGAAATCCCACTAAAATCCAATATCACCGAAGTGAGACCTGACAGAAGATAACCATATCAAATAAGCCGCACATTCGAGATAAATTTTTATACTCGTTCAAATGCTTCGAACTCTGCTTACATATTCTGTCTGTCTGCTCTGTCACACTTGCAATGTACACAAGTAGCCTAGGCTACCCGTAAATAACACACAAACATTTATCATGGCGTGACAATCATGGAGAAAACAGAGCAAATATACTACCCTTCACGTGCCACGTAGGAACGGCCAGGCTGAGTTAACTCGTGTTTAAGTATCACTTCTCTAAATTGTACAAACACGAGGTATTCAGGAGAAGGGAAGTGAGAAACCAATAGAGGTTTTGGATCATTAAGAAGACAATTATTTTCGAAATATGGCGTACTGGGATTTTGTTATTTTTACTTTCCGTTAAAAAAACATGTTTGGTCAGTCACGTAGGGGACCGGTTCAAGTCAGTGCTGCTTTGGTTAGCTGTCACTGGCTGGTCTGCATGTCGAGTTGTTTGTGTGACGACGATTTACTGTTGTCATACACCGGCCGGCCTTCCCGGTCGCGTTTACTCGCCAGAGGCCGCTTTACTGCGCCGTGTCACCGAATCACTTCGTGGTAGTCTTTGTATTATGTGCATGAACACCGGCTCCAGCGCCAGGCGAACGTTTACATAGGATGCGTGCGAAACCAGGACTGTGTGAATTAGGCCTATACGCCGAGGGTCGCGAAGTGGGACAGAACATAGGCCCCATGCTGCTGCTGCTGCTGATGCTGTCACGAGACAGAATGATGATGCGGACGCCATAGGACCAAAAAATCCCGTGCTCCCGGTTTCCGTCCGTCCCTAGAAAAAAAACTTGCGTCTCTAAAATTGTTAGTGGACCCTGAAGAACATTAGCGCAGTTCTTAGGTTGTTTTCAAAGTTTTTCTGAAAAAAAACTGTTTACATATAGTCTGTAATGCTGCGGTGTATTTAGTTGTAATGGGTACTATTTTCTATTTTGCGCAGTCATTTGTTCTTAAAAGTTTTTGTGTAATATTACAAAAATAAAAATTCACAAACAATTTTACCTCCACCCTACTTTTAGGTCATAGCGGGACGAACCGAACAGAACTACGACGGTGCTAAGGGGCTCCAGTTTTCCAGTTTTTTTTCACTGATAAAAACAAAACTTCAAAGTACAAGGCCATGCAGGGCTAAGAAACAACGCCGCTGCATGGCTGCAAGTCTGTATCGCTACCGGATCGCAATTTATGAACGCAAACGTTGGATTGTGACATCACAATATCGTACATAAAACGAAGATTATTAGTCATAATTTAAATTAACATAATACGGTAAGTGACGATGAAAAGAGACTGAACGAAAGCAAACAAGCAAACGGCTATTATTATTTTTTAAAACTCTCCGTACTAAATTCCCAAGAGTAGAAAAACTAAACAAAGTGTAAATGACTGCCACGGCGAACTAATCGGGCGAAAAAGTGTCCAAGAGTGAGACCGCATTACCTCTTTGCAGAGCCACGAACAGCCTTTGAAACAAGAATGTGGTTTCCTTGCTGTCCATTCATTATTATTATTACCGGTATTATCGATTGGCATTTTTAAGAATCATTAAATCGCGGTGTCACGTGAGGTGCAATATCAGGCCTAACAGTTCGCCGTATAACTGAAGATTATGGTCGGAAATTACCGCGGTCAATCAAGGTCGTGCAGTTAGTTAGTTGAAGATACAAACAAATAGGCGCAAGACAGAAAGCAGAGCCACTCGATCTGCCCGCAGCGGCGGCTGACCAGGCGTCCGTCGACCGCGAAATGACGCAGTAAACTGCCGCGTAAACAACACGCAGGATGATGATGACGACACTGCCGTAGTCACAGGGGGCACTAGGGCACGTCCCCCTAAGAGTTTACCCAGTTACTGAAATTACAGGGTGTGCCAAAAAATGACCCAAGTTGTTTTTTTCTGAACTTCGTCAAATTTCCACCGAATTCGATAATTTTTTACTTTTGGCATACGGATAGCCAAGACGATAGAAATACGTAAGGTACACTTATTGTCCACCTCACTTAATTTATGTCAACGCAATTAATTTGTGTAAACGCAGATGCTCCCTCCAAATTGTTGCATTACACGGTGACTATCACCAGTATCAGATTGTTCACTTGTTTATTAGCATTTTGGCAAATAGTACCATATGATGTAATAATTTTGTCGTATTAAATATTTTACGCTAAAAATAGCAGACAACAAAATAACTGATTGATGAGCTTAAAACGCATTTTATTTATAAATGAGTGCTGTGCATTTTGATCAGTTGATCGTTAACGCCGCTGTCAGCCATCACGTCTAAGCCATACACTTTCAACTTTGGGCATAAATTCTGATAATTAGAAAGCAAGTTGTTACAAAAATTTAAAAATCTGTTAAATAAATCACATTTTAGTTTACTGTGTGCTTAATTGAGTAGTTAAAACTTTAACGAAGACAGCAACTGAGCATTATGTAACAGTTTAAATCATCTACATTTTACACGGTAGTGCGTTGACATAAATTACGTGAGGTGGACAATAAGTATGCCTTACGTAATTCTATTGTCCTGGCTATCTGCAAGCCAAAAATTATCAAATTTGGTGGAGATTTGACAAAGTTCTGACAAAAACAAGTTGGGTCATTTTTGGCACACCCTGCAGTAGTGCCGAAAATGCACCAATACACCTCATTTTCACACCAAAAAATCGGGACAATTTCTGGGAAGGGGGCACAGCCCAGACCCTTTCTCTGATGGGAGGGGACCGAAGACCCCTTCCCACCCCTCACTTCTCAAGTGCCTCCCTATATCCAGATCCTGGCTACGCCACTGGATGTCGACTTGATGTGATGCCTTGCCTGGAACGACGACAGGCTATACGCACGCACCTGCGGAGCGGGATGGTACTTAGAAATTCTCTGTTACTGCCAATGACAATAACATCACAACACTGCACAGCGTAAACAGCCTAAACATGGTCCACACGAATTACTGCAGTCAACAGCTGTTTTGATGAAGAGAACTAAACGCCGAAAAAAATTAGAAAGCGAATGAAAATAAAGTAAAAATTAAAGCTGCTGAAGCGTTAATTTTTTTAACGCGTTAACGCATTGCGTTATTTTTTTAACGCATGCGTTAACGCGTTAATAACGCATCATTAATATTGCAGGGAGAGGGTGGATTTGTCGGATCTGAAAATGACGGATCACGAAGAAACAATGGCTGGAAATTGCAACACCTGGAAAATGAAGAACCAAATCGCACCCTGTCATCTGAATATTATTATTGACACAGGATATTTGACCGGCAAGTTAAGTTACTTGAATTAATTTGATCGTCAAATAACTGCAATTTAGCGGAATATTGGAACTCCTGCTTTTCAGAATTTAGTAAATTTAGTTTTTTTTACCCATATGCGTTAACTTTTTTAACGCGCGTTAATTCATTAACGCGTTAAGGCGTTAAGTTAGCGAGTTAATTTGACAGCTCTAGTAAAATATTTTGACGGACGCCGATAGACAACTGACCTACGCCGACGGCCGACCAATCTTTTCTGCCGACGAGATGCAACACCAAGTTGTATTTTGGTGCAACGCAAACGGCAAACACACTCACCCCCAAGCAGCATATAGGAAATTGATTAAAATAATTGCCTAAATGAGGTTCGAGGAGCTCAAGCGGATTCATATATGATCAGTAGCGTAGTAGAATGTTAACAATACTTTTCCTTTTTTCGGCGCTGTTTTACGTATTTTAATATTGCCTGAAATGAAAGATTGATTGACATTGACTTAACATAAGCGATCTCGATACGAAGACACCTATAGGCGTCTTTGCTGCCACAGCGCAGATAACAACGTTTATACTGTATAACAGGCCAAATGTGTTGGAAAATCGAAGACTCGCAGCCTTGACACAAAATATTGTTTTACAGCAGGGTTCACGACGTCAGCGAAGTGCATGGCAGTGGAGTGAACACATGATCACCAAACACGGACGTCAATAAGCCCCTACATTAGCGACAAAGGTCATGTCCACCTCAAAGCTTCGGCCGGAAAACACCGATGATTTTGAACTCCCCAACTAGAAAGATCATGGTTAAATGGAATTACTGAAAGATGACTATTTTTAGTGTCAGCCGAAAAGTCGTTTTAAGGCCAAGGATGCACTAAAATAGTTTGCGGGCGGGAGCTTCATTTCAGACGCCGCTGAAAAGCTTACGACACCCCGCTCCCTCCAAACTCGCCAGTCGGTTACTGTTGGATACAGATCTATATCAAAGTATAGCAGATTGACGCGTGTTGACATTGACGAGAAATGACAACTGTTGCATGGCTGGACGCTAGCAAGTACCTGCTGCGCATGTGCCGTGACGACTTATCACACGCATCAGCTACAGCCGCTGAGCCCAACCATTAGTCACTCCACCGCTGAATGGGGGTGCTGAAAAGAAAATGACGAACGAATTTGCAGAGCATGAAAATGCAGGACATGAGATCAGTGTTTGAATTGTGAAAAATTAGTTGGGGGAGTTGAACTTTTCGACGGTCGGAGCCCGACCAAAATTATGATGTAAATTGTATGTATATAGTATATAGCTGACCCCCCCCGTACATAATTTGACAGTGTGTTAGGGGGTTGGGAAAACAGTTGGGGGGGAGTTTAATCCCCAACCCCCCGGCAATTCAAACACTGCATGAAATAATTGCATAACAGGAAAGTAACGCAAAAGCGGCAAATGTTCTGGTCAACTTAATTTGATTGCCTCTAGACTATGAAGTGACATCAGTTATTGCCAGGCAAGCAAGCTGTAATATTATACAACCTAGTTTGCTGCTGACTTGTGTTTTCAGTTGTTTTGAAAAAACAGTGGCAAGTTGCATTGTAATGTAGTCTGTTTTTTTCATACGATATCTTTCTTGTCCTGCAATTTCACGTCTGGCGTTTTCAGTCAACCCGACTGACTCGCTAAAGGCCTCTGTTTCCATGGCTGAACGCTGTTCCGCCCACTGCCACTCTATTCAGTCACGCACCATTAGCGCGCATGCTGGTAGGTGCCCCTGCAGTCAACCCAGCATCAGCTCGTGTGTCAACCAAGCAAGCTGCTGTCATGGAGACGACCGGGGTCACGAGTTCAACCGAGAACGCCGAGAAGCGAATGCAGAAAGGCAAGATTTCCGCACTGTAGGCATATAGGCTTACATGCCGTAGAACTACGTACATACCGTGCTCAAATTCCAAGTACGACAGCACAGAATTCAGTCTGTCAGACTCAAGAGGAATAATAATCAGCCTGTGCATGCTTCAAAAAAGAAAGAACGGCATCCGGTAACGCGGCTTATCGGATACCAGTAAAACAGATAGGCGTTACGTGACACCAGTCTAACGGAAATTGAATTTGAAATTTAAAAGCTGATAATTGAAAAAAATGAAAAATAATGCAGGCACAATACGATATAAAAATATGTCACTGACACGAGCTCAGTAAAATCGACAGCTTCAGTCATCCAAAAATTCAAAACGGCTAATGTAAATTTCACGTATTTCATTAATAAAATTACAGACCGTAATGCTCACGATTAATGAAATTAAATGCAATTTTATTAGTTATTAAAAACTAACCTCAGTACTGTTGCTACTATCAAAGGTAAAGGTAAAGGAGCGAACCCCTCACAGAACTACGGAGCGTCACCTGCCATATGGGATCACACAGTGTTACCTGCCACCGACAGAGGTGAACGCGCCCCGCCTCAACTCCAGACAGACAGGCCGGTACTCGATTTACATACTCCGGAGGGATGAAAGGCTGATGGTGATGGACGACTTCCCAGTCTCCTTCGGTAGGCGAACGCTGAAGTGAGACTTAAAAATTTACAGTAACATTGCTCAGTAATTTAACTGAAAACGACCACGTAATTGCAACATTAATCATATATCTTACTCAAAATGCAAATGTTCTATCTGCCACCGTAAATGCCCATCTGTATAGCGCAGACCTCAATAAACGGTTAACTTTTTACATACAAGCACACAATCTTCACAAACGTTTATTTACATCCAACGAATATAATAAGAGATCCATTACTGTCCTCAGACAAACAACTTACAATGAAAGTGGTGTACAAAATGGCAGAACTGAATTGAACTAGTTCAGATCTGTAGCTTTGTACACTGCTTAAGTTATAAAGCACAGCAAAAACGTCTCAAAAATGAAAAAAAATACAATTGATCTAGTTTCCAAACACATGCCGAATGAACCTAAGTGAACAGCACATGCACTTTAGTTGACAGTGGGGCAAGACAATATGCGATATCCTGTTTATGCAACAAATGTGTATACTGGTACAAGAAATAAAAGTATAGTGCTGTGCCAAATATTGTTGCAGATACATATTAGTGCACCCACCTCACCATATAACTGTCTCTACACTACCTTGTGAAAAGCCTATTTGTCTGCATTTCTGTTTATTTTGGTGTGGAGTAAAGTAAAAATACGAAGTGTTTTATTTTACACGGTAAAGTGGCATCAGTATTTAGGCAAAGCGGACTATCCGTATACTGCCAGTTGCTTGTTGCTTTTCTAATGTTGCCTACAAAAAATTATAGACATGTTTTTAATTTTGTTGAAGTTATTAACTGAAACGCTGTTAGCTTTATCACCTCAAATACAATAAAAATGGCTTTTGTGATGACGTAATAATTACGTCAGCTCTACGTAGTGGCATGGCAGTTTAAAGGAAAAATATCTCAACAGTTCAATAAAGCGAATATTCAAGACGACTGCTGCCAAAAATTATGAAAATAGGTTAAGGTTTGACAAAGATATGTTGAAAAAACCGTAGACTCTTTTTTTCTGGACACGGTGTATATCAGGGCTAAACTTCTCCTCTCTGCAATCTACACATCAATTGTTATAAAGGCTCAACCAGTCAGCATTACTTCTGCATACAACAGGAGTCCAAACTACCTTAACTGTACTTTCTTAGATCATGACTGGCTCTAACCCAGAACAAGAGCCAAAGTAATTTGGCAAAAAGTGAAATCACTCATTTGTATTCAACAGGTGTATTCAACAGGTGGCAGCACAGGAATGTTTACAATTGCAGGTTTTGGCTGGGGGTTTGACCCCCAAATCCTCCCCTTCCCTGACGGTCAGGGACCCCATCTAACACAGCATCTCAAGTAATCTGAATATAATTGATTCTGTGCCAAATATTGTTTCGCTGAAAAAGCATTAGTCATAATCACCAGCCAGTTAGCCAACAAGCCAATTATTATTAGCTCAATAATTTCACACCACCAAGTTGCAGCCCTGTTAAAGACTACCACAATGTACAATAGCTTTAACAAAAAAACGCATCTCCAGTTACTATGCAGTTAGTACTAACTGAACATCTTCAGCACAGTCTAACGACTATCTCACAGCAACACTGTCCAATGTCTCGCCGTAATTAACTGTCAGCTGTACAGGGCCTCTTGTTGTGCCAACTAGGGGTTTACAGTGGGATTACAGCTTTGGTTTGTGCAGAAGTACGTTTTGTTGAAAAAAGTGTGCCAAAAGTTTTAATTTATTAAAATATGCGCTAAAACAAGCAGTACATACATGTAACTTATGTACGACAGAAATTACAAATAGAATGCAAAAACTGCTTTACAAACCGAGGCATTGCAGAAAAAGACAAAAGTACGGAGTCATTAAAAACTGCAACCACAAGTGATAATACAACAAGGTATGCAAATCTTCACATACTACCAGTCTGCCACATTATGTGAGCTTCGAAATGGCATTAAATGCGGGAAAATGTGATATGCAGATTTTTTTTGCAAAATATGCACTGTATGCTTCGATCACATATTTGCAAATATTACTGATATCGCTAGCAGTCAGCATTCAATAGTAACATCATCATCATCATCATTATTAATGACCACACACAGACAGAGCCGGTGAAGACCACACAAGATGTCCACGCACGGCTCAACTGTTCTAACAGTCAGTCTGGTGACTCTCATGAGTCTAGAAGTAGATGTGTCGAGCGTCAGATGGCGACTGCTCCATCGGACAGTAAGGACACTTCACTCTGCACAAGGCAATGTCATACCATACACGATACAGCATCCATTTGACAATCTTAAATTCACTAATGCCATTATTCACAAGCCACTTATGCTTTCAATCAAATGTACACTATCAATCAGAGTTGGTGAACTGTTTCTCTTACAGAGCAATCAGACTACAGAATGATGATATCGCACAGACGTACTTCTGTTGAAGTGTGGTGGTGTGGTCAATGTGTGGTAGCAGAGGCGCCCACTTGGATCCACTTGTCAGCTTCTGAAGCGCATCGCGTGAGATGACGTGACCACAGACCAGACGCACCGGAGGGTTACTGTCAGTACTCTGTTGACGAAGGATTGGACAAGCAAACATCGAGTGAAACCGACACTCCGGACCGAGGTCTATCTCAATCTAACCACAGCACACACACAAACACACATATCATATCAACAGCATCCAAGCCACTGTTATCCTTGAGCTATTATAATAATTAATCTAGCATATTGTACTAATTTTGTATTAGAGACATCTTAAGCCTACATGGCCTACACGTTGATGGTGTGGCGTAGTGGTAACCAATCAACGGAAGTTGCTCAACAACAGGCCAGCTTAGTACTTGCCGCGCTCAATGTATTCAATGACTGTCCGTTGTAACGTAAACCATCTTGGTAGGTAACCAGCCACATAGGTTGACTCAGCCTTCTACCATCCATGGGACGGTAAAATGAATATCAGCTTTCGATGATGGATGTAGTCACTATAGCTGCCTATAGGTAGATCTATTAGCTCAAGCTGATCAGCTTGGTCCAAAGGTCGGCTGCCACTTGGTACTGTGCTACATTTGTCAGATGAACCAGGTAAAGTCTCACAATGGCAGGCCATGAAGACAGTACCATAAACATCGGCATTAGTAATATTATTATTAATATCATCATCAGAGATAATGAGACTAACACAAGATTAACTACAAAAAATAACGTAAAGTAATATAAATGTAAATTATTCCTCAGTTTCTTACTTACTTATTTACTTACTGAAAAACAGCATTTGGCCTGGAAAAAACTGCTCCAAACGAGGCAAACAAGTAACTCGATGTAAAACAGTACAAAAACAGCATTCAAATATTTTATACAGACAAAAGTGTGTGTAAGATGTGGTAACACAGGCTGAACAATCAGTGTTTGAATAACTGCTTAGGACTGTCTGCTTCGAAGACTCACAGAAATAAACTTGAAAGCAAAAAACTTGCAGTGACTGTCTGAACTGTATGAGAGAGCTCAGAGATAACACAGCGTCACCACCTACAGGCAGTTCATCGCGACTGCTCCAGACACTTGTCAACGTGTTCTGATGCATCACCTGACGTATTGTCAACAACGGTGCCAGCGCCTTACTGCCACCTTTCACTCTGCAACAAAACGAGCAAAAATTAAAACATAAAACACATGACATTATAATTCTGATAGCAATTCCTGCACGACTAAATTATAATAAAAGGATGCAGAACATACTACAGATATTCACGGACATTAAGAAGAACAAAGTACATTCATTTATAGGCACACAGACAGACATACAGACATATACATTGCATAGAACTACAAACGAGTACCGGAAAGTTCTAAGTTGCTTGAAAGGTTTAATCAGCAAAAATTTACTATAAATTAATCAGTAAATTCCGGTAGCAAAAAGTTATTTAGATCTGTCATACTTTGCTAAATCTGTAGCAGCTGTACAGTACAATGAGATTAATCAGTCTTCCCTACAGCACAAACTGCTCAGGTATACAAAAACTGTTGAGAATAACTGAATAAGCTAATACAGAAACTAAATTATGTTAGTTAAGTTTCAAAGATTCAACTACACAAATTAACCTAATATAAGAAACAGTAACACACATAGAAAATTTAGTTAGTAAAACTGAAAATATCAAAATGTGTGAATATATACAGTGACTGTTGATCCGAACAGCAGCAAAATTACTCTGAATTTCCAAAAAACGAGAACATCACATTACTAACACTATGCTGAGCGGACTGTCGACACTAAGCCCCAGCAGTGCACACGCATCCCGCAGAAACACTTCTTCAATCTCCGTCCAGCCGACCGGATCCAGCAAGTGCGCATATGGCGAATTCTCCAGTCCGTGTCGAACATACAGCAGTGAACCCATCAACTCCTGCAACTCTGTGCAAACACACATCAAAGATACTCAAAACTGATGGAAATATTAGCTATTCTATGACATGATATACGTTGCAAACGTTGTTTTACATAATCACTGGAAACTGATGTCTAACAGTTGCAGATATTAGAGTCAAGCATAGGGTTAGGTTTACAGTCAGGCTTATTAACTACAATTTAAGCACTTATTCAGTGAAAATATATTTTCGGCTGTTAGAAGTCTGTCAATCATATAAGCTGATCAGTACATAGCATAGCTCCAAGTGCTTGGTCTGACAATTTGATCAACAAGACCAACAAAATTCTCAGTCTTTCGTGACACCAATTAAAAATAGAAAAAAAGCTACCATTATATAAAGAGCAGATAAAAATGTATTAAAAATCTATAAACAAATTAGTTTCAAAACTTTCCACCTCTCCTCTCAAATGCCACAAAAGTAGACATGACGTGCAAACTTCAAAATGGTGCTGATCAGCGGGGCAACAGTGGACAATACAAACCTTTGCTGTGAGCTGCGGCAAATGGTGCAAAGTTCTTAGCATACTGCACGGCGTCCGACTGTCCGCAAGTGCCACGCTCAACGTATTCAATGAATCGCAACCGATGAAGCTTGAACTCAAGTGAACTGTTGTGCTGACGCAGCTGCTCGCGATTTGTTTCTGCCCATCTGACATCATTCATCGTCATCAGCAGCAGCAGAAGCAACAACACATTACTGCTTCAAAACAGCAGCCTTTAAAACCTGAAGTTTGCCAAAATGGCCATACACCAGAGTTGTCAAAGCAAGGGCAAAAAAGCTGAACTAGGCCCGTTGCGTGGGAGCTCATCCCCATGACAGCACTTTGAGCTGGCGAGGGCAGAGCCCAATTAAGCCAGCATACAGCCCAAGTCAGTCAGAAACCGACTGGATCGGTATGCTTGCAGTCCTGGCCACAGGGCCTACTGTTGCGCAGAACTCGCCCTTTCTTCCCTAGCGATGGTCTTGACCACCGCCAGTACTCATTTTACCATCCCACAAAGGGTAGAAGGCTGAGTCGACCTAGTTGGCTGGCTCTGTACTGTGGACAGTCACCCATCTAAGTACTAACCGGACCCGGCGTAGAGTAACTTCGTTTCATCCAAGACACGTCACCAACTACGCCACGCACATAATGGTTATCGCTAACATCTAACTCATTTGTAAAACCATCAGTGTTTGCACACAATATGCCACCACACCAACTTCCACTCCTAATAATGCTGACATCACACAGTGAACCAAGTTCTACTTAAATATGACAAAAGTCGACGTGCAGAAGAAACTGGCATATCTGACATAGTTTCTTGTAAAATGCTGGTGCTCCATGCAATTAACCTGCAAGGAATGCCAAAACTAAGAGGTCTTACATTTGTTGCCAAAAAGTTTCTGGTACAATAGTTTCATATAGGCTATTTTCATCAAAAGACAACACAAGAAACTTGTACAATAAAGTCAGAACAGCATAGCATAGCTACTAGATATTTTACTACATCCCACAAGACAATCTGATATGTGACATGAATTTGACTTTTATTTGCACTACAGAAATATCTTACTTAGTTCCTTAGTACTACAAGCTTTTATCTCCTTGATAAATTCTGTTAAAGTTGTCACAAAGTCAAAATTAGCAACTAATGGAAAACGACTTGAAACACACTGGAGGCTTTTCTCTTTGTGAAGAAACAGTGAAAAAGCTCTGAAAAGTAAGTAAATCATGCAGCCTAATCTAAAGAATACTGGTAACATAATTTATACAGTGCACAAAACTCTCTCAGCAGATATCAAACCAGGTATGTCATGAATTATATAGAGAAGATATATATGCTACCTTAATGCAGGATCCAGATCTTTTCGTTGCAAAGACTCTAGAATATAGTGAAGTTCAAAGAATGGCTTCATCTGCTCGCTGTCAAACTCTATATTGGACTCCTACAACAACACACGGTGACTGTCATCCCAACTCGAACAACCAAGAAATGACTAGTAGAAAAACACATAACATACAAAATACAGAAAAATTATCAGAAAGACATCAAAACATTTACGATATAACACTACATTGTCACAATATGACTCAAAAATAATCCACTGTGCAATATGAAATAACTTCCACAGCTATAGGTCTACATCACTGACTACAGTGACAGCAGTTTTGGCTACTAAATGCAAGTAAAATTACCCAATTCACTCTACTTAATCTGCAATGTCACAAAGATTACACTGACACTCAAAAATAGCAGTGAGCGATCCAAAATCTAACCACTGCCTTGCTGAATCATGCCCAATCTTCAATCAATCATTCCAAAACAGCTATCAATTTTCCACATTATCATGCATCCAAATGTACAAACACACAAGAAACTCAAGATGCAGTTCTTTGGGGGGGGGGGAAATTATATAGCAAAAGTAACACTTTACCTCAATCAAGCTCTCGGCAATGTCCAGTTGACCCTGACGAAGAAAATGCTCGATGACAACCTGGTTGATCTTCTGTCCGACCTCGGCACCTTCAAATGCTTCATCCACGTAGACAGCATTGAAGTCGGGTGTGAAATTCTACAACATGATGCACAGAAACGTCTCTACTGGGCATGCACATGTTATAAAATGTATCAGATCGTGTTGCAAATACTGTTAGAAATCTCACGGGATTGTCACACTGTAGAAGGTGCTCTCTGGTTACAAGACGCAGCAACTCATCACTTTTCACAATAACAAGAGCAAAAGTATCAGAGCTACAGAGCATCACCGGCCATACTGGATCACACAGCTCTGAGTCAGAGTATTACCTGCTATCCTGCTTCAATACCAGCAAGACAGTGTACAGTCAGTACTTGATTAACCTATGCCAAAAAAATGAAACGCTGAGTTGAGATTGGTGTTGGTTATATATATGGTTTACCTGTATGCAGAGAATCACCCATTCAAGTGGTAGCCACTTGATAACAACTTGACAGGGAGTCCAACATACAACTCCGATCATAAGGCGACACCCTACCACTGTGACACCCAAGGGTGGCGAAGAGTAAGGGTCCAGGTGTCTGGACCCCACCCCAGCCTAGAACAGGATGGCTCATAAGATTTGCAAAAATCTGTGCTTTTTTAGATAGATAAGGAAGGGGGTGGGGTGAGGGTAGTGGCGATAAATCAACAACAACTAGACCTAAACACCCTAGCTCTGAAAACCTGGTGCCGACCCTGGCGGCACCAAGACACCACCTAAGAGAAGACCAGTAATTACAAATATTGCAGCTGAAAGTGAAACATTAGAAAGACAATGCCATGATAGAACACCAAAAGATGCTAAGTTAAAAGCAGGCAAACCTTATCGATGGCCTTGCCAACTTTCGAGACCATGCAGTGAAGTTCCTTGTGATCAGCACTGAGTCTTGAGCCGGTGTCTTTAATCTTCTTGATGCACTGGTTCAACAACGCCGTGTGTGCTGGACTCACCGTCTCCGACTCACCCGCTGTACACAGATACATCACCAGACTATGAAATCAAGTTATACAGCGTGTGGCCAAAAGTGTGTCATAATGGCGGCGGCGCAAACGCTCGATTCGTTTTTTGCCAGTTAAATTCAAACATCGTAAACAACATTATTTCAACAAAAGCGCTTACCTGACA
>Ga0209367_1007202_pt1 | contig 15341 bp, 5 predicted proteins | sample WorMetLIZISLAND2_FD_187412 | JGI IMG/M metagenome (GOLD analysis project Ga0209367, IMG submission 187412) | Marine gutless worms symbiont microbial communities from Max Planck institute for Marine Microbiology, Germany - Olavius geniculatus... ... | reverse complement strand
GATATGAAGTATATGTATTGGCATAAATTTCAACACCATATAATATATAAGGATGCACAAAACTAAAATATAACATTTTCAAACAATCTAGAGGTAACTTGTGACCAAGTTTGTAAAATATTCCAACAAATTTAACTAATTTTGAATAGATATAATCAATGTGAATTTTCCAGTTAAGCTTATCATCAATCCACACTCCAAGATATTTAACACTGTCACAAATTTTGAGGTTAGCTGCATTAATTTTTAGGTCAATTGTACTGTAATCATTAGAATTTGATGGGTCATTTGAAGAAGCCGAGTAACAAGTTTTGTCAATATTAAGGCTAAGTTTATTTGCTAAAAACCATTTATTTAAATCACTAAGTAGACTGTTAGATTTAGTACTTGTTTCAGAAAAAGATTTACCGAAAAAAAACAAATTTGTGTCATCTGCAAATAATTTAAGTTTAGCCTCACACGCACAGTTTTGTATATCATTAACACATATGAGAAAAAGCAGAGGACCCAGGATAGAACCTTGTGGAACTCCGAAGGTTATGTCTAAAATATCCGATTTGGCATCAGCTAAAACAATAAACTGTTTACGATTTGTTAAGTAGTTTTTAAACCAACTCAACATAGTACCTCTAATGCCATATATAGATAGCCTGTGAATTAAAATGTCATGATTAACCGTATCGAATGCCTTCTGAAGGTCTAAATACACGCCTATAGTTTTTTCATGATTATCTAAGTGCCTATATATGCTATCAATAACTTCAATTAAAGCTAAAGAAGTACTATGAAATTTTCTGAAGCCAAACTGATAATCGTACAGTATGTTAAATTTTTCTAAATAAGCACTTAATCTATTTTGCATTAATTTTTCAAGTATTTTGCCAAATATACTTAACAGTGAAATAGGACGATAATTACACGATGACTCTGGATCATCTTTCTTGTATATTGGTACAACTTTTGCAATTTTTAAGGCATCTGGAAATACACCTGATGAAAATGACAAGTTGTATATAAAAAGTAATGGTTGTAATATTTGAGGTAAAATAGATTTAACTAACTTAGGACCAATATTATCATAACCCGCACTTTTTGAACAATTTAATCCAATGATAATTTTTTCCAGTTCATAAGCATCAACTGGCTCACAGATCATGGATTGTTTTTGAGAACAGGGAAAATAATCTGCAAAATTATTAGTGCGATTGTTTTTATTAGTTTGATCAAGGTCATCGGTGGTTGGAGATAGACCAAGACAACCTGCCTATTAATTGTTTGACATTAAATGTATTGTGGATAAGCGTTAGATCGCAAAGGAAAACTTCTTACACGAATAATTAGCTACGAGTATGTGGCTTAAACTCGGGCATGCATAATTGAAGCGATCTAGTGCAGGGGCAACATTTTCAAATCAGCGGTTGAATTAAAGGAGGCGGGGGTAGGCCTAGGAAATTCATTGGAAAACTGGCCATATCTCAGAAACGGTGAGAGATAGGGTCAAGGTTACTATCAATCACTAATAGGAAGTAGAATATGGGCTTTTAAATAACTCTAAAATCATTGACCTTGATGACCTTGAAGGTCAGTACTGCAACATACTGTAGGCCTATAGACTGTAGCGCGTTTTAGGTAGCACGGCGTTTTTATTGTGAGAAAAAAATTACGAAACCTGCGCCCGATATTCTTACTGATTATATAAAAACTAGCGTTAATTGTAGGCCTAGCTTTCGAGAGCAGCGTTCCGTTAACATAGCGTGCATAGAACTGTGTCACCTCTGAGAAATCGCTTTCTTTCTGTGACTGTTATTCGGACGCTGGGCTTCGGACGTAGGCGGTACGGTCGGCTTTCCCTAGCGACAGCTGGACTTCTTGTTTTCTGAGCCTGCTAAAATGAAAAGATTCATGAAAGAAGTTCATTTGCCAAAATTATAAGAATGCAATAGCCTATGACACTTTTTATGGCCCGAAATGCATGGGCGGCGCTTGGAATCAGAAGCTGGGGGGACAACGTGCGGGCAAGACACCAAGACAGGGAGGCAATACTTGGTGTGTAGGCCAAATATCGACCTTATTCAGTTTTTTGTGTGCATCAAAAAACGTTGCGGGCTCAAGGGGCAGAGCCCCTATCGGGGAGTCGGGGGGGCAAAGCGTAGCTGAAACACTTTTAGCTTTTGGACGTGCAGTGGAAGCCGTAAATTTGCCTGCATTTTACGCGCGATAGCAGAAAGTTTTGCGCGTCTTAGCCATGGCCTGGGCGTCTGTCCGTCCGTCTGTCTGTCTGTCACACTGGTGTATTGTGTCAAAACGGTGCAAGCTAGGATCACGAAGTCTTCAATGTGGGCTGCCCCAAAACTCTAGTTTTTCGTGACAAAATTGCGTGCCCCTGGGTAAGGGGGTTTCCCTCGAACGAGAACGTCAAAGAAAGGTACCCCTAAAAGACGTTATTTTGCCGCTATTGGCACTCATAGTGTGAAAACGGTTGCAGATAGGTATATACTTGCTGCATATCATAACAAGCACTGGTGACAGGATTTTTAGATCTGTCAACATCGATGACCTTGAAGACGTTGAATCCCCAAAAAGAGGTTTATATTGAATTTGTTGCAATTTTTGGCAGCAGCGCACATTTCAACAGTGAATTGTGACGAAATGGCTTGAGATAGACCAAGATACGCGGGCGTCAAAGTGGTTATTTTACTGCTATTGGCTCATGTAGCGTGAAAACGGTTGCAGATAGGTACACACATGTTGCTTATCATAACAAGCACTGGCGACGGGCTTTTTGGATTTATTAACACCGATGACCTTGAACAACCTTGAACCCCCCAAAAAGGGTTTATGGTGATTTTTTTTGCAATTTTTGGCTGCAGCGCACATTTTAGGAGTGAATTGCGACGAAATGGTTGGAGATAGACCAAGACAACCTGCCTATTAATTGTTTGGCATTAAATGCAGATTTTAGCAATTTAAGTCTTGACCCTCTATAGGTTCAAAGAGGCCTGCGTAGGCGGGCATCAAAGAGGAGTATTTTCTTAAAAGTGGTCATTTTACTGCTATTAGCTCGTCCAGCGTGAAAACAGTTGCAGATAGGCACAGACATGGTGCTTATCATAACAAGCACTAGTGACGAGCTTTCGAATGGCGTCAACACTGATGACCTTGAATGACGCTGAATGACCTTGAACTTTGAATGATAGAGAATTTTAGTGTTTTTTTGCAATTTTCGGCTGCGGCGCACATTTCAAGAGTGAACTGCGCCGAAATGGCTGGAGATAAACATATAGACAACCTGCGTAGGCCTATGAAATTTTTAAGCATAGAACATCCACTTTTATCAATCTAAATTTCGACCTCTCAAATTCAAGGAGTCTTCCATATGGAGGCCTCAAATTTGGGTACTCCTTCAAAACGCATTGTTATTTTATTGCATGCTGTACACGATTGCCTAGATGGCAGGACCGCTGCTATCGCGCGTCACGTGAGCTTTGCTCAGATTATTTGTTTAATGTTTGGAAACGCAAAAAAATCACAGATATTTGTGTTGTCTGGCATGTGTGTGGTTACCAGAGGGCACTTTGTCACCATCAAAATTTCCTCTCGGGGCAGCTGGGGGGGCATACTAGAGGCAGCCCCCTACCTCCCATCTGGTGCCGCCCATGCCAAAATGTATAAACAAGACAACATTTAAGCAACCACATACTTTTCATAGTTTATAAGCATAAATATTAATTCACATCGAGCAGACTGTACACCGACGACAAAATAGCAATACACAGTTGAACAAGGATTGTCGGACTAGTGCCGACATATTACGCATCCGTCCACCCAGACTCAGAGCTTACCCTAACCCTGACCTTTGGACCCACTGACCTGAAAACTGGCATGGGTCTACTGGTTACTCCTGTGGCCCTAAAAGTTCACACTAATTTTGGGGTTTCTGCGCCTTTTGTTTTCGAGCTAGAAACTCACACAGAACAGATAGAGAGACTGTAATGCGGCTTTTATAAAGGACGATCAGCTGCATAATAATTTGGGCCAAGTCTAACATAATATATATATTTTAGTCTTATCACAGTAATTAAACATACATAGTTATTGAAAAACTTTAACACACACACCCACACAAGCAATGAAGCGAGCAAAATATAGGCAGACCTTACTAAAATAGACGATGCTATCTAGACCTAACTGCATTCTCACCTTTCCACGATAGACCTAGACCACACTGGCACACGAAACTGTTTTGATAGGCTGCTACGCCCGGCCGAAAGGTTATGTGCCAGGGTCTGTCCGTTTGTCTGTCTGTCTTTTTGTCTGTGAGATAATTTAATAAGTTACAAGCGGATTTTGATGAAATTAAGCGAAATGATGGGTCATGGCCGAAGGCATATTTTGCTGGCTTTCTGGTTCAGAATGCTGATCCAAACTTCCTGAATCCGAGCTTAAGGGCCGGTTGCACCAACCAATTTTAAGTACGTACTTAGTTAAGTACCACTTAAATTTAAGCAGTACTTAACCAGCTACTTAAATCGATTCCGTTGCACCAACACAATCCGCACATCACTTAGCTAAGTGGCTCACTTAACTACACACAACTGCGGTATACAGAGCCCGTTGTGTTCGCCAGGTGACGGTCTGATGGAAGCACCATTCTGCACCAAGCTAGTTCGTGCTGTCCCATCACTGATATTCCAGTTACTGTAAGCGACTCTCATCGCGATTTCAGCCATGGATGCGTCTTACCGTCGGTATTACACTGCACGGCTGCCGAATCGACGTCCGGGAGTCGCTCGTCGAAGACTGCAGGCAAGAGTCACGTGATGACCGGAAGCTCTATTTAGTACGGCGCGAATCTCTGGTATGTGCTGCGATAAACCGTCGGCTGCAGAACGCATCAACCAACAACGATACACAACACTCTACTAAATTTACTGGTACAGAATCAGTCACAAACTCACCAGTAACAACACTTTTATACAATATCACTGCAAAATATAGAAGAAAAACTATGCATGTTAGTTGCTGGACCAGTAGGCCTACTACTGGTTCTTTGTGTAGCCCACTTCCTGATAATTTTATGCCCAACTTAAAACAGACCTTCGACCATATTCAAATGTCATTTTTCTCCAAAATAATAAGTCATCATTCAAATGACGTGCTATATTTGTAAATAAGGCATATCTGACCTTGAATGACCTTGAGTCGTCACTCAAGATCATTTAAGGTCAGATGCGCTCTATTGTAGGCCTTAGTTTTAAGCGTAATCACAGGCGCGCGGCAGCGCAGCCCTGTGTTAATGGCGACCGGCTAAGTTAATGGAGAATGGCAAAATTCGACCCCGCGCAGATTCGAAACCCCTCAACCGATCGACACAAAATTTGAAACGGAAGGTTACGTCCGCGAGACGACCCCTGTGCAGAATTTCGTGCAAATCCGTCCATTGTGGGCTTCTCGGCAAAATGGGTGAAATATAACGAAAATTTTTCTCCCATGTATATACCTTTTTTGTTGACCGACCTACAGGTCAGACCGCCCGGCGGATTTTCACGCGCGATGGCTCGGACAACGTGGCCTCACGCAAAGGTCAAATGTTTTCTGGAACCGAAATTCGAAGTTAATATTTAACCCCTGAAAAATCCCCCAAATTCGAAAATTGGGCCCAAAAACAGTCCTGTATAAAAATTTCACCTATAAACGGCCCCTAATCGTCATCGTAGGCCCATAAAAGTTGTATAGTGAAGAGACAGTATGGCCTTGGGAATTCTAAATATGTGGTCATTTTGGACCCCCTACCCAGAGATCACGCGACACGGGGCATGCGCAGTCAACATTCTGGCCTTTAAAAACATGCTTATGTATAAAATTTTCACCTACAAACGGCCCTTAATCGTCATCGTAGCCTCATAGAAGTTGTATAGTGAATAGGCAATGTGGACTTGGGATTTCCAAATATGTGGTCATTTCGGACCCCCTGCCTACAGGTCACGTGACACGGAGCATGCGCAGTGAACTTTTGGCCTTTAACATGGTCAAATGCAACATTGAGGCTTTATATCTCCGTAACGGTGCAAGATAGACGCATGGCTGCAATGAACCACCAATAAGAAACGACATATGCCGAGTCGAATAGTCTCGTGACCGATGACGTCACGTGACCCCTAAAAGTCAAACTCGTGACCCCAAAATCTTTGAGGCCCCGTATATTTCACCCATTTGCCGATAAGCCCCCCTTGGATGAATTTGCATAAAATTTTGCATGACGGGTCTCCTCCCCAACATAATTAACCGTGCCAAATTTTATCTCAATCGGGTCAGGGGTTTTGATTCTGTGGGGGGTCATTTTCTGAACAGCAGCTGAACGGCTGAAACACGATCAGCTCGTTGTCATTCAAAATCTTTTTTACCAAACTGTTTAACCAATTATACTTAATTGTATCTAGCTTTTTACATTTGGCTTAATATTTTATGGCTTACTTTAACCCACCTATTAACACCAACACAAAATTAAGATGTTTTATTTGTTTACTCGTTCATTCGTTCGTTCAACAGCTACACGCATGCAGCTTACAGCTAGCAGACGTGTAGCCTGTAGTGCTGTCACAGGGGACACTTGCTTTCTCCCTGAAATTTTAGCCTGTCGAAACATTTTCTCCAAAAGTACAAAAGCTGGGACGGACTGAAAATCCTCATTTTAGGGGAGATTTAAGAGCACCCATAACCTACTCTGTCAGAAATTTGCAACTTTCTGCCCTCCCCCAACGCGTTTAACCCCCCACGACGACGCCGCTGCGTGTGGTTACTTACGAATGAGTAGCCGGGTATGACGACGGCTTTGTCGGCGTGTCCGACGGTTTTCTTCTGAGCAACGACGGCCTGAAATCATAACAACATTATTCATACGAGTTTTAAACTTTGCAATAGCTCAGAGCGTCCGGTCTCAAAGGACCTGTTAAAGGGTTATAGTCAGCAAATAATATAGTCTATGGGTGATTAATTTAATGATAATAACACATTCATTGTTATAATGAAGGACACTTCCTAAGGACAGTTAGCAACTGCATAATTGCCGCCATGCTAGGCCTATGTAAGCGTGTGGTGCGGCAATTTGCGCAAGGCCGAAACTCCACTTACTGGTGTACTTCGATTTGTCATGATAGTGCACAACAAGCGGTACGGCAAATCCCCAGCAACTTGTACAACAAGTCTGCGTAAAATCGAAAACCTACCACTGCACAAAATAATGACGTCAAGATATTGTATGCAGTTGTTCTCGCGAGACTTCTGGGTAACAAAACCGCAACAACTCGAAGCAGTGTAGTTTGAGCTTGAGCAGACGACTTCGACAGAATCGTACAGACTGCATCTACATAAAGGCGCGTACAGAGCGACGTAACTGAACTGAACTGAACTCGCCCATTGGTCGGTTCAGTTCGGTTCAGTTACGTCGTTCTGTACGCGCCATAAGACTTGTATCACGTACGCTGTGAGCGGTGATGGGACCAACAGAGTGCCTCAGGTAGGTAGACCCACCGCCAGCCACGCCCGGTACTGCTCCATACTCAACGCCATACGCCGCCGCCGCAGGGTTTCTGCACAAAACACGTCATTATTCACCTCAACTATAAAGCAAGCGTTTGCTTTATTCGTTTAGCAAATCGCTTACAAAAGTGTTGATTCAACTACGGTCAGTTCACATTTACGAGTCGACTCTGACGCGAGTCAACTGTCGGCAACAGTCGGCGACAGTCGAGTCGCGTCGTCAGTTATGTTCACACCTGTGGCGCGACACAACAGCTGTGTCGCGTTGGCGTCGTAGGTGTGAATTGGCCAGGTGACAATGGCCTGCTTGTACACTGTGTCTCAAAAAACGTCCCACTTTGTGTTGTTCATATCTTTGACGAATATTTACCAATTTTCAAAATTTTTTATTGGCATGCTTTCTGGACAACTGGCAATAAAGTTGTTATTGAACACCGTAACTGTGTCGCTACACTACCAAGTGAAATATAAATGCAAGAAAATAAACTAACAATATAAGCAACAGACGTGTCGGAAGATAAAAAAAACACTTTAGTCTCGATTTTCTAGGTTCAAAGAAACCTGCGAACAAGGGCATCAAACAGCGGTACCATGTGAACATCGTTATTTTACCGTTGTTGGCCAGTCTTTCGTGAAAACGGTTGCAGATAGGCATGGGCATGCTATAAGCTTTCGCGCGTCTCGCGAGCATTAGCTTAAATTTCTTGTATGCTGACCTTACATATACTAAAAATATATCGAAGGCCTATATAATTTTATCGATACGGAACAAATTTTACAGTGATAGGTTGGTTCTTGTGTTTTATGGGTCATGCTGCCTGAGTCAAAATGAATGAATGAATGAATGAATGAATGATATGACTTCGGCATGCACGTTGCCGTTGGCGACATATTCATGCGGGAATCATGCTGTAACTGTGAACGTTCCTGTAATGCATTCAAACTGGCAGAAACCTGTTGATCAGAGCATGCATCACTTATCTTTCACAGGCAGACCGCAAATCGCACACATTACGCCACATGCTACTCACATTCATGGTGTAGGCCTACGAATAATCACGAGCACATGCAAAACCGGCGTGACGACGTCCGAGCTAACTAAACGTAATCGCATCGTAACAAGTTTTACAGCTCAGCACAAGTTTTTATTGGCATATGGCATGCATTAAACATAATTAAACAGACAACAAACATCTAAATCAATAACTGTAGTCTGCAAGCCCAATAATGTTAATCCCACAGCTTAACGAATTTAAGACATCGTTCGTACATATCGTTCCGCTGCATATCTTTCAATAAGTCTGAAATATACGTGCCTGAAGCACACAAACGGCTGACTAATTTATTGAGTAATTGCTACGGCGCCATACAAATTTATTATTATTATTTTTCATTTTATTTTAAATTTTTAATACCCCCGGTAGTAAAGATCCCGGGGGTTAAAAACAAAACTAAACGTTAAAAACTACTGGGATGACCAGAGGTCCGATGTGTCGCTTGTACAAAAACTGTCACGAACAAGAATGGCATTAAAGCGCTGCATCAGGATCGACAGCCGCGGAAACAAAAAAAATACGCCCTCGCGAGCCTCACTGGAGACGGCTGAAATTCTGATTTACTGTTATGCTTAGTGAAGGTACTACAAAAATGTCGGCGTGGTATAAAAAAATGGAGTTATATGTCTGACACAAAGATGGCCTACAGATAGTTACTATAAAATAGTATAGCGACGCTTTTTCAATCATAGGCTAATGACGTCGGTAATGTGCATTTTATTGGTCAATATTTGATAAAGTTATGTATGATAAAGTGTACTTGCAAGGTCATTCCATATACAGTACAAACGATCACAGACACACTTGCAATGACGTATCAGCAAATGGAAAATCACACACGATGAACTGTAGCATTTACCTTTCTTATCTGAGCTAAGAACTGTCTGAACTTACCCCTGTGCAGCTGCAGCAGCAGCAGCAGCCGCGGCATACGCAGCGACCGGCGTCTGGCTAGCAGCAACACGGCCAGCAGTAGCGGCTAGTGCCATTCCACCACCCACGACCTGAGGGATACAACCGTCGATATGCAGACAATCACACACACACAGTCATGAAAATGACGGTCACCGTCCGATAACCAATTACCTCCGCCAAGGAGATTATGTTTTCGGCGTTACTATCTGTCCAGTTGTCAGCAGGATACACAAAAAGTTACCGGCGGATCTGGCTGAAATTTTCAGAGAAAGTCAGACTTGGCCTAGCTTAGAGATGGTTAGCTTTTGAGGGTTATCAAGATTATTTATAATTGCCACCCACGCCTGGGGAACACAACAAAAATTGGTGGGTGTTGGCGGAGGTTAGCGCTCTCGGAGTGCCCTTCTAGTTTTAACAAGCGTCACCTGATGCCCCCCTCCCGTGCCAACAGCGCCGTTCCTGCGACTGAACACAAGCGAAATTAGGTGATCAATAATTTCCATGCAATACACAGCGGAACGTTATCCTCACGTGGCCGTCCGCCTAGAGGTGCGAAACCCTATCAATAGCCACAACCTTTGACGTCTTGAACTGAAAAATTTGCACATCGGTTACTCCTGCCCAAATGAACGTTCACGCCAATTTCGGCTTTTCTGCACGTTACAATTTTTGACTTAGAAAATCATAAGTGACAGACGGGCAAACGGACAAATGGACGAGCGGAACCCATAATGTGGCATACTAGAAATAATTTCTACAATCGTTGAAGATCGTTAAAATTAACGAGCGGCCTAGCTCGTATGCATTGTTTGCTATTGCTGATAATGCTCATTAGTTTTAATGAAACTTTCTTCGTTCTTGAGATACGGGCCACAGCCGGAGACAGGCTGACAGAACAGGTGCTCAGTAGACCACCTAGTAACATGTGCAATTTGTGCATGCTGCACCGAGTCAGCGCGGGTTACTGGTGCTGGGACGAAAAACTGCGTAAACGAAAAAAAATTTGATGAGTTAGGTTTGCTGTTTCAACAGAAAAATTATATGCACCGATTGAAACTAAAGAAAGTATCGCCCCAGTGCCGACATAAACTGCAGCCATTCATCAGGCTCAGCCTGGTGCTGAACGACTAGTAGTATATTAATTCGTACTGTAAGTAATTCGACAACACACAAATCAAAAATGCACAATTTGCACGTAATGCAGCAAACAAACCGAAATGCCAAAACTTAACTTAGACGTGATGAAACGTAAGACTAAACGTCATAAAACGGCAAACATAAAAGGACAACGAACAATATGTAGATAAAGATTTGCATCCGATCGTTACTAGGGCGGAAATATGCATGCCCATCGAGCTTGTTGTCTGTCCAATGCCAGTGCTATGCATAGCATTGGACAGAGTATAAAATCACCTTTGTGTCCGTGCGTCCTACTTTTCTTAAACTATCTTCCTTCCACCTTCCTTTCCCTTCCCCTTTCGACGACGTCACGTGACCCCAAAAGGTCAAGTTCGTGACCCCATTAACTTTGAGGCGCCATATCACAGGCTGAACGGTAGTTCAAGCCATGTGTTAACGGCGACTTCTCATTCCTATGGGGAAGCCAAAAATTTGACCCCCCACAGAATCAAAACCCCTGATCGGATTGAGATAAAATTTGGCGGGGTTGATTATATCGGCAAGGGGACCCGTCACGTAAAATTTTATGCAAATCCCTCCAAGGAGGGCTTCTCGGCAAATAGGTGAAATATACGCAAAAATTTTTATTTATATATGCCTTTTTTTCTTCAACGCACCCACAGGTCAGACCTCTTAAGGGATTTTTACGCTTAATGCGTCAAACGACGCGGTTCTGCACAAGGAAGTGCCTTTTTGGGATTAGAAAATTAAAATGTAATATTTAACGTATTTATTCGCAAAAGCAAAAAAATTACAATGGCGCCTAGGGGAAAAATTAAACAATTCTTTAAACGGTCATAACTTTGGCTGTGTATAAGATAGAGTCGTAATTTTTGGTTCTATGTATGGTTTTCGGAGATGGCCAATCTAATTTTGTCATTCAATTTTACCCCAAACCCTCTCTGAAAACACCAAAAATCACAAAAGGTGATATTATTCAGCAGCACATTGACACACAGTCAGTGTGATGCGGGTAATATCACCTTTTGTGATTTTTGCTGTTTTCAATGTGCGAGTTCTTTAATATTGCCGTTAACAAGTGTATAAACTAATGTTTCGTGCATTTATCTCCGTAACGGTGCCATGACTTGGTTGGTGTACAGTGACGTAACGATGCATGGTCACTATGGACCACCCATAGAAAGTCGAATGGTCACGTGACCGATGACGTCACGTGACCCTTAAAGGTCAAACGCGTGATCCCATTATCTTTGCGGCGCCATATCTCCGTAACGGTGCCAGACAGACGCATGGTGACGATGGACCTTTTATAGTAAAGTGCTGGTGACGAATCAAATGGTCTCGCAACTGACAATGGTACAATGTTACAATAATACAGCAGGATGAAAGGATCATTGCTGCTGTACAATTTGAAATTAAACTGTTTGATTTTTTTCTACCAGTCTAAACAGCTCACTGATTATATTTGTACGGACATATACTGTAAACTGTCGAAATGCATTGGACAGACTCCGCGTTCATATGAACATTATCTTGGTTTTAATCTATGTCGAGTAAAAACAGCACGTTCTTCGATCTTTGTCAAATCACATTCTGACCCAATATACCTACATGCAACGCCCACACAAACTACCACGACGACTTCACCGCTGCAAGCTCGGCCAGTAGTACACAGAACCAGGAAAAATTAACGGCAAAGGCAAACGTCCCGGTATTTGATATAGCCCTGGCGCGATCACCGCCAGCACGCAATGAAATCATAAATTGGCGCAATTAAACAGCTAAACCCATTAAACTGCGAGCACTCGACAGACATGCAAACTAACCTGTTGACGGTCTGCGGCCAGCAACTGTTCAGGATACACAGCCCTGTACACAATCAAACACAACAAAAGGCTGACTCGTTTGACCAAATCCAAACCAAAATCAGTTAACTCAAGCGTCTCAACTGACTTAGAATTCTTCTGCGTGCGGTAAAGACGATATTTACTTAAGTCCCAAAATCATCTTGCATCGTCCCTATTCTCAAATTTCCCTACAGTAGTTTAAATAATAAAATATTAAATGTAGACCGCTATTAACGTTTCTCACACAGAGAACGAAATTCCTAAACATGAAAGTATCCAGGAATCAAACGAAGCGTAAAAGTCAGTATAAGAATAGTATGGCAAACTCCCCCTAGCCACTTGGACAGGCGTTACAAATTCATGTCGCTATTATCTGCAATACTATCATTATTATAATATCATTACTATTCATATTATTATCACAAACATTTAAAAAAGCAGTGGCGTCATTTCAGTAAATCATTGGGGGTCTCAGTAATCTTTGAGGGTCACAGTCTACGTAACGTATTGTTTCTGTAGCAGTAATACTGTTTCAAAAGTACGATTTTTAAAAAACTAAAATTGTAGGCTAACACTAACAGGCAATCACAGTAGTAATTGTCATCATTATCGTCATCATCATTTCCGAAACAAACAACAACAGTGATGACAATTTAAAATGTAAAATCAGCAATAAGAACAGTGTGTTCTTGGTGCTCCTCCGCCGAAAGTAGCCTACAGAAAAAAACGACATAAAAACAGACATATGGACACATAGATTAATTCGCATGGATTAATGTAATGATAAGAAGGAATCAAATTCGAAATAACGGCACGTACATGGCATATTGAAGCCCGTTGGATGTAGCGACGACCGTTGGTAATAAAGACGTAGGATATCTAAGGCTAGGACCAGCAGCAGCAGCAGCAGTAGCGACGGCATTGTTGCGTTCAGCAGCAATGTACGTCGGTTGAATAAATGCACCGCCACCGGCCGTGAGAGAAGCCCCTTGCAAAGCCGCTACTGTACACCAACCAAGTCAGCAACACGTGGTCCAAAAAGTAGCTCCTAACTTTCACACATTCATCAGATATTATTAATCAATCGATATTTTGAAATTCGTTCATTAACCAAATCAGTGGTTGACTTGAAAGCCCCCCCCCGTCACGGGGGAGCGAGGCTTTCAAATGCCTAAGACCCTTTAGGCACTGCAAAGTTTAGGGACTCTCCGGTTTCGGCGTTCATAAAAAACACTGCTAACTAGAAAGCAGCCAGAGCCCGCACACCTCTGCCAAGGCCATGTTATTCGCCGGGTGGCAGCACCATCTTCGGTTTCGCAGCGGTTTCCCTTATGTTCCATTGAAAGCAATGGTAACGAAAATTTCAAAGTGATCTAGAATTCAGGATTCTTGCCGGATCATGACCAAAATTGAATCACTGGTAGTTTCTGCCATTTCCGACATTTCCAGAAAATTTCAGAAAGATCCGTCCATAACTTTTTGAGTTATCTTGCTAACACACAGACAGACAGACAGACAGACAGACAAACAAACAAACAAACAAAGTCTGGCAAAAACATAACCTCCTTGGCGGAGGTAAAGATCTCGTCACATCATAAAGGCGTTGTGAAATAAAGCCAGTCTTTTTGAAAACAAAAAGTCACTTTGTAACTGAATGATTCTAACGCAACGCGTTTACGGTTATTCGTTGGGTGGGTCTAATGATCACTCATTTGTAAATTTACTGCAGAGTATTTTGGTAAAAATTTCGTTTAAAATAGGTCAATATTTGACGCAGTTATGGCAAAAACTTACATTTTGGGCCGCTGTATAAACTTTCAAACTGCTGGTGTCATAACTGTAACTAGTTAAGTTTAATTAGTTAAGTTTTTCTTTCATTTTATATTTGTTTGCTACCTTTCATGGTGAATAAAGATGCACATATAATGGCAACTATAGCTGCCCGTCATCGTTGATCAATCAGACTACTAAAGTATACTCGCTATGCTCAAACATATTGCGCCTCAAATTCGGCGGGATCCGAAAATTTATTTATCAACATATTAACTCAACTGCATCAAATGTTGGATGAGACCAGTTGCAAGACTGGGGGATTATTTCGGTCCTATCTTGATCGCATTTTCGAGGAGTAAGTAACCAACTTTCTGAACGCGACTTATGTAGGCCTACGTGTAATAATGTGCAACGAATCGTGAAAGCATGTACTACAGGGTGGTCCAAAAAACGGACCCCCAGTTTTATTTTTGGGATAACTTCGGTAATTCAGCACCAATTTTAACCATTCTTTCACTGTTACAAGCAGAAATTTATGGCACGTAAAAGTGAAGTTCTTCCACCCACCGCACCTTTATTGTGTGACCACATTACCTAGCAAAACAAACACTGTACTGGTGGACACTACAGAAGGATGGAGCGCCAGCGCACACCGCCTGGACTACGATGGACTATCTGAAAAAGAGCACATCAACTTCATTGAACTTCACATGTGGCCTCCAAATAGCCCTGATCTTAATACCGTGGATTACGCTATTTGGGGTGCTCTTCAGCAACGAGTCTACCACCAACGACAGTTCAAGACGGTGGAAGAACTGAAGCGAGCGATAGTCACCCAGTGGCAAAAACTGTCACAGCGTTTCACTGATAACAGTATCAACAAATGGCGTCGACGTCTTGAAGCTGTTATCAAAAATGGCGGCGGACACATCGAGCACTGCAACTTAGCTTGAGCAGCCGCACATCATTTAAATACTATCGACAGTTAAGTTTAGTCAATAAAACAAAACACTGAACACCGATATTAGCAGTAGTGTTTGTTTTGCTAGGTAATGTGGTCACACAATAAAGG
>Ga0209367_1007201_pt1 | contig 15344 bp, 10 predicted proteins | sample WorMetLIZISLAND2_FD_187412 | JGI IMG/M metagenome (GOLD analysis project Ga0209367, IMG submission 187412) | Marine gutless worms symbiont microbial communities from Max Planck institute for Marine Microbiology, Germany - Olavius geniculatus... ... | reverse complement strand
CACTTTGAAATTTTCGTTACCATTGCGTTAAAGGGAGCATAAGGGAACCGCTGGCAAAGCGAAGATGGTGACGCCACCTGGCGAATAGCTTTGCCTTGGTGGAGGTACCTGCGGACTACGACTGCTTTTCTAGTTCAGTAATAATATTTATTACTTATTTATCAATAATCTTAAACTCATTTATCGCTCAGTTTTATGGCTCAGTGGTTAGGACATTGGATTTTTGATCTTGAGGTTTTGAGTCTATTTTAGGCTGGTCCGTTGCCATGAAATGGCTGGGCAACTTGTTTACATGCATGCTTCTCTGTCACCAAACAGTTTTTTCCCGACTTTCAAAGGCTGGTGATTCTGTGTAGCTGGGAAGGTGTCCGCAAGCATGGCAGAAAGTAATGCCAGCCTGCTGCAGTGCTGCTGGGTAAATTTTGCCAAGAATACTATGGACTCCGTTTTCCAGACACATTGTATAGTTTAGGGGGTATCTTATAGTTGCTGCATGTTATACAACCGATGCCAATGATGTTTGGTGTTTCAGGCGAAGTACTTTGACTCGGGCGACTACGCGATGGCCAAGGCAAAGGGGGGTGCTGCGATGAAGCATCCAGCAATGGCCGGAGTTGCTACACCTGAGCTGACCACCGGGGAGGAAATCCCCACCCCGGAAAATGCACACCCACGGAAGGCAGCAAACCGGCTGAGCAAGCTGGTCTCCATGACTTGAACTGGCTGGCATCCCTTCCAGGCAGGGTTGAAACACTTGGGCAGATAGTTATTAGTTACCCAAAAAACCTGGTGGTGGCAATGGGTTTTTTTGGGGGGGGTAAACACACCTAAAAACTCTCCCGAAGAACCCGTACCAAACTTCCTTCAATTTTTGTTTCCTGTTCTTAATGTTCATAATGAAATATATATACAGTGGCTCAAGTTTTTGGAACATTTAAACCTACAGATTTACAAATATTACTATATATTTCAGCCAGGGGGAACAAACAGAAACTCATATTATGAACAAAACAACTGAAAACCCGTAGAAATTTTAAAACACATCAAGTCAGACATTTAAACAAAAATCTAGAAAAAAAACAAAAACCCCACTAATCTGGGCTTTTTAAAAATAAAAACCCAGGGTTTTGCAACCCTGCTTCCCGGGCTGGAATTTTGTTTTGTATATTTGTGTGTACATATGCGGTAGTTTGACCAAAAAATCTTTGTGACATGATGATTGGCATTATTTATCGTAAGTTGTCTGTCTGTGATTCTGGATGCTAAAAACGTGTATCTCTTGTGCCATGTGCTATACATGTCAGAATGTTGTAGCGACATCTTTGTTTTGTTGTGTTGATAGTTTCACCAGACATTGTGCTCACTATATAAACAGGGTGATGTATTCGTCTATAGAACCTGGAAATGTCACAAGTTCTGACAGACTCGCAAAGTTTACCAACCAAAAGTTCAAAATGTCAGGAGAATTTTGTTAGTTAAAATTGTTCCTTGTCAGCTTCATATTTAAGGTGATGCCAGTATATGCATGGCTCAGATAACTAACAACGAAGAGGGAAAAGTTACTGTTAAATCTGGGAATGTGTGAATAATTTTGGTTTGTTAAACAAAGCTGACAGTGTATTTTAGGGTAAAACTTGTGTTGAAAACAATTGCCTGTTTGGACTTTATTGTCAGTTGATCCCCATTGGTGTACTGTCAGCTTTCATGTTTTCATTAAAATAAGTCTTCTGTTTTTAGTTTTTAATGTATCAGTCTTGAAACTTTTAGTATACACGGTGTTTCATTTAAAAGGACCCCTTTTTTCTTTCATGCACCTTGTCAGTCGTAAACAACATAGGGGCTGAAGTCAGGTGTCTCACGAGCCAGAAACTCAACCGTCTTGCAAGCGGCATGTGCAGGTGCGCTGTCTTGCTCGAACACTTGAAAGTCAAATTATTATTCACCACAGACACGTAAATGCAATCGCTTTGCGTATTTTTTGTGGCTGCAACTGTAAAGCTTCAAGAATTTGTCATCAGTGAACCAGTTTAAGTTCACTATCGGAGCAGAGTAGCAACTGACAGCACCAGTTAAGACATCAAGCTTGTACTCGCAGCACATTATGACGTCAGCATTACGTCATGACTAGCAAAGAATATTTAACCAAATGGCATATTTTGTTGAAATATTTTTCATTAGTATTTCTTTAGCTACCACTGGCAAAAAACTTTGCGTAAATTGATCATCATTTGAGTAAATTATGAAAAAAGAGTCTTTTTATGAAACACCATCTAAATGTTTTATGCATGTATTACAACGCAGTGTTTGTCATAGCGATGTACATTTTAGGCCATGTTCCATTGTTTGATCTCGTTTTTATTCACAACATTTATACACTAGTAGTTAGGGTGACTGCTATTTTGTTTAGAAAATGCGATAATGTCCGAGAATTTGACAGCTCTTTAAAGGGAAACAGAACCGACCGGTCGGGAAATTAGTGGGGAAAACATTTTGTCGAGGAAAACTGTGCACTGTTAACCTGATGGTGGTGTTTACACTGTTTAGTTCGTTGGCATAATGTTCGTAGTTCATTTCTGGCACATTGCATTGTTATTATAGGCTGCTGTTATCACCAGTCAGTTTCATCTTTCTACTGTCAGTATTAGTTTAGTGAATGTACACCGTGTCCCAAAATTAGCATCCCCCTTGCTTCAGACATGCTACTGCTGTAGTGCGTCTTAGCCATCGCAGTTCTGTCCATCTGTCTGTCCATTCGTCACACGGGTGGATCAGTCAAAAACGGTGCAAGCTAGGATCACCAAATCTTCACTGGCCACTGCCTGGAAGACTCTAGTTTCAGGAACCATAAAGCCTTTCCATAAATTCGAAGGGGGTCACCCCGAACGAGGGCGCTAAATGAGAAGAGGGTGGGGAAATTTGCGATTCTCAGCTGATACAGCGTTGGCAGAGATAGGTGGCGCCCTCTTGTGAGTACAGGTAAAACACTACATATTTAGCTGCTGGTCGTCTGGCGACCTCTGGTGACTGATTTTGTTTTACTGGGCTTTCTTTGAAACTGTAGCCAGAAGCCGTGCGGATGAGATCTACGGATGAAGACTACAGATCACTAGCGTACGACGGCGCACCGCTGTTGCACGTTCCCCTTTGTGTTAGCAGTGCTTTTCTTGTTACACTAACTTATCTGTAGGGGGCCGCTAATTTTGGGACATGGTGTAGTAACAGTATAGGTGGCTGTCAGTCTAATGTCAGAGAATTAGCCCACACAGTTCCACTGGCGGTGTGGGTTAAAAAGTACAAACAGTGCCGACAGAGAAGACATTTTGGGTGCTTGTGTTTTCAGTTTTGCACCTAAATTTTGCCAAAATGGGTTCGTCAACCTCAAATCTTACATTTTTGGATGACAGTTTTTCTGACAAAAAATTTTTTGTAAAGCCCAAAATCTAGGGGGGGTTCAATGAGTGGTCACCATGAGCAGTTTTATAGCTTGTATATAGCAGAACAACGACCGTGTGGTGTGAAGTACCTCTTGTGTTGTCATAAACTTGAGTTGCATTCGCTGCCTATGTTGCAGGGTAAAGGTTGCAGGTTTTTTTTGTGTACGAGTGTTAGTTATTGTGAAAATTTCTGTCATGTGAAGATGCACAAAAACTGGGGTGCTTTTCGCTGTGAGCAGCAGTTCATAAGGTCATAGTTATTGCTGGGGTTCTGGGGACAAAGCCCCTCTCGAAGAAGCAAAAGTGAAACCACCAGTAAGCATTGCTGTCACATCTTTGCAGAAGTAGCTTTGAGCATTTTCTGAATTTTTATAATACTGATAGTTAAGTAATACCGATAATCATTTTTTTGTAAAAGCAAGATTGCCATCAGGTAACTTAACTGATCAGTAGGCTTCAAAAATAACAGTATTTGTGGCTCCAAACAACGAGACCAGTAAAAGTGGCTTCTATCCCCCCTAAATCTAGAATCACAATCGGGCGCAACTTCCCCCCAGTTTTGGGCTGAGGTTCCCCAATTTCTGACTCAAGTTTTCCCTTCCATTTTGGGCTTCTTTCCCCTCTAGGGAGAAAATTTTGTTAAGGGTGTAGTTTGCCCAGTGAAAAATAGGGGGGGAGTTTTTTTTGTTAGAGCTGCAGATTGAAAATAGGGGAGAAGTTTTGATCTACAACCTTATCAAAACTCCCCCCAATTTTTCACTGGGTGCAAGTTGCACCCACCAGGTATAGGGACAGAATCCACTGCACAAAAGGGCATGGCAAGATTACCATGTAAAATAGTCCCTCTGAGGGGGGTCACTGAAGCATTTGATGTTGTATGGGTAAGAGTTGCTATAATAAACACACGAGACAGCTTTGAGTTTGCAGCTGGTTATGTTTGTAAATTATGTTGTATAAGTGATTAGTTGTGTGCTAAGTCAGTTTATTTGATGTGACGTCAGCCATTAGAGCAGTGGTCTTTGTGCACCTCTGTCTGCGACTGATCTGTGACTTAAATAAGGACAGTTAGCTCGTTTGTTCTCTGTCCATTGCTTTGAGTTTTGTCCGATCAGCAAAATCCTGATCTTGGTTATGAAATATAGGTTTTGTAAGTTAGTAAGCACTCATATTTGCCAAGATAATCTCTGTGGTGCAGTTGAAAACAAGTCACAGTGTGCTAATTATAGTACCGATATATAATTTGTGAAGGAGAAAGGTTTTATGCTTTTCTTCATTGAATTTGTGCTTTTAAGGTTACTGATTAACAAAAACTGTTCAGTATGGGATAACTGAATGAAGCCAGGGCCCTCCCTATTTCTAGAGACCTGACGAAGGGTGCTGATGTGTGGTCATTATGGCAAAGTATTATTCTATCAAATGTAGCTGTGACTGATATACATTTTGGAATTTGTCAAGAAAGCTGAGTACGATGTATAATTTTATGAATTGGTTTTTTGTTGATGGGTAGTAATATTCAAGTCGTAATGTACACCGTGTCTCAAAACAACCGTGCCACTTTTTTTGCACAACTTCTTGAAACTCTGGCCGATTTTGATAATTTTTGGCAGGCGAAATCAGGAAACAACTTGACTTAAATGACTTTAGTTTCGGCTACCTCACTATCGATACAACTAGTGTGAAATGAGTTGCAGATTTTCGACACATGCGCCATCCAGTATGAATTCATTGTTGTAAACGGCCAAACTGCGACTTTTGCATTTCACAAGGTAGTGTAGCAACTGTATAAAGGTGAGGTGGCCAAAACAATAGTCATTTACGTCAAGTTGTTTCTTGATTTTGCCTGCCAAAAATTACCAACATTGGTCAATGTTTCATGGAGTTATTCAAGAAAAAAAAGTGGCACGTGTTTTTTGAGACACGGTGTGTAGCTGGTATTGAACTGAAGAGCTGGTGGTAAAAGGAGGTCAGTTGGCTATAAATCAGAACCTTACTTTAAATTTGTTATTGCATTTTTTGACAGTAATAGTGCAGTCAACTGTATTGTGGCGACGTTTAAACATAAAACTGTGGTATTCGATACTCGAGCTTATGCACATTTTCAATGTTGCCGTACGTCCACAAATGCATAAAAATGTTTTCGTTTTATTTATATTCTTTTAGTCTGTGCTCTTAATCAAACGGCTACATCACAAACAGTGTGGCAATAACTGATCAGGTCCGCATGTTTTTATGTATTTATTGCCATTTTTGTTCGGATTACAACAGTGCATGTGACATGTGTTTAGGCCCCTAACTGTCGGATGTTGGTTCTCCTCCATGTATTGCTTGAGAACTACTCAGTATAAATGCTGATGATAGTTCAACTGTGTGTAGATTCAGCGCACTAGTATCAGTTGAACCCATGGTGCTTGTAATCTGCTTCTTGGACGAATATCAAAAGTATTACTCTTGTGTTCATTTGTGTTCCATTACTACAGCTAAACTAATGTATGTTGACTTGCTATTAGACTTAAGTTAGGCGCTAATGTATCTGCAAAAAATTCTTACGATATGGCCCACAGTAGATTCTCATCCCATCTTATGACTTCAGCAAAGCACACGAATAAGTGTGACAGACAGACAACCATGGTACCAAAAATTTTTGTATTAACTATCAACAAGTAAAGCTTTGCTAACGCAAACAGGAACGCGCAACAGCGGTGCACCGTCGTACGCTGGTGATCCGTAGACTTCATCCATAGATCTCATCCGTATGGCTTTTGGCTAGTTTCACAGAAGGCCCAGTAAAACATGATCATTCACCAGATGGCGCCAGACGCCCTACGACTAAATATGTAAGCCCTAAGCTCACCAGATGGTGCCACTATCTAGCTCTGGCAAGTTCATATCGGCTAGATGTCACAGATTTTCCCTAACCCCCTCTCATTTAGCGCCCTTGTTCGAGGTGGCCCCTTTTGAATTTATGGAAAAGCTTTACGGTTTCTGAAACTAGAGTCTTCCACGCAGCCGATGGTAAAGATTTGGTGATCGTAGCTTGCACCGTTTTTAACCGATCCACCCGTGTGACAGACAGACGGACGGACAGAATTGCGATGGCTAAGACGCGCAGCAGCAGCGCGTAAAAATGGAAATATTTATATGCACTAGATTACGTAAGAACAGGCTACAGTACATCAAATAGAAGAGTGACACATACCTACTACACCGTGTCTCGGATAAAACAAAGCCACTTCTGTTTTTACGATAACCTTGGCAAACGTGGTCCGACTTAAACATCTCTTTAACTTTTGCACTTAGCGATGAAAAACAGAAAGGGATGAAGCAAACGCTACCACCAGTGGCTTCTATCTAGGCATGAAACTTTCAATTATACAGACATCATGGTGACGTGACAGACAATTGTAGTCACTGCACGAAATACGAACTTTGTACAACAACAGCACACATCAGTTCCAAGAATAAGTCCACAGGACTCCACTCTGTAAACTAGCGTCATCAAAAACAAAATACTTTAACTAATAGCCATGGTTCAACGTGTAAAAAAATCTACCCAAAATAAACTGTGACAATGTGAAATTGCATTCAACACTGTTATCAATCTTGCAGTTTATCAGGCCTGGGAATCCTAAGTCGTTCTCCAAAAAGTTTTTACGGTTTGGTGCACAAAGGTTTGACACAAATTTTAATTTGAGATCCAAGGGGAACATGCTATACACCATTTTCTATGTCAGGTCATTTATGTTGAGTGAATGATGTGAAATCACGACAAAAAATATAAAAGTAAATTTGATTTACACTGAAATTTATGTCAGCAAATTGAATGAGCTTAAAAACTCCTAAAATTTTGACTTCTGAGGTATTTAAAAACCTAAGGTTTTTGGAACCAATTTTCCAGTCGTGGTGTTTATACTCTGACAACAGTTAGCGGAACCACATCGTGGTAGTGCGCCTGCTTGGTATGGCGCTCCAGGCCGCGCTTCCAAGCAAACGTTTTACCGCAAAGTTTACACGCACACCGCTCCATCGGTGAACATCTTGGGAGGCCCGCGTGCAACCTCATGTGTTTCTTCTGGCTGTCCCAGTCTGCAAATGCTCGGCCGCACTGATTACACAGATAAGGCTTCATCCCGGTGTGGGACTGCGTGTGTCGGACCAGTCCGTTTTTCCAGCGGAATCGACGGCCACATTCCTGGCATTCGTAGCGCTTCTGGTCGTCGTGGAATCTCGCGTGGATCAACAAATCACACGCCCGCTTATATCCTTTCCCGCAGATCTCGCACTGGTAAGGACGGTCGTCCACGTGCGTGACGATGTGCGATTCCAAACTGCTCTTGTACATGAACGACCGATTGCACATGAAACACACGAACGTGCCAGCTCGATGGATTTTCGGCGGTAACGAGGTTTCGACGTCCAAATGATCCGACATCAACTCGGTTTTGATCATCCGAACCAGCTCGGAGGAGGCACCCATATCCGAAACTTCACCGCCAGAGCCGGACTGGAACGGAACGCTCAGATCACTGCAGCCGTTCGCCAGAAACACGACGGAATTTACGACGGAATCGGTCAGAACCGCGGACCGATCCACACCGTGGTGGCTCCGACAATGTTTCTTCATGTTTGACTGGTCTACGAAGGTCCGCCCACAGTCGACGCAGGAGTACGGACGTTCGCCAGTATGCTGGCGGAAGTGACGTATAAGGTTCCTCTTGCTCGCAAGCTGTTTTCCGCACTCCGGACACCCAAAGCTTCCCGATACATCAAACTTCAACATCGTCGTCGTACGGTGGTTTTTATTCACGTCGTACGATTCAGAAAAGTGGTTAGTAGACGACGACGGGTGGAGAGCAACCGTAGGCGAGCTCATCCGCTTAGTCAGAGTTGCAGAAGAGTTGCTGCGAACTCTAGCCCAGGTCAAATCATAGTGTCTGAATTTAGAGGGTGGTCTGCCCCTGCGGCAGGGAGCTGTGACCGACAGATTTGATGAATCTTGCGGAAACTGTCGGTTGACTGAATTGTCGGCCGTGGGGCAGGTACTATGCTGCGCACCACTATTACTATTGTTAGTCTGTACGAGTTTGGAGGGCGGCCTGCCCCTGCGGCAGGGAGCTATAACTGGCGAATCTTGCGAGGAGTGTAGATAGTTGGCTGCGGGGCACTTGTGATGCTGTGCACCACACAGGGTGCACCGTCGAGCATGAAAACTGCCATCCGAGTGTCGCCGCAGGCAGCGCTCAGTGAGAAACCTCGCCCCGCAGTGCTCACAGTGCGGTCGCTTCGACACCGGCACGTGGCGTTTCTTGTGTCTGCATAGGTTCCTTGGGTCTACAAATGACTTGTTGCAGATGGTACAGACATGAGGCTGGTGACCGTAGTGCAGGCGAACATGATATCTGGCATGAAGCTTCCTTGAGAACTGTTTGCCACACAACGTGCAGACAAACGATGAAGGACCAAGTTTCAGCACTGATGCAGCTCCTACAACATTAAACTAACACTTGAACAACACTGAAATAGTTTTGGCTCGCTATAGCAAAGGTCTGCCATAGTGAATGTCTGCAACAGCATCACTACCACCATACCAACATTACCACGATCAAAAACATCTAAACTTAACCTTAATTCTAACTCTAACCTATCACGGACCTTCGCTACATGGCAGCCCGTCACAATAGTGCATAATTACCCATTAAAATACAGCGCACAAAGCAAGATGCGGTGTCATTTCAATTCGGTATAAAACCATTTCCAAAAACAGCCCAATCTGGTCTTTTTTCTCCGAATGCCGTATGTTACGTTTTGTGCTGCAGTCTTACGCCAATCATTGCTAGTCGCTGCCTAATAAATACCAAAGAAAAAGAAAAATTATTAATTAAGGATTTTGGGCATTTCTTCAAAAAGAACAAACATTAAACTGCTTTCATCCAATGCTCTAACTGCATTGCGACACGTCTCGCGACTAGTGGACTTATCCGCACAGAATTTCATCGCACTTTTACGACAGCACACTGGGTTGCATGTTGGGATCGGATGACAAAGCAATAAACAAACACAAATGAAGATGGATACAGGATATGATTACTGGAATGGTCTTGGGTGTAACACAGATTTGCTTAATTTTCACACCGGACAAAAAGCGCTGGAGAAAGTCATGTCACTGACCAGCATTTGGCCCGGCCCAACTCTTTTTAGGTGGATTACTCAAATAAACCCAGTGGGAGGGGGGCATTAACCATGCATTTCAAATGAGTGCTGCAGACACAACATTATAACCTGTGAGATTGTCAAGTGTTGATGCATCCAGTGCTAACAGAAACTCATCATCACAATTCCCCGCATCATCACCTTCCTCACCACACAAATTAAAGCATCCTCCATTCTCAAGCAGCACATTAGTACTGGCGTCCATATAGTCTGGCTGTGTTTCATTGTTTATGCTATTATTCTTTGTCTTCCTACTCTTCATAACTTTATTCTCCATGCCATCCTAGAAAATAACACAATGCAGACAGTGCTAAGAGTTCAAACTTTCGACAAGAACAGTGTTTTATTTATTCTTTGCTGTCTACAAAAATTACTGCAGTTTATAAGCATAAACAAAAACTCTTTGAATTTAAATCTTGATCCATATGGTTTTTTCTGACCAATACAAAAAAACTAACATTTGCCCTATGTGGTTAACGATGACAACAACAAATTTCATCCAAATGAATTCATAGGTTTCTAAGTAAGTAAGCTTGCACAAGGAAAAACGTAGCCAATAATTACTGCAGCAATAAAGTAACTCAAGACGGAAACATGCTAATATACAAACAGTCATCTGTCCGTGTGGCGTAACGGCAAAATGCCCCAAAGTGTACAATTGGCCGGACGAAGTTCAGCAGACAGGTATTTAAATATTGTGCATCAGCGTTATTAGCAAACATGCTTGAAAATGAATGTAAACATACAAATACAAAGTCCTGCCCGAGCCTTAAGGCCCACTGGGCGACGCTGATCTCCGTTTCCTTGGCCCTCAGCCAGACGCCAATTTTTACATTGGAGGACCATAGATACGGAGCCAGTGCATCGCGTGGTGTGCCTCTTTACATCCCAGCTTTTGCTGATACTCGTTGCGCCTACCCACGGAGGATGAAGATGATTACATCCGGCATATCTCCTGATATGCAAAATTTGGAGAAAATCCATTGACGGGGTCTTCCCCACGAATGGGTGAAATATAACGCTTGCGTGACTTTTTGTACCATTCCTTTCCTAATAACTCGGCCCCCTTAAAAGATAATTGCACGCTGTTTGCATCTACCACGCTGTTTTCGCCCCGGGCTATGGTGTCATTTAAATTTCTCCCTTGCCGACCCCCGTTGCCATGGCAACGAAATTTTGGACAAAATTGACTATAACTCGGTCTGTGTAGAAGATATCTGCAAGATTTTTGCATCAATAAAGGGGTTTTCGGGGATAGGCCATCGAATGCTGCAAATCAAATTTTTCCCATGAGCGACCATCATTGCCATGGCAACAAAATTTGGGACATAATGGGTATAATGAGTCTCGGCTTACGTAAAAGGTATATAAAAAATCTTTGGGTCAGATGGGGTGTTTTCGAAGTCATTTTATTTTGTTATGGGCAGTCACGTGCGCAATTATCCAAAAGTGCACATGCGCACCCCGCAAAAATCATACGTTAAATATACGAAAAATCGTTATTATCTACCAACAAAAAACATGTCTACATTTTCTAACATTGCTATAATTAACTAATCAGATGCTAGATTAGTATGACATTCTAAAATTTAACGACAGAATCTTCTAATTCAAGAACTGCTTAAAACGAGGTAGGACACCCGTCCACTTTGAACGTTAATTGATAGTAAACCCATGGAACTAAATGAAGTAACCCGTATTCAAGATAAAACCAATTTTAAATTTACTTCATCCAAAATAAAATAAATAAAATACTGCCGAAAAGTAGAGTTTGGAGACAAAACAGATGGATTTCGAGTCGTTAAATTTAGCCGAAGTTGATAGTATCCATGATGACGACAGCAGACACCGTTGGTGCTAGAGTTGGGTCAATTTAAACTATTATTGTGGTTTGTCAAAAATGTGACTTCCGTCACAGTGGTGGTAGTAGTAGTAGTAGTAGTAGAGATAGGGGTAGGATAGTGGTAGTGTAGGCGTAGGGTTAAGGTAGTAATAGAGGTAAGATAAGGTGAGTTATGGTAGGTGTAAAGTATGGTAATAGTAAAGTAAGGGTTACTTATAGTCAAAGCAAAAACAAAAGTAGCAGTAGTTGTGGTAGCAGTTGTAGTGGTTATTCTACTGCCAGATATTATTCAGCTCCAGATTACTTTCAATGGCAATAAAAATGTAAATATTTACGTAAAAAACAAATTCAAACATCACCATTACACAATGTCAGAAGAACTTTGCTGACTGTGTAATGGTAAAGTTTGAATTTTTAAAATTGTGATTTGTGCTGTTTTATATCTACAACCACGATGTCACCCTTACACTGTATATAAACTTAACAGTTTTTTTTACATAAATTGCATGATATAAATGCAGAATTCGTATAATGCATGACAACGTGCCAACATGCATGCCATACATATTACGATAATACTAAGGTAATAAACACATGCTAAGTAAAAACAGCTATCCCAAACGAACAGATTTCCTCCTTTCCGAAAATTCTAGGCATTTCAGACAAGTGGCCAGCATGTAGCTGGAAACCAACATACCTTCACGAGTGAATATGCAGTGAATCCATGGCTGCGCATATGAACACTCAGGCACGGTCGATATCCAAACACTTTGCCACACAGCTGACATGTGGAATACGCATCGCGCTGCGTGCGATATTTCCACCTCAGTTTAGCCGGACCCCAGTCCTCGACAGTTGGTCCGTGTCCAGAACGGAAATTATGCCTCTTCTGATGACTCGTTCGAGCCGATACCGTGAAGAACATCGAATCGCACTTGGAACAGCGGAACTTCTTGCGGGAAACCCGAACATGGAAGTTCCGCCGTGTCCGGTGAGAGTTGGCCGAGAAAGGACGAAAGAAGTGTCGAGACTCATGCTGAGCGAGACTTTCGGTGGAGGAAAAAGACTTCGAACAGAAGCGACAAATGAAAGACATGCTTGCCGAAGAAGAAGCTCTGCTGATTAGTCCAGTCTGGTCATTCAAACAGAATTCACCTGGGAAAAAAACAAAAGGCACAATTCTATAATAATAACACAATCAAAGTGTACAGATTTTTTTTTAGCTGAGCAGCAATAAATGCAGTCTTCAAACAGCTGTAAACCGGATCAGTTCAATAACAAAACGTTCATCAGCAAAAACCAAAATCTTCGTGGAACAAACACGCACACCCAGATCACAGAAACGACATATGATTGTATTTTGTTCACCCCTCATCCTCCAATAAGACAGAATTCTGACATTGATGACTATCTGGAGCATAAGAGGGAAGATTATTGGAACTGCCATTATTGTTTGTTGCATATGCACACTTTGGATTGGCAGTTCTTACAATTTTAGGTTTAGGTTGTTTTTAGGTTTTGTGTCCCATAAAGGTTAAACTTTGTGTAGAGATTAAACTTTTTGTTTCGTTATTATGTGTACGTACATTTTGCCTGGAAAGGCCGTCCCCGAAATGATCTATACTGTGTTGGGTGGGACGTTAACCCTACTCACTCACTTACTTAGAACGACAAAACTTTCACATCTCAAACATTCACAGAAAATGAATACTGGTACTTACTGAAGACAGAGGACTTAATGCAGCTGGTACCTGCCAACGAAAAGAGACCTGGATAATAAAATCAGGGACGAACCCAAAATCCATGTTGCCACCAGAATTTAACCACTACCTTCTTGGGACATATCCCACTCTCTAAAAATACTTTCTAAATTGCCTTGCATAAAAAGCATCTAGATTGATTTAGTAAATGCAAAAAGACAATAAAATTGGCACGTCCACAAACAAAGACAACTTAACAGTCCCATCTTTAAGCCAGACAAACGTCGCAGTCCACAAGTGAGTGAGTGAGTAGGGTTTAACGTCCTGCTCGACACAGTATAGATCATTTCGGGGATGAGCTTTGCAGGCAAGATGCACGTACACATAATAGCGAAACAAAAAGTTTAACCTTTGTGAAACACACAACACAAAAATACGATATAAATCTAAAATTGTAAGAACTGCCGATCGTAATTGTGCATATGTAACGATAATAATTTTGGCAGTTCTAATAATCTTCCCTATTATCTCCCAGACAATCATCAATCTCATAATGTTGTCTATTGGAGGACACGGGACGTCGCAGTCCACAACCACTGAACCAGGTTAGTGCACGGACAAATCAGAAACTGCACAACACTAAAATATTGACAATATTTAATAGCGCATTCAGGGCGGGTTTCTGGATCTTAACTGGCCGGTCAAGTTAGCTTTAACTGGCAGATCTGCATAACTTGCGTTTCCCATTGCACTAACCAACAGTTATAATGGCCAAAAATTTAACTGGCCGAAATTAGCTAACCGTCGATCGTAGTTATCGCATTTAACGCAACTTTTGTACCATTTTGCAAGCAGTTAATTGACGAATGTGATACTATAAAACGATTTCACCATATAGCAAGGTCTTCAAAACGCACAAGGAAACATTTGCTGCTACAAATTTTACTACAAAATCCATTCATGAATAGACAAAATGGCGGTCCGCGATCAGTTAGCCGGCTCGTGGGCTGGCTGACGAGCTCTTACACTCATTAATATTCATGACGCTTGCCTGTGCTAGGTGGAACTGATTAACGCAGTGCGCATCGTTGCTAAGCAACTATAGTTTACCATACAGTTAGCTAACAGCCAGTCAAGGTTTTGTTCAGAAATGCGCACAAACTTAACCAGCGAAGTACAATTAACAGACGGATCAGTTAACTGATCAGTTAAGTAAAAGATCCCGAAACCAGCCCTCAGTCGACAAATACTAACCAGACAGCCTGCTGGTGTCACTGTCAGCCACGAGTAAGTCAAAAAGTCCACGGTCGTCAATGCTTTGGATAAGATGGGACAACTTAGAGTATTTGGTCGCACAAACACTGGGACTGTGCGCATCCAGATAATTCATCAAGTGATCTGCGGCGCCATCCAGCCGATCACTAAACCTGCAACATGTGTGCAATAGAGTCAATTATTCAACAAATAAACAAATAAGTCAACTACCCAGTACATTGTTCAATCAGTACATGGCTGTTAAATGTCGACCACATCCAGAAAATCAATCAATTGCTTCGTATCAGTCTTCAGAGGTTCACTAGACCCACATTATGTAATACAATCAGTCAAATAAGTCACACCAACAGAGAAGAGATAGAGCTCTGTGCATCCAGGTAGCCAAGTACGTGTCTAGCAGCAGCGTTTAAATTGTTGACGTTCACTGAACCTATGCCACAGAAAAAAATGATCTATCCCGCTAAACCAATAAACCGATGAACTGCTGACTGCTGATCGCAAATTTAACTGCACTGATGGGGTACAGTTCGAATAAAAAGCAAAAAGTCAAATTTACTTGAAACACACACAGAATGGAAAAGACAAAAACCAACAAGAATTGTGAAAACATAAACGTGAGTCCTTCCCAAGCCTTACTGCCCATAGGGCGGCGCTGATCTCTGTTTCCTAAGGCCCTCAGCCAAACACCAGTTTTGCACTGCAAGACTACGGATACGAGGCTAGTGCATCGCACGGTGTGCCTGTTTACGTCCCAGCTTTTGCTAGTACTCATTGCGCCTATCCACGGAGGGATGGCCAGGCTGAGTTGACCTGGGTGGCTGGTTACATACCGGGATGGTCACCCATCCAAGTACTAACCGGGCCTAGTGTTGATTAACTTCGTTG
>Ga0209367_1007200_pt1 | contig 15344 bp, 8 predicted proteins | sample WorMetLIZISLAND2_FD_187412 | JGI IMG/M metagenome (GOLD analysis project Ga0209367, IMG submission 187412) | Marine gutless worms symbiont microbial communities from Max Planck institute for Marine Microbiology, Germany - Olavius geniculatus... ... | reverse complement strand
GCATTAGTGTAACTGTGTTTACTGTTTTCATGTTTTTTTTCTGTATTGCTTTAATGTCTGTCTATCTGCTTATCTGTGTTTCTGTCTGTCTTTTTCTGTTCGTGTTTTATGCTCGTGTTTATTATGTTTATGGGCCTTGTTGCCTGATACAAATAAATAAATAAATTATTCAGCAGCACACTGACACACAGAAAAACGAGAAAGATTTTCTTTGTCGATTTTTAAAACTTTTTTACTATACTAATTGCGCATTGTTTGTTCGATAATTTTTTAGTAAATTTCAGTGACTTCAAGCATCATCGCTCATTGGCTAGCGTGGTATCGTGATTGTGCTGCAACTTTTACACAAGCATGTACTTGTATGTGTTTGTTAGAACGCTGAAAAACTACATCTTATCTCGCGTGGTAGTGTCATTAATCAATTACTTGCCAGAACGGTTTCAGAGATTCAACTGCGTTTTTATGCGTCTTCAATATGGTGATTGTTTATCAAGTTTTTTTTACTTTAAAACTTAAATACAGAGTCATAGGTCGGTTAGCGCTGTATAGCATACATAGACCTACAGGGTGTGCCAAAAACTAAGCTGTTCTACGTTGTCTATATCTTCGGTAAATATTGGCCAATTTTTACAATTTTTTTATTAATAGACCCTGTAAAGTATTTGCTACTCGGTGGCATGCAAATTACATCTATTAGGTCGCTACACTATCTTGTAAAACATAAATATTTGAAAACCAACAATATCTACAGATGGGCAGATTCGGCAGAAAGTCTAGTGATAAATGTTTAAAGTACTTAACTGAAGTGTTACACATGAGTTATAGTAATTAGTAAATGTCAAAAAGGTTTGCATATAGTTACAGAGTAAGTTTTAATTTTTCAGCAACATATTGCACAGCTAGTAGAGCCGTGCAATCGAAATACAATGCTCATAAAGTTAACTGATCAAGATTGCAGCCACCAATTAGCATTAATGTAAACCTACATTGAAAATTAATGCAGAGTAAAATTGTTCGCATTATTTAAAAAAATGTTCAATATGTTATCCATTGTTCTAAACACTTACTATAAATTATATTTAACATTTCAGTTAAATACTGTAAAAAAATTTACTATGTAATCGTATGCCCATTTGTAGATTGTTGGTTTTCGAATATTTATGTTTTACAAGTGTAGCGACATAATATGCGTGGTGTGCATGCCAATGAGTAGTGAATTTTTGTTACAGAGTCCACTGGTAAAAACACTGTGAAATTAAAATTGGTGAATATGTAGCAAAGATGGACAAAGTACAATAGTTTAATTTTTGGCCCACTATGTATATAAGTTTTACGTTAGTTTATTTCTGTTTCGCAGTGAACCGTCATAGTTAGTGTTGAAGTACTTATTACAATGTGTTGATACACGTAGGCTACTCTGAGGAAAATGGCGAAAAAACTTATATTGTTAGAGTTGCTATATGTTACAGTTGCTAGTAAAACCTGCTAATCAGATCACTCGCTGGCAAGAGAAAGTCATAAATACAACACTCAACTAAACAGAAACCAGAGCGTCATCGACATCTTGATTCAAAAAGTTAGTGCTGTTTGGACATGTTTAGAATGTCAACTAGTAAAAGTGTTTTGCTCAGTTCTATATGGAGTGTTCAGTGACGGCGAAAAAAAAACCAAAGCGATGCTACAGTTGACTGCCATCAAGAACAGTGCTTTGCTGTGAACATTGTGATCATTTCCTTTAGGTTCAACTGAGTGCGAGGATAAAACGACAGCAGCTTTTCCATTCGCAGTCGGTGCCATGTTCATTCGCACTATTTCGGAGTTCGACGTCATCAGCAAACAAACGGCACGTGGCGTAATAAACGGTGTCAACCGCACACTAGCTGCATTTCCAAATAACCGGTAACTTCAACAATCATGGTTCAATAGTAACAAATTTCTGTACAAAAATAGTTGAATTGTCAGCACTTAAAGCATATGTTACTTTGTAAAAATGTTAAGAACAGAGTAGGCCTACCGGTTGAAGTTTTCCTGAGGCGCCGCTGCGACAGTAAAGCCAACTGGGCGTTAATACTCCAACGAAACAACGATTTTGAAGTCAGTGACAAAATTTTAAGTTATTAAACATTTGTCGATAATCAACATCGTTAACGTTATAATGTTTGATGAATTAAAATTTTGTGACTGGCGTTGTTTTCTTAGAGTAATATTGCGCAGTTGCTTCTACTCCGGGCGCTACAAAAAACTCACTGTTCTTAACATTTTTCCAAAGTAACAAGCGTTATTAAGTGCTGACTATACAGCTCCTTTTGTACCAAAATTTGTAAATATTGAACCAGGATTGTTACAGTTATTTGAAAATGCAGCAAGTGTCCGGGTTTTTGGTACACAGTGCATACTACACTGTGTGTCACAAAGTCCCACTAATTGTCACTGTCCATATCTTTGCCATTAATAACGGATTTTCATTTTTTACTGGCACATTTTGAGAACAATTTGCAATTGCACAATTATTAAATAGGCACAGGATATTTATCCGGCAGCTGATATACGGCAATCAGATAAATATCCGGTTTTACCTGGGCCGGCAATTAATGCGGCCGCCGTCTTGGACGGCCTTAGCCGGCTCGTATGAGCACCAAAGGGTGCTTGGAGGTACCGGCTAAAGCCGTGTTACTGCGGCGGTACGACGAACACATTTCGATGCCATCGGTGCTTGTCTACCGTCGCAGAGACATGACGGCAGCCGGCCAACTGGTAACCTCATCCACAAGAACTACGAAAATCACGGATTTGCCAGTCGGCAAGTTTAGTCCTTGCCTGCAGCAGTCTCGAATTTATCAACGATGTTGAACTTTGGGTGTACATTATTATTATTTGGGTGTACATAAATCTCTTAAATATTTTTTACGACAAAATAAATTAATTTAAAAAATAGTTACATTATTTTTTACAATTTTTGATTTTAAAAATAACGCTGGACTAACTGCAGTGAACTGATGGTGGTAATCGTCACAAAAGTGAATAAATTGAGACAGTGACTACTTTATTCATGTAGGCCTATTTGACTTTTCAAATGTTTGAAACGTTTAGATCTTTATAAATTGACAGTTTACTTGGATTTTCCGTCGGTTCGTCACCCGTCGATTCAATCATCACCGGTCGATTCATCGTTAACGTTAACAGAAGTAAAAGAATAACTGACACTCACATGTGATGGTCCTAAATGACAAAAAAACTGATAAGAGATACTTTCTTATTGTTGCAGATGAATATATTATGTGTAATTTGATTTTAATTGCTCTTATTTGTATTTAGGCTAAAATGATTGACAACATTAGAAACGCTTTCAAACATAACATACAAAAACTGGCCTGGATAAGCGAATACACAAAGAAAGTCTCTTCTGAAAAGGTAAGTGTTTGTATTAATAGTTTTCGTCAAAGGTTCTCATTTTTGTATAGTTTTGGGCCGACTGTTACAGTCGAGCTTTGGGTACAATATGTCATCTGTTTGTCATCTCATCTGTTGTCTCTCTGTAACGCGTGTATTGTGGCTACACGGCAAGTCTTATTTTTGCATATGTATTACAGTGAATTTAGTCTTTTTTAAATTTATATTTTACATGGTAGTGTAGCGACGCAGTTAAAGTTTGGTGGAATATTCAGTAATTACTTTGTTACTTATTGTGCGCGAAATGCACCAGTAATTTTTTTTAATCTCTCAACTTTTCGCCAATAAAATAGACTGTTGTTTTTTCCGGACACGGTATATATAAAATGTTATTTTCTGTTTTTATTTTGTGGAAAAAAACAGTTCTAAAATAATAATTGCCCTTCTGTAAGTGTCCTGCGTTATTGTGCAAAAAAATTGTGCTGCTAATATGTTTTAAATTAAAATTTTCCTCATAGCAAAGTCACGTGGTCCGAACTCAAATTCATTAGCATAAAGCAGAACGCGCAGTGTTGACAAATGGTGAGTAAACATTAGCCAACGAACCGTTGCTGTTAGTGAACAAAAGTTCACCATTTTTTGTAATCAACGCCGGAGAAATCGTAGTTGACAACGCCGTTTACCACTTCTCGATATCGCCATCCGCTTCAGAGATATTTGCGCTCAAGTTAAAAGTTGTCCAAAATCGCGACGAATTCTAAACGTTTTTTGCTATCTCGAATTTTTAGGGTACGGTGCCTCACAACATTGTACACCCATTCTTACCCCTATTTAGCGGCACGTCACGTTGAAAAGTTTCGAGAGGCCACGCCCTCTGACTCCAAAGTTATTTAAACCAATTTTGGCCCTTCATTGTAACAAGCTGTTGGGGGGACTTCCGTCCCCGGTTAGATGTACGCTGGTAAGCCTTGGCCATTCTATAGCGCGTGTAAAAATTTGGGGTGCAGCACCCCATAGAGGCCAAAATATGGTCTTTCGAAGTTGTCAATTTGAGTGGGTATAATTTGATCTTCGGATCTCCGTAGGTAATGAACCAAAGTTTACCGGACTCGCCATTCGCGGTCAAACAAGTACTTGTACAATTTTGAGTATCTTTGTTTATTCGGGAGATATTTGCCGTCGAACTTTGAATTCGTCTGAAATCGCATTAAATTGTTGCTTGTTTTTGGCTTTTAATTTTTTTAGGGAGGGCTTCCGTGAAATTTTAGACAGGAGTTACGAAATTAAGCATACTTTCGATCACGGTGCAAGATTTCGCGGCGATCAGTCCACAGAGCTCGGAGATACCTTGGCGAAATAAACAGATAAACACCTATGGTAAAACAGAAGTCCGCCGGCGGAACTACCGTTCCTAGCCAGGCGAACTAATAAAGCAACATAATAAGGAGCATACAGGAAACAGCAAAAACGACCAAAGCGTGTATTGTGACTTTTGGCAGGTAGATGCTATGCAGAGGTTGATTGGATTTCCAGAGTTTATTCTTAACGCAAGCAAACTTGACGAGCACTACAAAGAGGTATCTACATATGTAAAACACATCATGTTGTCTAAAAGTTTTCTGTTTTTGTTATTTCATAAAATAAGTAAATAGTGAATTGTCACTTATCACTCACCAGTGCTTATAATGTCGTCGATCTGTGGGTGCTATGCAGTTGGAAGCTGATGAAGGCAGACACTTTGATAATAGCTTGCGTGCTGTACGTTTCCACAGAAAACGACAGTTCGACAAACTGCGCAAAACGCCGGATAAAAACAGGTAATGTCGGTCACCGTCTGCACCGTTTCTCAGTAAACTCATACATATCTACCAGGCAAAAATGTGTTAGATTTTTACGCACGACAGCATACCTGTATAATGGTTCGGGCGTCTTAGCTATCGTCTACGCGTCCGTTCGTCTGTCCGTTCGTCCGTCTCTTCGTTTCTGTCTGTCACGCTCTGCAGCCCTATCAAAACGGTGCAAGCTAAGATCACGAAATCTTCACTATGGCTGCCACAAGAACTCTAGTTTATCGTGCCAATGGGCATTCGATGCAGAAATATTTTTAATGTTTTTTTTATAAAAGTTTAAAAAACATGTTTTTAAGTTTTAAAAATTTCTTAATGTTTGTTATTTTTCATGCTTTTTTATTTTTGAAACGTTTTTGTGCTTTTTAATGTCGTGTTTTTTGTTCTTGTTAAAACATATACGCACAAAATTGCAAATATGATTTATTTCTCATGGGCAAATTGCATTTAGCTGTTTTGATCTGCACATTCAGTACATTTCGGTTTTTAGTCTTTACAAATGGTAGGTTTCTGTTAATTATCTGAGTTAGATATTTTTGCGTCTATAATGGTGTAAAAAGTAGCGATTGAAAACATTTGCAATTTAATATTTTTATCTGTGTTTTTGTAATGTTTTTTTAAATAAAAGTTTAAAAAAACGTTTTTGTGTTTTTTTTATTTGCAAATCAATGTTTTTAACATCTATGCCAATGGACGAGGGGAAAAGCGTGAAAAGCGTAAAAAGGGATACTCTCTGAAAAGTCCTCATTTTACCCTTATTGGCTCGTTTATCATGAAAACGGTTACAGATAAGCGCAGACATGCTGCTTATCATAACAAGCACTCGTGACGAGCTTTTAAAGGCTATCAACATCGATAACTTTGAACAACCTTACACCCCCAAAAAATAAGGGATTTTAGCGATTTTTTTGCAATTTCGAGCTGCGACATACATTTTAAGAGTGAACTGCGCCGAAATGGCTGGAATTGAATGTGAAATTTTCAGCATTGAACGTAAATTTTAGCAGTTTAAATTTCGGTTTTTTGGGTTTAAGGAATCCTCCAAACTGTAGCGGCAAATATAAGTACTCCTTCAAAATGAGCAATTTCTGTTAATATTCACTAATTTAGCGTGAAAACGGTTGCAGATAGACATAGACTTGCTGCTTAGTGCTTACTGTAACAATCACTGCTGACGGGCTTTTAATATGTACCAATATCGGTGATTTTGGACAAACTTCAAATTTAAATAGGGTTTTTTTTGTGTGTTTTTCGCGATTTTAGGCGGCTTTTAACATGAATTGCATTATAATTACAGACCAGGACAACCTGCATATAAAATTTTTAGCCGTCTGAGTTTCGACTTTTTAGGTTCAGTGTCCTGCGTACAGAAGCCTGAAATTTTGGTATTTTTCAAAGCGCATTATTATTTAAGTGCACGTTGTATATTGATATCCCATGTGACCTTACCGATGCTCTCGCGAGTCAAGTGAGCTTTGCTTAGATCACTTGTTCTAAGTACGAAAACGCAGCTAAAGTAGTGGTTGTTGCAGAATTAATCAAAATTATTTTAGATATTGTACACAAGTATTCGGTTTAATATAATTTTACGCCTACAAGCAATAGGCATAGGCTAAGTCTATATGAATTTTTTTTATTTTAAACGAAAATAACGTTCACGTTAATATGCAAGGAACATGCTCGTTCTAAGCGTTATCGCATCTTAACGCATGTGATGTCGTTTGTTGGCTGCTGCAGCTGGCTAATGTCTCCGTCACAGGTCAACGCCTACTACCTGGCGACACGCAATCAGATGACCTTCCCCGCTGGCATCCTACAGTCGCAATTCTTCGACAAAGAACATCCGAAGTAAAATAAACGTTTCGGTTACTTCCTATATTTGCATGCTTTTGGTTGCCGTTTGTCCCTGGAAAAACCTCCGTTCCTAAAATTGTTACTGGACCTTCATAAATATCAACGCAGTTTTCGGTATGTTTTCAAAATTTTACTGAAAAATACTGTTTGCATTTAGCCCGAAATTTCAGCGCCACTGAAGTCTTTTTAGCACATACTGGCGCTTTACAAGTCAGATTATTATTATTATTATTATTAATGTTGCAGTAGTATCTTTGCTTAAGTTTTTGTCAGTACTATTTAGTGTGTCAGTTTGTTTTTGATGAGTTGTTGGGTAATATTACAATGACACGTCATAATACAAAGATAAATAATAAAAAAAATCTCCGCCTTCCCCCCGTCCCTAATTTTTTACCGTCTGCAACCAAAAACACGAAATTTTTTACGTATTTCTTATTGGTGTAACGTGCGTACGGTGCATGATCATTGGCGCGAAACAACTCTAGACTAGACTGAAATTCACCCGTTTATTTTATTCAAACAGCAAACCTCATAAAACACAATAGGCCCCTATACACAGAAAGAATAGCGAAATAAAAACACAATCCATTGAAAAAAGAACACTAAATACGAAAAACAATAAAAATGATCAAACATAATTTAAATTAGCTACAGTTAACATTGTAATTTGCTTTTATCATATTAAACCAGCATTTATCTCGCCTTCTCTGCACTTTGGATCGGTCCTCTGTTAGTATTCGACACTCATAGGCGGATCCAGAAGTTGGAGTTGGGGGGGCAAAATCGAGCGCCGAAGTTGAGGCGGCGAAAGCGTTGAAAGGGGTGGAGCGTGAGAACGAATGTTCCCCTCCTCCAGAGAAAAAGTTTGGAGAAAGAACTGTGCTTTTTTTAAAAAAAACACGATATTTTAGTGTCAAAATGGTGGGATTTCTTGGACACTTTGGTGCTAAATTTTGTTTTTCTGTATGACCAACAACAGTATAAAACACATCTGTAATGCATTGATTGCTATGTAGATTGACTTGCATGCGATAAAGAGCGTTATTTATTATTTATTATTACGTACTACTTATACATAAGCGTAGCCAGAATTGGAGTTGGGAGAGGCGAACCGAGTCTTGAATGGCGAATAATCTAGGCCGAAGGCCAACTGCCAAGAGCAGAGATGGGCTTCATCTGGATAGGATCGGTCCGTGGCGAAGCCCAGGCGGCAAACGCTTTTTGGGTATGAAAAAGCCTTGATAGTGCATGTAGCGGGTATAGGCCTACATTTCCTTAACTATACTGCATAAATATTTAATGCATTGGCTATTGATACGGCTGCCGGATAAATATCCTGTGCTTTTTTGCTTTGCATTGTTATTTGCTTTTTTCAGCAATACTAATTTACCATCGTCGTCGTTTATTATTTAATATAATAATATTAATAACTGAGCGCGTTCAGTGTGCTGCTAGATACATGAACTATGGAGGCATCGGTGTCGTCATGGGCCACGAACTAACTCACGGATTTGACAATAACGGTATACGTTTTGCTTATTACTACTAAATGGATTTCTAATATTACCACTTTGTTGCGTTAACGTTAAAAGCAAATAAGCAAATATGATATATGATTGTGAACAGTGCTTACCGGTATACAAGGTCCTGACGTTGTACACTAGCTGTCAGATCTTGCTAAATGAGTAGGCCGCAATACTGTATTCAAATTGACGGAACTGCTACTTTTTCAGGAAAAAAGGTTCTATTAAAAATGAACATATTTTGAATTTTCGATCGAAAACTAACCGAAACATTAAACAAACTAGAAATACGTTCTGTGGAACGAGGTATCTGTCCCATTGCCACGCTATATAGCCTAGCAGTTGCGTATAAGGGGGTTAGGTGCAAACATGGTGCAAACGTCTTTCACGGGGGCCGAGTTGTAGTCAATTTTGTCCCAAAATTCGTTGCCAAGACAACAGAGGTCGGCAGGCGAAAATTTTAAATGACGCCATCGGATAGTCCGGGCCCGAAAATAGGGGTGTAGGTGAAAACAAACCGCAATTATTTTTACGGGGGCCGACTTATAGTCAATTTTGTCCCAAAATTCGTTAATATGGCAACAAGGGTCGTCAGGGGAGAAATTCAAATGACACCATCGATAGCGCGGGCCCGAAAAGGGGGGTACGTGAAAACAGCTTGCAATTATCTTTCACGGGTGCTGAATTATAGTCAATTTTGTCCCAAAAGTCGTTGCCATGGCAACAGGAGTTGGCAGGGGAGAAATTTGTATGACACCTTCGGATAGTTCGGGCCCAGAAATAGGGGTAGGTGCAAAGAGCGCGCAATTATCTTTTACGGGGACCGAGTTATACTGTTATGAAATCTCCATTGGCTGTAATGCAAAATTTTGCAACTTTTGATTGGTTGCTATGGCAAAAGGGGTTGATAGGGGGTAAGTTTGAATAACACCGTGAGATTGCCCGACCCCGAAAATAGAGGGTAGTAAACACAGCGCGCAATTATCTTTTACGGGGACGGAGTTATACCGCTTTGAAATCCCCATAGGCCGTAATGCAAATTTCTAAAAAATTGGGGTAAAGTAGGGGAAGCAGTTATCAGATTTTTATCCCAAACAAAATCAATTTTATGTTTCGCGCCCCGAATCACTGTGCAAAATTTCATCAAGATCGAATCAAAACTGCGGCCGTAGGAGTGTTTACAGACAGAATGACAGAATGACAGAAGTGATTTTTACGCGCGCAAGCAGCTACTGCCTTCAGCGCGTCTTAGCCATCGCAATTCTGTCCGTCTGTCTGTCTGTCTGTCCGTCACATGGGTGGATCAGTCAAAACGGTTCAAGCTAGAATCACCAAATCTTTACCATCGGCTGCCTAGAAGACTCTAGTTTTAGGAACCGTAAAGCTTTTCTATAAATTCGAAGCCGGTCACCCCGAACGAGGGCGCTAAATGAGAGGGGGTGGGCAAAAACTTGCGATTTTTGGCCAATAAGTCGCTGTATCACAGGCTAAACGGTAGTTAAAGCCCTGTGTTAACGGCGACTTTTCTTTCTTATGGGAAAGCCAAAAATTCGACCCCCCACAGAATCAAAACCCCTGATCCGATTGAGATAAAATTTGGCATGGTTGATTACGTCGGCGAGATGACCCCTCTTGCAAAATTTTATGCAAATCCCTCTAAGGGGGGCTTTTCGGCAAATGGGTGAAATATACGCAAAAATTTTTATTTATATATGCCTTTTTTTCTTTGACTCACCCACAGGTCAGACCTTTTAAGGGATTTTTACGCTTAATGCGTCAAACGACGCGGTTCTGCACAAGGAAGTGCCTTTTTGGGGTTAGAAAATTAAAATTTAATATTAAACGTATTTATTCACAAAAATAAAAAAAAATTACAAACTGATCACACCAGTCCAAAGTGTCCAACTAATTAACAGTGGTAAATCTATAACTTTTTGCTGGATTTCCAGCCACGTGGTTATCCGAGGAAACGAAGATGCTGACATCGCTGCTAAGGCAGGACTAGATGTCGCCATCACCAACATGAGATTTCCAGTTAGCGATTTGTTAACTTGTGGCAACCAATTGTGTGTTAAAGAATGGCAACAACTGTGGAACCAGTGTACATCAAATAAACTTTACAGTGTGCAACCGGTCGTTGGTCGCAGTGTTAGTTTCTCATTGGGCCGCTACGACTCAGTCCTCATCAATCGTCTTCGAATTGGTCATACAAGACTTACAAATTCTTATCTCCTAAAGGGAGAGAGTCAGACAGTATGCGAAGCTTGCCATTCTCCGCTCACAGTCAAGCACATTTTGGTAGACTGCACCCGTTACAGTGCAGCACGTCAGATAATTATATTTTGGAGTGGCCACACTCAAGGACGTTTTTGAAAATGTTGCATCTCACAACATTATCGCTTATGTTAAAGATATCGGCTTTTACAATCGTATATAATGCTGTTTTTACATTAGCTTTTTACATTAGCTTGATCTTAACAAGTATTTTAACTTTGCTTTTAATACATATATTAACTGTTTTTAACTAGACCTAATTTTAACCACGTATGGCACTGAATGGCCTATTTTGTGCTGATGTGCCGTTAAGAAACTAGTCACTCACTGAATGGTTTTCACTCAAGCATCCATGCGAAATGATACCCGACGAAAGCTCTAAGCTCTTACGAATTTGCGTACCTTAGCCGGAAAAGAATCAATGGTCAACGACACGTGAAAATGAGTTTTAGCTAGTTTGATATTAAGTCCTGCATTTTTCTAATGTAGGCCTACGGTGCGTTTTGCTATTATTGCCGTCGGTAGCCAGCGAAATGACTAGCCATTTTTTTCAATGAATTTTTGATATGACCGTTTGCTCTTCTTACTGACGTGTTTCGCATTTTCCAGCTCTGCATTTTTTGTGCCGCATTTTATGACGTGCATTTTCAGTCGTCCCCCATTGTCCTTGATCTTGGGCGCGTGCTGTTTATTGCAGCTGGAAAATACGATAAGTCTGGTGTGCTGCAACCGTGGTGGAGTAACACGTCAACTGCGCAGTTTAATCAGCGTGCACAGTGCTTCGTCGACCAATATTCAAACTACTCTGCACACGGCGAAAACGTAGGTCGCTTTCTTCGTGCATTTTTACGCACTACAGCAGAATGCTTCGCGCGTCTTAGTCATAACCTGGGCGTCCGTCTGTTTGTCTGTCCGTCTGGCTTACCCTTGAGCCCTATCAAAACGGTGCAAGCTTGGATCACACAATCTTCACTGTGGGCTGCCCTAAGGACTCTAGTTTGTCGTTACGAAATTTCGTGCCCCTGGGTGAGAGGGTTCCCCTCAAACGAGTGTCAAAGAGAAGTACCCCCTCTAAAAAGTTTGTATTTTGCCGATATTGGCTCGCCGAGCGTAAAAACAGTTGCAGATGGGCACAGACGTGCTGCTTATCCTAACAAGCATTTGTGACAATGTTTTAGGCGTATCAATATCGATAACCTTGAACGACCTTGAATGACCTTGAACTCCCGAAATAAGGGTTTTTAGTGAATTTTTCGCGATTTCGCGCTGCGACACACAATTTAAGAGTGAATTGCACAGAAATGGCTGGAGATAGACCAAGGCAACCTGCGTATGAAATTTTCAGCATCAAACGTAGATTTTAGTAGTCTAAGTCCCGACCCCCTAGGTTCAAGGAGGCCTGCGCACGCAAGCGTCAAAGAAGGGTACCCCTCTAAAAAGTGTATTTTACTGATATTGGCTCGTCTAGTTTTAACGGTGAGTTTATACAATTATTAGGCTACGCAGCTACAAACACATTATAAAGATACGTAGTAATAGTGGAAAACACAACACTAAAAACAACAATGTGGTGCAATAACTGTTCTTATACAAATATTGTCAAATAACTGACTTTATATAACATGTGCGTATTGCTAATCAATGACTTGTTATGAGTCCTGCTTCTAAAATTGTAGTTGATTTTTGTACGATCAGTCAAGTAGGTCTAGGTTTGAGGGTCATGGTACATGTATGTGTTATGTACAGTATGTGCAGACCTAGGCCGGTTGCTATGTATATGGCTAGTAATGAATTCTTTATCTAGCTGATTTACCGTTAGATTCTAACTGTCAATGGCTATGACAACAAACACCCAATTTGACGTTTTAAGATAATATGTCGTGACAAACACAAAATAATACGCAATAACTGTTAGTTCGCACAACCAGCAACGCATCTGTACGCAAAATGGCTGGCAATGTAATCATTTAATCGTTCTTTATTGCGGCATAGCAAGCGGCTAGCAAGCTAGCAAATGCAATAGGCCTGAAGAGCTGTTGATGACTGCTCGTCGATTCAAATTCACACAGTTTCTACTGCCGTCGAACGACGTCCATGAATCTGCTGAAGTTGGCTGAAAACGATCTCAACGTCAGGTCGCGCGGTACACTTCACGTTGTCCCTGAATTACCCAGAAATTTTCGGTTCCGCTCGCCCGAACCGTCACAGATTCGATTCAATCAGCACTTACAGCGTTCAACGTAGTCTCTCTTTCGGACTACGACCACACTCGTGATTTTCCAGATAGGCCTATCAATACTAATTCTCACATGAGAAATATAGCTTTTCTCACTCAAAACTCAATGTTTCATGAGCTTATCCTTGGCTCCTCACTTCATACTTCTAATCACTTGAAACGATAACTTGTAACTGACAGTTAAATCAGTGATGCACAGATTTTGCAGTTCTGTAAATTCTGGCAATATTCCAGCGTTCTGGCTGATGCCCAGGAAGCAAGCAAACATTACAAACGCGTAACATAATCTATTTACTACTATTCTATGCCAGGCTTGCTATAAAATATTGGTGTGCACATTTCACAACTTTACATATTTTGCCCTACCTACAAGACGCTTATTACATAAACTTTTATCAGTCAATAAGCACAACTATATTTTATGCTATTTTACAAAAGTACACTCACTCGAAGTTCCGGCATTCTGCAAATTTTAAAATAACCGTTGTGTACATGCTTAACGTAAATTTAGTACTATACTACAAGCCAAGACAACACGACCAGCAAGTATGATAGTTTGTTGAAAACGGTGACTGTAGTTACGAGGTCGTCAGACATTGGGTGAGAACATTGCTGACAATGGTGGACTGAAAGCGGCGTTCTACGCATACAAGGACTGGACGTCGAAGCACGGCAGAGAACCAACTCTTCCAGCCGTTAACCTCACCAACGAACAACTGTTCTTTGTCTCCTTCGCTCAGGTTATCTATCCCGTTCATTGCTACATTAACTTAATTATCAAAACGCCACGGCGATAGGTCTTATCTGATCAGTAAATCACAGGATTTAGGGACATTATACCGTAGCCTATTTGACGAATGCTCATGGCAGCATAGCCTAAGTAAGTTACAACGATGTTGTTTACACGCTTATAGCGGGGAACGGACAATCGCCCGCATGGACGTTCGCCCGCACTGACATCCGTATAAACTATGGCCTGCTACCGCCGGCGACGATGCAGCATAGGGCAATAGCCCGTAGACACACCAACGCGTTGCTTGCATTCTGTATTGTGAACTTAACTCACTTTTGTCACAAAACCTATATGAAATACGCAAAAGTGCATTAACTTGATAGTTTTTTTTCATAAACATAGGCCTAATGATGAGGTATGTTTATTGCGTTGACGTACAGTAATCCTATTTATATTTAACGCAGTATTTAAGAAAAGATTGTCTTAATCGATTAACTGACGTAAGCAAAGTAAGTTTACATGATGTTTTTCCACGGAAAAGACGACTTTTTACAGTAAATCTGCAGCAAAAAAAGTTATAGGCTACTGCATAAAAATGCAAACCACAGTCTACTTGAGTTCCATGGCTAAGTTTATCGTGCGTGTATTTAGCCGTGTTGATTTATCGCACCACACGGGCCACACGTATGTATTACACGACGGGTAACTCGAATACAGAATTCTAGCAGAATAATCATTCAGAATGACCATTTCTAAGAAGTAAACTCTGTCCAAAAGTCAAATTCTAAGGCGGCTAAACCTTGCGTAAGCCTAGACTATGAATTCGGCTGTCTGTGGGGCGGGCGTCTGTCCGACGTGACGCTAATTGCCCTACGGGCGTCTGTCCGTCCCTGCAGTAACAGGCCATAGTTCATACGGGAATATGTCCGTGCGGGCGGATGTCCATGCGGTCGACTGTCCGACACCCGTTTATAGCATACTAGAAAAGTTTCCGTCTTATAAGCAGGTCCACTCCGTTACCCGGCAGCTCAACTCCACCTCCCCCTCCGACTGCCCGTGGGAGGAAGTAGCAGGGCAAGGTGGGGCGCATGTACCTAAGGCCCAAGGACTTATACGCCGCGGTTGGGATCCGTGACCGTGCAGCACAGAAGGTGCCTGAGGTCTGAGAGGTGTATGACAGACGGACAGACAGACAGACAAACTTTCCGCGCATAAATTCATCGGTGATTATGTGTATACTGTAAGGCTGTTGAGCAGGCCCTATTATAGCCTACTTTGTGTCTGGAAAAAAGTAAACCCATAGACATTGTACAAAGAAAAATGTCAAATCTTAACAAATTTGAATAACATTTAGTACACTTAATCCCAATAAATTGCTGAAACGATCGCCAGATTGCGTTGAAAAATGTCATTTCTTAGCCGAGTTATGAATAGTGGCGTCATTTCACTGAATCCTTGGGGTCCATTCTCTCCCCTTCCTTTCCCCT
>Ga0209367_1007199_pt1 | contig 15345 bp, 11 predicted proteins | sample WorMetLIZISLAND2_FD_187412 | JGI IMG/M metagenome (GOLD analysis project Ga0209367, IMG submission 187412) | Marine gutless worms symbiont microbial communities from Max Planck institute for Marine Microbiology, Germany - Olavius geniculatus... ... | reverse complement strand
TGACATGACTGCTAGTTCTAGACCTATATTAGATGCTGCTAATGCTTAGTCTCTGAGTACTGGCAGTGTCACTGTCAGTTGTCACAATAAACAAATTCCGCACAAAAGTACAACTAAGTTGATAAAACGTTCGTGGGTTAATATTCCCAGCTCAAGGGGGAAGCTTTCCCCCCTGACCTAAATTGGAGACAGTTTGTCTCCATCCCCCCTCTGTGGAAGGCCCTGCGTCGGGGAGAAGTCCAAAAATGTTTATACTTACACAGTACATTATAAAAGAAAGTTATTAATCATATGTTCATTAAGGAAACTTGAAAAAAATCGCAAAATCTTGAATGTTTGAAAGGCAACAAAAGTTGAATAAAAACAAAATTAGTTTAAAGTTAGACTTTGTAGCCCAAAACGACTCGAGCGAACAAATGGGACAATGTTCAAAATCAAAATAACAGTATTTAGGTTTAGGTTTGTGTTGGGTCTCTAGGTTAGCGTTAATGTGTTTGGCTTTGCTACTTTCGTATCTTTTTTATAAGGTATACAGTATATTTTTACGCGCGATAGCAGAATGCTTCGCGCGTCTTAGCCATCAACTGGGCGTCCGTCTGTCTGTCCGTCACACCCCGGCACTGTATCAAAACGGTGCAAGCTAAAATCACAAAATTTTTAACGTGGGCTGCATCAAGGCACAAAATTTCGTTCTCATCAAACGAGAGCGACAAAGAGAGCCGTGTATCACAAGACTACATTGACGTGCGTTTCGTTTCGATAAAAAGCAGAAACAGTGATCAATGTGTTTTCGCCAGATGGCGCCACTTTCGTTAGCAAAATTTAAAAAAAAAATACTGTTTAAACTATAGCGCTTTTCTCGTTGTTTCAAAAATGCCTACGTGTAAGTTTAACGATATACTGCAAATCATCTTCACATTTTGTAATTTTAAATTTTATCACAGACGTATTATAGATATTCGACGACACCAGTGCTTAGCTAGCTAGTTACAGTTTATCTAACGTAGGCTCGCGCGAATCCGTCAACTCGAGCGTGTTCGCTTGAACACTGCTTGGCGGCTGTTATCGTAGTCAATGGACAACTTGCCTATGACAGTTTTAACATAGAACGTACATTTTTAACAATCTACGTTTCGACCTCTTAAATTCGAGGTGTCTTCGGTACGGAGGCCTCAAATTGAAGTACTCTTTCTTATTGCTGTAGGCCTATACTGATTGCGAAAGTTGCAGGACCTCTGCTATCGCGCGTCACGTGCGCTTTGCTCAAATTGCTTTTAAAACTACATCTCCGGCATTTGCATTATTGACAATGGCCATCGACGATTATGTCGTAAACTTGCAATGTTATTTACCACGTCGATCTAAAGCTACTGATGCGAGAGACCGCAAGAATCGAGATCCTTAGAGTAAGCTTAAAGCTGGTCTTGCCACAGTTAGCATGCATTTCAGCGCCAGTTTTGTACTAAAAAAATTCAAATGCGAAGTAATGTTTGCATCATCGTGTATTTTAGTGACCAAAAATTGAAAAACAAATCATTACTTTAACCATAAAGTTGGAGCTAAAATAACGATCGTTATGCCACTTGGTTTATTCTGTAGACCTTGCGGTGCGGCCGTCTTAGGCCACACTACGGCCATCTGTCGTCTCTCACGTAAGAACTCGAAAACTAAATAGCAAAGGAAAACCAACATTAGATAAAACGTTTCCCACGAGAGGAGTAAATGGTGTGCAAATTTTCAGCTCAAAAAGGTTCGGCGGACGGCCGCGAAATATGTCGGCACCGGTTTGACATATATACTTTTCTAGTTTGTAATAAATAATGTTAGTCAAGAAAAGCAGATACAAAGTGCGATAATTGATTGTATATAATGCAGATCGGCGTCGCGTATGATCGCAATGATTGCCATGAGCTGGGCCGTATCCACGGTCATCTCAATCCCACCGCTGTTCGGCCTCAAAAACCCCGTCATCAACGAACACCAGCTACTGAACTATATACGGACGAAGTTGATCGATCCGTGACAGAAACGAAACGTCACTTCGTTACAGCAATATAATTTGACACCAGACGTGGATTTAGTGATGTAGCCGAATCCTCTTACTTTCAAGTCAAATCCGAGTGCGAGTCACGAAAATAAGGACTCTAGTCGACTGTTGGACTCGAATACTATATAACTGCATACATTAAACACAAATACACAAAACAAGAATAAAATATTTAAGAATTTTCCCAAATAAATTAAAAAGAAAACAGAAAAATGACAAAAAATTTGTACTGATTTTAAAGTTATTATGTGAACGAGTGCTGTGGGTTAGAGTTTGCCTCTCAGTCACGAAAATGAGGATTCTGGTAGGATTCAACTCCTACGAGATTAACGAAGACCAGCTGCACAACTTCACCGTACTACCAGATGCCGTGGGTGGTCCATTCAACCCGCTGCTCATCGGAGAAACTGGCTGGAATCGTGCGCTGGAGAATGACGGGCAGGATCAAACGGAAAGCGGACGGGTTAATAAGACGGTGACGCTAGAAGATATCAACTGTGTTATTAGCCAGAACCTTGATTAAGCTTATGGGGCTGCAGTTCCACGAATAGCTGGAAAGGCTAGCGTCATATGATTGTCAGTGTAATTTGGAATTATCATGCTGTATAGGTGGCATCAGAACAGGAAACGTCAGCGGACGGCTTAACAAGACAGTGACGATAGAAGACATCAACTGTGTTATCAGTCAGAATCTTGGTAAAACAGTCTTACTGTTCGTAGATAGCCACGAAAACTATACTGCTAAAAATGCTTGGGATCATCGTGGATGACGCTGGAGTACGTAAACTGTGGAATTAGTGAGAATCTTGGCTACACGGTGTTCTCGACTGCCGGTGCGTTTTACCTGCCTCTGGCGTTTATCGTCGCCGTCTATCTTAACGTCTGGGTTCTTATAGGTGCCCGTAATTATTTCACTCCACTCAAACGTGACCAATAATTTCGTCTCGCGTTTTAATATCACACACGTGTGCGTTCAGACAGAACACGCCGTCGATCACGGACATGAAACAAGTGCGTTTCAACACGCCGTCTATCTGAACGTCTACCGCGTGGCGAGGTCGCGCATTCACAGACGACAGTTCAACCGACGTCACGGCGACGAGCGATCGGCAGCGCAGCGTGACGCGTCCACCATCGACCCACGACCCAAATACCTTCGACCCAGGATCCAGGTCTATTGCTGGACCAAGGTCCACTGAGTGACGCGTCCACCGTCGATCCAGACCCAAATCCCATCGACTCAGGTCTCGGGACCACTGATGGACTCAGATCCAATGCTGGACCCATGTCCGCCTTTGGACCCAGTTTTACTGCCAGACCCAAATCCCAGGTCACATCGATTTAAATTTCAGGTCGACCATTGACCCGGAGCCAGATCCACTACAACTAGACCCAGATCCTGTCCACTCATATTTAGGTCCTATTGACCAGGTCGCAGGTCTTATCGACTGACTGATGGACCCAAGTTTGCTGCTGGACCCAGGTCATCTGAGTGACGCGTCTACCATCGATCCAGACATCGACACTGCAATGCAGCCGTCTGGTGTCGTAATGAGGGCGCTGCGATCCCGTCTCAGCGCAATCTCGCTTGGCCTGCCTCCAACCCATCCGCCAACTTCCGCGTCAACCGACTAGCTGATACAAGATGCGTCTAGGCTCTCTGAATGCAGCATTGTTGGTTGGTTAGCTTGCTTACTTACTCCCGACAAAGCTGCCCGGCAGATCTCAGCTGTGTCTCGGTGGATCTGTCTACCGGTGTCAGGATGCTCCTGCCAGAACTTTATGTTGTCAGAAGTCATCAAGAAAATACAAATCACCTGGCTGGTCCAAGACCATCCCGGGCTTTCTCGATGGTGCATTGTTGACCAGCTGGCTCGGTTATTCCCAACACAGCTGTCCGGCAAATCTCAGCTGTTTTTGGGTCCATCAGATTGCCATGTCATCCGCCAACTTCTGCACCGACCATGCCGCTCAACCGCGGAGTGTCCCTCAACTACGGACGCAGTGGACCGACTGTGGATGCGGCCGCGGAGAGAAGCAACCCCACTCAGCAGCATCAGCAGTTGTTGCAGCTGCCGGGAGCATCGCAGCAGTACCTGTCAGTCAACTCATCACCTCGTCCGAGCGAACCCAACAGCGCTCTGTCCACTCCGTGCTCGTCACGCGGCAGCAGTCTAGTCTACTTCACCAGGTTCGTGCGACAAAACATCACTTCGTTACCATGCTATTCGTTCGTCACAAAAATCATAGAAAGCATACAATTACTGAAAATAACCTTGAATAGTTTGAAATCGCGGCGCATTGTGGCTGATAGTTAAATTGCGCTTCGTAAGTTTTGTTACTTACTTAGTTACTTACTTATTTACAGGTACCTGGTACATGAAATACCTTTGCCGAGGAAAGAAGGTAATGTTTTCACTCAAGTCTGTCTGTTTGTTTGTTGATTTGTCCTATGTCTGCTCTCAAGATTAGCTGATGCGCGCTATATGACGGCATTTGCCGGATGTAGCAGTTCTATTTTTTGTCTCACAAAAGCTATGAGTCTACAGCCTTTACAGCACTTTTAGTTTCTTTTTGTTTTTTTTCTGTTTTGATTTCAGGGACTACTTTCTGGACATTCTGTCGCGGCGCGGTCCACCACCAGGCAGTGACCCGGAGGAACTCAGACGCTACCGGGAACGACGAGCACGTGGCCGACGAGAGAGGAAGGCAGCGCGCACGTTGGACTCCGCAGCCAACGCAGAGCACGCAACGGACGCAAGAAACGTACGCAAAGAAGGCAACGAACGCAGATGATGCAAGTAAAGTACGCGAGCATGTACGTAACAAACGCATTAAATGCAAGAAACGCAACAATGTATGCAACAAACGGAATGACTACGGACGCAGCTGACGCGAGAAAAATATAAGCGAGCAAGTACGCAACAAACGCAAGAGAAGTAGCCTACGCAAGGACCGCAACTGACGCTACAGTCAAAACGCGAGGATAAAAAATGTAGGCCTTGCGTCTGTCGGTTTAGGTGGAGACCAGGCAGCGCGAACGTTGGCGGTGATCACGGGCACGTTCGTCGTCTGTTGGCTGGAGAATTATCGTTCTGTTCTAACTCCAATCACGTTCACACTCAATCTTCACCACTACATTCTCATTCGCCAGGTGGCAGCTCTGTTCTGTAGTTCGTCGTGTGTTGGTTGCCGTTCTTCGTGCTGGCGACGGTGCGACCTTTTTGTGGAGAGCCGTGTCGTCAGGCAATCCCGCCGCCAGTCGTCAGTCTCATCGGCTGGCTCGGATACGTCAATAGTCTACTCAACCCGTCCATCATAAAACTCTCTCTCTCTTTACATCTCTTTTTCTATCTCAACCCGTGCATCTTTTAACCCAGTGCTGTAGCCGAGTCATTTTGGTTCGAGTTCGAGTCCCAGTCACGGAAAATAAGGACTCCAGTCCGAGTCGAGTTTACTGCCAGACTAGAGTAACCTACTACATGACTGCGTGGGTCCATATACAGCAAACACAAATACATAAAACACACTATAAAACATGCAATAGTTTCGCCCAATAAAGAAAAGAAAATGACACAATTTTACTTACTTATATTCAAGTTATTATGAGTACGAATCCAGTGGGTTGGAGTCCGTGTCACAAAAAAGGACTCTTGTCCACTGCCAGACTTGAGTACTACATGAACATGACTCTCTCAACCCGTGCATTTACACCCTATTTAATGTTTGAACAACACTCTGCTGGCACTAGTGCTGTTTTAACACAACTTTCGGCCGCAGTCGTGCGTCATAAGACAAACGACAGCGTAGTCGATGCGATCCGAGAGCTGTGTAAGTACGACACCCCACTGTCTAAAGTGGTATAAGAAATTATGCAAAATAAAAAGTCTTAGTTTTTCAACCCGTGCATTTACACGGTGTTTAACCCGGACTTCCGACGGGCCTTCAGACGTATCCTTCGACTGCATTCCGCTTCCGCACGCACGGACGCAGCACCTAGTGGTGGGAATCGAGCTGGCGGCAGTGGAATTGTGGCGGCGGCCTGCAGCAGTTGCACAGCGAATGACCTTCGATGACCTTGAGTTCAAATGAAACAGAAAATTACGACGGAAAACTAATATTGCGTTTGCAAAAAACATGACAAAATAGAAGCGACCTTCGTACGACTTTCGATGACGTTAAGTTACATTAAAATTCAATCGCAGTATTCAATCCAAGGCCAAACAAAAATCAATACAAGACTTTGCTGGAACACTATAAAGAAACAGTGTGTATGTGAAAGACGAGCAATGCAAAGACAACACGTTGACCTTCAATGACCTTGAATGACCTTTAGCATCAATATAAAATCAGTCTCTTAACATCAAGTTTATGCAAACAACATGTATGAGTGAGACACGATGAAATTTTATCTTTAATGACATTTGGCGACCCTATGTAACACTGTCGACAAATTTGGTTGGCAGTGGAATTGTGGCAAGCCGCAGCAGGGGCATTGAACGTAGCCACTGTGACAATCGACAACCGGTGGGTATGCGGCCATCAGCCATTTCGCTGTGATACATCGATGACCAGAATACAAAACTCCAATGTACTGAAAAATGTGCTGAACTGGGACAGAAAACGAACTGTCTAAAGTAAAAATGAAAACAAGGCTCATAACGGATAAAAAAAACCTCCAATGTGCTACCTGGAAATTGCTTAAGCTACAGGGTGACAAGGGCCAGTGTAAAATATTTAATTTGTCGTATTTAGACTCGGGCCTTTGTTATGAAATTGCGACAAGATTTTTTTTGAAGATTTTGCTAAAAACCGCATGATTTTAAGACGCAGGCCTACGGTTGCAAAAAAATTTCGTGCAGTAAACTGTGTGCCATTTTTTCAGGACAGCTATGTAAGTACGTTTTACTTAGTTACTTTCTTATCAACATAATTATATAAATGGTGTGAACCAATAAGTGACGCTTACTATGATGTTTTGTAGGCTGACAGTCATTTACGAACCTCTGTGTATGACGTAAAACTAGAACCAAAGTAATGTGGTAAAAGACAAAATCGATAATAGATGCTGCCGCTTAGTGAATTATAAATTTTTTAAAGTCAGAAGCAACTGCATGTTTTGTGGCAAGGATTTAACTCTCAAAATTTTTCTTTCTCTGGAAATAGTATGGAACCCATCTAACACAATCTGTTCTTGGACCCACGTGTGAACCTGCAAAATGGCATTTGAATTCGACGAACGGTTTAAGCAAAGTTAACGAACGTGATAGACGAGAGAGTCTGTCAGACAAACGGAGAACCGGTAGGCAACGTCGCTCGTGACTGCTGCAATAAGCGAGCTGCGGACAGACAGCCACGAACACAGACCGAGTCGGATACAGACACGCTGCACGGCAATAAGGGTCGTTTATTGCTTGCAGCGTCGCGAGCCAACAGCCGCTGGCGTTACAGAGAAGAGCGTAAGCATAGGTGAAATTGCTTGACCTGCAAGAGCGATACCGCCTAAAAAGCAATCGCTCTGCGATATTACGATGCAAAATATAGACCTATTATCCGAAAAAAATTGTCTGCACGTAAACATCCGCCGCCTCGTGGATGACGCGGATGAACATGGACGCTTCATTCACGAAGTCGCCTACGCTCGTTTACTGGGCACCGCAAACTCCGTTGAATATAATTCGACCGAGCAGCTGCTATAATTTAACTGGCTGGAGCCAGCCGTCCATCGCGACATTCACAAGTGACGAAGCCTGCTTTTTGGCTGAGTCCACTTAGTGCGAATATAAGAAACGTACAACGTACTGTATACCCACCGTACGGTAGAGCCTATATAGCCAGTTGCCACCCACCGTCAGTCCGGCTTAATTATCCTCAAGTCGGAAGTGGCTGCGTTATAGTCGTGCTCAATTGATCGGCGCCATCCTGCCGTTACTATTTCCGATCTCCCGTTTTTCCATTTCCCCGAAGGAAACCGCAATCGGTCCGTCCTCCGCCGGCGTGGCAAGTACACTGACCCCTTAGACATCGTGCAATTAAAATGTAAAATCTGAACGAATTTCGTTCTGAAGTTTCGTATACTTAATTCACAATAAATTCTTGAAGCAAAACTTTATTCAAATTTGTTCTAATTTAACATTATTATTGCACGATATCTAGTGGGTCAGTTTTTTTTACCGGACACAGTGTATATAGTATGAGCCGACCAGCACCGGCGACGTTGTAGGTTAAAAAATAAAGAGAAGGGACAGGAACTAGCAATTTTTTGACCGACAGCTGCGAATTTCCGACAAAAGAAATTACGAGTGCTCAGAAGTAAGCAAGTAAGTAAGTAAGTAAATTTAATTTATAAAGCGCACAATGTCAGCGAGAAACTCATTGAATCTGAGGCGCTGTTCAGAATTTTAATTTTGTCTCTAAATTTCGTCAAAATGAAATATTTTTAACAACAGATTTTGTATTTTTGGACAAAACGTTTTTGACAACAAATAAATTTTCAGAGATGCTGAAATTTTGCAGGCAGTTATTTTTTCCGTACCAAGACGCCACTGGACAGCGCAAATTTTTTGCTACCGCGTGCGTCATCATCGCTTTTGTCGCGCCCATCGACCGACGTCTGCTGAATTATTTCGTCGCTGTTTGTCATTCTCCGTCGACGCATCTGGTCTACTCGGCATATGAAGACTGCACATTGTGGAGAGAACTCCCAATCAGTGGCGAAGCCAGTGTGAAGGAAATGGAGAAAGCGTTCCCTGAAAAAAAATCATGATAAGATAATGTTCAAACGAACACGGAGACTGTCAATAACTTACACTAAAGTCTGTATAAATTAAATCGGTGAACTACGTAGGCCAGTGGGAAAAATGAACAAAATAATGGACAAAGAAGATTGTCACAAATAAACATGAAACCCAAACTTATTCATCTACGTTTCACTTGACAATGGGTTTTTATAAATAATATTTAAAAAATAACTTTTAAATGAATGTTTTATTGTGTAAAACAAGAAAAAAATCAAAACACTAATAGTGCTATTATTTTTATCACAGCTATTGTTACAAGTGAGAAAAAATGTAACACTTACATTGTTTACATTTTTTTACTTACATTCTTTGAGATATTGAAAATTTCTCCGGGTACTAATATCGAACATCTGGCGTCACATAAGTCCTGTGACAGCTAGCGGATAACCAGCAGAATTTGTTGTTGTTGAAAGTTCCATTTTGTGCTACTGTATGATTTTTGTTTGCTTATATACCCTTAGTTAAGTTTAATTTAGCGTTTTTACCTTTATTTTATGAATAATTCTAAATTAAAACGTTGAAAACATTTGGCCATCCACCAAGGTCTGCATAACCGTGATCCTAATTTAATCCTAATGTGAAATTTTTTTTCTCTTCCTACGCCACTGATTGCACTGTGGTCAACTGATCGCCAGTAACGTCCTGATTGGGCCCGACGTCGATCAGATTAATGAAAACTGTAATTCCACGAGCATAATGTCGACGTGCATACATCATCTCTGTTCGATATTAAACTGTTTTCGATTCAGTTATTTTACAGCTGCAGATATTAACAGTTAATCACACGATTAATCGTTGCATATTTTTAACGACTGATAAAACTAAATCCTTTAATTTTCGAATAATGTAACGTCAGTCACTAAAACGCATTATTAAGTAGATAACATTACAATTTTTGCGAAAAGATAATCACTGTTTCCAGAAAACGTTATTGGATAAAAGAAACATTTAGGCCTTACTAATGTTTACATGTAGCCTACAGTAGACCTACATTTGGGTTGGTGACGTGGTGTAGTGGTAACGCGTTTGATCCGATCAACGAAGTTACTGTACGCCGGGCCCGGTTAGTACTGCGATAGGTGACTGCCTGCGGGCAGGTAAACCATCTAGGGACGTAACCAGCCGCCTAGGTCAACTCAACCTTCCATCCCTCCGGGATAGGTAAATCGAAAGCATCAGTAAATTGCCATCGTCTTCACCATTGTTAGGCCTAACTTTGAAACACTGCACTGTTACTTTTGAATTCCGATCGGTTGTCAGTAATCTAGTACAGTAACCTAATATACTGTATGTTCATTCTTTTTTCTACGATTCCCGGAGCAACCGGAAAACAGATAGAATAATGTTAAGATACTCATCGACAAATTTTGAAATTCATTTGGTAAACGGACAGAAAAACAGACAAACAAAAAAAAGCAGACAGACAGACTGGTGTAAAGTAGCCTACGTGTTTTTGGATGAGCTCGATACGTTTGAGCTATCTAACGCTTGAGATGTTTGAAGTATTTGCCGCCGGACTTGGCGCCTGGTGCCACTAATGGGGTGTTTACACGATCCAGCAAACGTCCAGCAAATTTCCAGCAAATGTATTCAAAATACACGTGCTAATGCTGGACGTTTGCTGGACGTTTGCTGGATCGTGTAAACACCCTATAAGCTAGCGGTCTTAATGAGAGAATCTTATTGCGATGTACAGAGTGAGTCAAAAAAGTAGCATCGATTTTTTTGTCAAAAACTTAGCAAACTAGCTAACTTAGCTAACTGGCCGAAAAAAATTACTGACACACTCTTTGTAAAATTTGTAAAAATGTAGTTGTTTAAGTTTTCATCAAACTTAAAAAGTGTCGTTGTGTAACAGTAGATGTCAGAAAACTAGTCATTGTGTACCACTGCTACTATTAGTCTACGTGCGAAAAAGTTTTTTTGTCTGCGCAATCAATTGCGTGACTTATAGGGTGTTTACACGATCCAGCAAACGTCCAGCAAACTTCCAGCAAACGTCCGGCATTACATTGGCTGCAAGTGTGCTGGACGTTTGCTGGATTGTGTAAACACCCCACTATGTGCACGTAAAGAAAAAGTAAGGCGAACTGAATACGAATGTCGCACATTTGTGTGTCCGTGAGATGCTGTAGCCTAGTAACTGTTCTACGTATTTTTGTTTTGTTTTCTACCACATTGTATTGGTGAATAAAGATTATCATTAGGCCTAATTATGAAAACAAACACGCGTACAACATTTCCATATAACGAATAAAAGCGAAACTGATAAACTGAGCCAACTCGACGCAGTACAATTACATGTATCAGAAGATTTGTTCCGGTATAATTGGCCAGGAATTATAGCACGTGATTTATATGCACATAAAGAATAAATTCGTTTGTCGAATACTAAATCAAACAGGAACAAAATTTTCGTAAAACAAATACTAAGAGTGAAACGCTGATAAATTGGGTCAATGCGCTGCAATTACGTGTTTCAGTAGTTTTGGTTAGAAACCAGAGTAAGTGAAACCGCGACCCGGTATTATCCGCATATCGCTTTCCTAATTGACGCGGCACGGCGGGCGTACTTCGGACGCACGGTAGTCACGTGCAACTATCGCTGAGTGGCGTTATTATAAAGTGGTCGATGGTCGCTCGAAAGTAGGATGGGTCGGCAGGTGCCCCATTTTAAGATCGCCCCTAGAAAAGTCTCCCCGGCCGACAATTTACCGGCAAAAATCCGCCCCGACCGGCGGCCGCCCAGACGGGGCGGATTTTTACCGGTAAATTATCGGCAGGGGGAGACTTTTCTGGGGGAGGGACGATCTTATAATGTGGATACTTTTTATGGGGCCGGCGATATTTTAATAAGGAGAAACATATCAATTCCGTGATTATCTCTCCCCGGGCGGATTTTTATGGGGAAACATTTTAATGTGACACCGTCAGCGGGACAAGAGCCCGGCCTCGACTAATGGCTTATCGGCGACGCGCGGCAATTTCACTTCACTACGTCACGAAGAGCTGAACGTCGCTTTTAGCCGACAGCGACCATGATGACGGAAAGAGAGAGACGCGGCAAAGTGGACCGATGACCTTCGATGACCTTGAATTACGCAAAAGGCATTCAAGGTCAAACATGAAATACAAAAAACGTAATGTTTTGCTTATAAAGATACAAAAAGTAAAATGGACTCGGCAAAATATAGATGACCTTCGTACGACCTTTGATGACCTTGAGTTAAATTGCAGTTCAATCGTGTTTATTCCAAGCTCTAAAGAATCTAAACACGTTTAACTGCAAGCTTAAAAACAATATGTATTTATGTAACGCCGCAAAATGAAGACATCAAGTTGACCTACGATGACCTTGAAGGACACTGTAAAGTCGTTTAAGGCTAAATATAAAATCAAAGTAGTACTAACTTAACAAAACATTATTTGTGAGAGGAAGCCGTCGAAGCGGAGAGAGCCTTAGTTTCAATAATTTTTGATGACCTTGAATAACAGTTTCACTTGATTCAGAGTCAAGCAAAAAGTCAAGAAAAGTGACGCGGCAAAGTGGAGATCGACCGTCATCCAAGCACAGTGGTTACCACCGACAGCGAACTAAATACGCTTCGGCAGAGAAATCCGTACCGGCTGCCGCGCTAATAGACACTTACCGGAAGCATTTGATTAGTCACGTGACAGAGATCTTCAAGGTCAAGTGTCTTTCATATTAACTGAAATGCTTATGAAATGTTATGAAATGTTATCTATGACGGATATCATACGGAGCGTCAGAAAAACGAACTGCACGACAATCAGTGGCCCCGTGGCACGGAAGATAGAAACCAACTGCCCCTCCCTTAAATTTTAAGACTTCGAAAGTTTCTTTTAAAATAAAATATTTTGTCGCTAAAATGTTTTACTTTTGGAGAATTTAGAAAAGCAAAAGTGACACTTTGATTACCCAGAATTTTTTTTCGGTCGAAAATTTGCAGCTGTCTGTTGCAAAATGCCGTTTTTCTTAACCATCTTGTAGGCATTATAGGCCTGCATTATGACGTCATCAGTAGTCTCTGATGCGCGAAGAAATCTATCGGCATGTGTGTATGGTTCTGGTGACGGCGCAAGTCTGGCAGATAACCTCACAGCACCAATGGAAGCGACAGCGACAGTTCTCTATGACCGTCACTCGCTGGGTCCTGTAGCCACGCCCACAGCATAGCACGCCACAGCCCCCGTGGTCCAACGACCCGGGGTCGCACTGTCGACCGCGGGTACCCAATGAACCGACACGGCGATTTCGTCTACACACCGGTCGAAAATATCATTTACAACATATCACATTTTAATTCGAAACGTTGCATTAATGCACCTTGCGGTTGTTTGGTGGCGCAGAGAAGCGTACGAAGCGACGAAACTGAACCGAGATAAAAACGAAACGAAACGAAACGAAATAAACTTAAATAAAATAAATTGAAATTAAAGTCGCGACGCGCGGCTTTTATTTCGCTTCATTTCTTATTTCACTTTGGTTCACTTTATTTTGTTTCGTCTCAGTTAAGTTCAGATCTGTTGCTTCGTACGTTCTTTAACGCTGAAGGCGTTGCACTTACGACCAAAAGGTCGTGATTGGACTCCAGGTGACTACTAATAAGATGGCTGATTGTCTGCTGACCTGCAGACAGGTAAACAGGAGTTTATGAGCAAAAATGTGGTCATTTGTTAAGTTGTTCCATGCAATTTCACAGTTATTGCCTTCTATATTTAACCTACCCCTAAACTTGGCACACAAATTCGGACCTGCCCGCGGACTTTAAACTGCAATTTTCTACCAGTTAGCTGGGCATCTTAGCTTGGCTTTAGAGTTTTTTTGTAACTAGGGACACAATTCTCTCAAAAAACACAGTGGCTTGATCCCCCAGGTGATACACATGAGTCATTTTGACAGGTCAAGCTCATGGACTAAATACATCCGTAACGGACAGACGGACGACGGACAACGGACAGACGGCAGTCGTGCCGTAGACGGTTGTAGCATAGCTGTAGCGCGTAAATAAATCAGGATGCAAGTTGAACTAAAGCGATAGGCTTAAGGTAAAGACAGCCAGCAAATATCTTCAACACGTCACAGGCCTGCAGTAGTCTGGCGAGTCGTCGGCGTAGACGAGATCCTCGTCAGAGTACGCCGCTGCTGCAGGGTGAAGTGTTCTTCCGTCGGCGTTGGAGACGGTGACCTGTACGGCGTCATCAAAGCGCGCCTTCAGTCGACGTCCGACGTCATGCAGAGCGGGCAGTCGACGTACACACGTGCGCAGTGTACACGACCCTGACAGACCGTGACATTTGCACGCCGTTCGTATATACCGTCGTGACGCCTGCGCCGCAAAAGTCACACTTCCACTAGTAAATATATTATTATTTGAAACTGCAAAAAAACAAAATAAGTAAGTGTATACACATGCGTATCATGTCGTTCGAAAGCCAATATGCAACTTCCTATTAGTGATCAATAGCAACCTAAGCTCCATCTCGCGCCGTTTAACGACAATACATCCGTTACAGACAGACGGACAGACAGACGACGACAAACATACCATAAGCGCGATCGCTACATAAGTACGGTCGGCTAAAAATGTAAGTGAAGTAGGAAGCTGCGGCAGTCACAGCAACTGTGGGTGCTCAAAATTTGACTTTTGCCTTCAGATTCGCAAAAAAAGGTTTTCAGCCCTAAGTGGACAGAAATTTTGCGACAAGAAGAACATTTGTCACGGTCCGTCAGGGTCGAACATTTGTGCAACAATTTTTCTACAGCTCAAGATATTCATGGTCATGTGATCATTCGATGGATAGATAGAAAATCCAGTGAAAACGACTGACCAGCCGCCCGGCCTCATGGTTGTGTAGATGTAACATCGTCCGGAAGTCGCTGCTGCTGCTGCTTCTACCACTGCCTCCATTCATCGTTTGTTGCACGTCGATGAACTGTTTCGACTTGGTGTACGCGTATGCCACGTCGTCCGTGCAACCGTCCCACGCCCAGACCCCCGTCGACAAACTGTCCTCACCGCGGAAACGCGTCGGGCTTTCTTCGGAAGAAGACGGGCTTCCAAAAGGCCTGAAAGAATAATTCGAAAAACCTGGATTCTGTAGGTTTTTTGGAAAGCCTTAAAATAACTTTTAAAAAGTCTGAATTTAAAAAAAAAATTTTTTGCGCAGTTATAATAAAATCACTGTTACGCCCTTGCATCGTGCTAAGTATGGCGCGTTAGAAATCGTCGCTGCTATTGTTATTACCACTGTTACAGATCAAGTTTAATTTTATATTATAATCGCAATTAAAACAGCGTGACATAAAGGATATACTTCCTGAGTCCATAAACTTCTGCTTCGTCTTTTGTAGACTATATACTTAAACCTAAATACTTAAAACAGCTTATTAAATTAAAAGAAATGTAAAAACCTAAGAATTGAAAAACCATACAAACCTAATTCCGAAAAAACTTTTCAAAAATTACAAAACAT
>Ga0209367_1007198_pt1 | contig 15345 bp, 7 predicted proteins | sample WorMetLIZISLAND2_FD_187412 | JGI IMG/M metagenome (GOLD analysis project Ga0209367, IMG submission 187412) | Marine gutless worms symbiont microbial communities from Max Planck institute for Marine Microbiology, Germany - Olavius geniculatus... ... | reverse complement strand
CATCTAAGGTTACCCAAATGATTTTTGCTGTTTTAGAGGACTGATATCATCACATCGTCCTTACACACAGTTGTAAACTGGTAAGTTTTTTTTACATATATATCATATAACTTCATAATTACTAGTCTAGCAAAAAAACAAAACAATGTACATCATTAATAGCAATGCTTTCTATCTCCCCAAATCTGAAATCAAAGTCTGGCGCAACTTCACCTCCCAGTTTTGGGCTCAGCTTCCGCTCAATTTCGGACTCTTTTCCCTTCTATTCTGGGCGTCTTCCCCCTCTAGGGAGAAAGTTTTGTTAAGGGTGTAGTTTGCCCAGTGAAAATAGGAGGGAAGTTCTGATCTATAACCTTATCAAATCTTCCCCCCCCCTATTTTTCACCGGGCGCAAGCTGCACCCACCAGGTATATGGATAGAAGCCACTGATTATTAATATCATAACCATCATCATCGCAATCACATGTAATAATAATTCAGCAGAATAAGTTATACAATTTGCAGCAAAATTCCAATGAAAACGTTTAATAAAAAAAAAACAGCAAGAACACTCATAGTGCAAGTTTCTGCTAAGCAGAGATAACGGATAACGAACAACTGCAGGCTGCAATGTTGCCCAAAAACGTCGAGTCAAAATGCCCTCTGTACCCCATGCACATGGGTGTGATTGCACACAGATGCATTTACAGCAATACATCTGTTACGCCAGTCCGTTGCTGTGTGGTACGTAGTGGCAGCCTGGCAGTGGCTGGGGAGGGGGCAAGACGGGCATTTGCCCATCATGAATTCTTGGCTGTCGGAAAATCTTCATTTTGTCGCAAAATTTTTACCCAAAAATGTAAAATATGGCATTGAAATCCCACATTTTGGGGAAATGTGGTGGCATAATTGAAATTTTGAGCGCACCCATAATCTCCTCTGTGGAAATTTGCAGCCGTCGGAAATCTGTCAATCTACTTTTCTAACCATCGATGCTGCTGGCGGTAGTCTTTAGTAACTGGTTGCGGAGCATTGAAGCAAAAACGAAATGACCTCATGAGGCTGCACTTCAGAAAAAGCGTACCTCACGGAAAGTGGAATGGACTGCCCCAGATAGATGCACTGAACAAATGTGTCTTTCTGACGAAATAGCAAAAGAAAGGAATCTGACGACTGCAGTGGCTGAACAAAAGGCTAGTGACAGAATCAAAGCAGAGATTCCTCAAATGCACAGTTACAACTAGTATATGCTGCATTTGCCACATATAACAGCTGTGCATATGGTAGAAATGCATCAAAATACAACCTTTATTTTAATTTTTTTGTTGACGTTTTGGTAACCGCTGCTGCTTTCTACAGAACGACTGTCCACCAGGTGCTTCTGCTGCAGCTGGTAAGTAATCATAAATGTCTAGAAGTTAATCTGACCCCTCACCTCAATTCGTATTTTAATGAATTTATAAAATTAATTAATACACTGTTTTAACCTATGAGTCTAATATTAAAAAAATAATAATAAAAGTGTTTAGGAATGGCGATGACTGGCAATTACTGTTATTTGTAACATCAGCAATGTTCAGCAACGACTGTCGGATGACGAGCGTACTTTCTTTATGCTCGGACCTTAAAAACACACACCACACAACATTCATTAAGTCATTTCACAGTCATGGGTATTGTTACTTTCCACTTTCTGCTCCGGTGGGTAATTCATTCTATCATTTTTCAGCAACAAGAATTCCACAGCTGAGCACATTGGCTTGAACAACAAACTCATATCTTAAAGAAATTTTACTATTACTACTACTAGTAATAATGATACGTAAATGCACAAAGCACCATACATTGAGTTAAAAAGATGCCAAGCCTCCAGAAACCCGATTCACAGTTAGGGGTCATCAATAAAGAATGTCTGCACTGAGGGGAGCAGCGGGGTCAAGCCAAATGCGGACAAAAACAGACAAAAAAGATGGGGGGGGTCAATTTTGGCTGATATTTTGCAAGCGTCCTTTATGGATGAGCCCATATTCAGTAAAACATTTGCAGGAAGACTGCTCCAGATCTGACAGGCACAAAGTATGAGAACGATCATCTGGAGAAAACTAACTTGTTCAGTCCACAGTCAGTAGTGGACTAGCGGTAAACAGCAGCCATTCGATTTATCACAATTCCCATGATGCATCAGCCAGTGTAGATGCATGATGGGAATGAAAGTTTCATAATTCGGGAACTGATATGGCAATTGCTATAGTACAATTCTCATCATGCATCTGAAATGGAACCAGAACTCTTGCACTGACGGATGCATTATGTCAACTGCAATGAACCGAATTGCTCTCGACTGAATAATAAATGAATAATAAATGCTGCTAGTTCATCACAGCACAGAATGTCAAAAAGACACCTCACCATCGTCAAAATCCATCTCTTCAACCATCACCGGGATTGGAGCTGACCGCTTGCCCACTGCACACATACAACAGATGACGATCAACACCTGGCTAACCTAACTAGGTACGCATTAAATCATGCACACTGTTGATTTTGAATGGTCAGAATAAGACAACAAAAATTTTGTTAGTGGACCAAAGTTCACCAATTTCTTCATCCAATGTGGGAGGGGTTGTACTTGATTACTTGCTTTTCCAATTTCTGAAACTGGAAAAATTTTGCATGTTTTTGTTCCCGGATTTGGGGCCTAGATGTTAAAACTGAACCAACTTCAATTCATGCCACAAAGTTTCATGCTGATCAGCCGAAAGAGCTCAGAAATGTCATGCAAAATAAAAAAAAAAATCAACAGTAAAATCAGCAGTCATACCGATCCAGTTATTATAGACAGATAATATCATATGATAAGCACCTATCCAACAATTACTTCACTCTATGCATAATTTTATTCATCACCATCATCGGTGTTTAATTATTATGCCAAAAACCGCACAGAAGCGTATATAAAAATTTACACAGCAAAGTCAAAAACAAAAAAACCTAAAATAAAAGAAACCTATAGATACTGAAATTATTCAGACATAAAAACACAATAGTGCTATAAAACAGTCCGAAACAAAAGAAACTATGTCTTCAAAATACTGTAGCACAAGTAACATGCAATGAGTAGTAACGAACCTGAAGCAACCACATCTTCAGCAGAACTCTGCATAATAAAACATAACACAATAATCTTGTACAAAAGTAAGACTCACATTTCAAACAGTATTGTTAGTTAGGGGGGTAAGTTACCCTAGGCCCCGCGACGATTGGGGGCTGTAGAATATAGAAAGTTAGAAACACATTTTACAATGTACAATCAGCAATAACTGACGTCATAGCTAAAAATCTATTAGTCTGTCGTCGGAATAATTATTTATTTACAGTAGCGATGGAACGGCAACTACAGTTTAGTTACTTGAATTCATTCAATTGTCAAATAACCACAGTTTAATGGAATATTGAAACTTTTTCTTCACAGATTTTAATGTTTAATTTTTTTAACGCGCATTAACTTATTAACACATTAACGCGTTAATTAATGCGTTAATTTGACAGCTCTAATTCACATATTACACAGGCAGCCCTACAGAAAGCTGCATCAAGTATTGTACATGAACAATCAGTCTCAAATTTGTAAACGAGTTCATTTTGTACGAGTTCATTATTTCACAAAGTCAGTTTCAATCATTTTTTTCTCAAGTTAATCAGCTGCCAGTTCTGAGATTGTAAACTGTTTCTGGTCACACATCAGACTCCAGAAAAGCAGCACTTTAGCAAGTACAAAAAAATTTGCCTTTAAACCTCTGCCTCTACTCTACCCTTTTCATTTTGCTTTCATTAAACATTACAAACAAAGTTAAACCTTTACAACTAATCTGATAAATGAATTAGAGAAACGGGAAATCAGTACAGTTCTATCACGACATAAGATTAGAAATTCCTCACTTAAATTATATCAAACAAAACTAATTCGAACACAAAAAACTCTTGAATAACCTGGTCGGCTGTGATCTTTCTCTGGTCTCTAGCAGCAGGCTGGCATATCGTGGCTTCAGAAGTGAGCATGGTACGAAGCAGTGGATGAGAGCCAGTGTGGTCTATCGGCAGACCAACCACTGCACTGCTGATGCCAGTGATGCTGTTGTCAATGGATAAACCACCCATCGTGCCAGTGCTGTTGCGGTCAATTGTCAGACCACTCATTGTGCCCATGTTGTTGTGGTCTACTGATAGACCACCCACTGTGCCACCGGAGCTGGTGATGTTGCTATCAATGCAGAAGCCACCAATCTTGCCAGTGCCAGTGTGGTCAACTGTCAGACCACCTACTGTGCTGCCCAAGCTGTTGTGGTCTATTGACAAACCACCCACCATGCCGCCGGTGCCAGTGACATTGTTATCAATGGACATGCCACCAATCGAGCCAGTGCTGTTGTTGTGGCCAATTGTCAGACCACCCATTGGCCCAGTGATCTGGCCGACCGGTGAACAGACACTCGTGATGCTGTATGATACTTGTGCGGCCGAAGGCATCAAGCGAGCATTTGCCACCAACGTCGTCGGTAGCTGAGATTTCACAGCGGCCCTGGCCGGTTCTGCCCTAACTACCTGCAGCAGACCCGAGTTGGCTTTCTGCTGTGAAACTAAGTCCGAAGCCATGTTGATCGTTTTAGACAGGAAAGCACCAGGAAACTGCAGTGCCGAACTGTCCGGCAAGGCTGCAGGCAGTGATCTGTAGTGTACATCATATCCACCAGTTTGTTCTTCACTTGACAATGACGATGTATCAATCACAGGAATGGAGCTGCTATGAGCTGGCAAAGATTTCCAGTCAGTGGTCACAGTTATTGGCCTCACCGGTGTAGCAGTCAATGCCGAAAGTGAAATGGAATGGTCGGTCATGCTCGTGCACGCTGCTTGCGGCATCTGATAACTCTGTGCATCGCAAATCGGTGTGTCGGAAATGACAGAAAAAGGAATGAAGCCATCAATTTCATCCTCAAGCAGTGAAGGAATAACCTGCCGATCAGCATCCACTAATAACTGACTATCAGCTAACTCCTGCTGTACATCAGCTGCCTTGTCAAGGGCTGACAGAAAAACAGACTCGTCATACATCGGATTAGAAACAATGAAGTTGTAGAGGTCGACCTCCAGTGGCTCTTCAAATCTCCCATCAGCAGAGGCAAGAGCACCTGCTGTTTCCTGGGAGCCAGCCATCAACCAATCCTCGGAGCAGTAAGCAGCGCCAGCTTGCACGCCTGTGGCGGCACCTTTACTACAACTCTTGCCACCGCTGGAGTGATTACCATTCTCGGTGACGTCAGGACGAACTTGTAGGATGTCGGTGGTAGCCAGGAGTGAGTTGCCGACCGTCGGTCGTTTTTCAATGTTGAGCTGATTGACCAAGTCTTCATCGGACGCCAGCGGTGTGTACTGTAGCACAGCCGGACTGACGGCAGCCTCAGCGTTGGGTAATGACCACAGGTCACAAATATCATCAGCCTACACAAACCCACATACTTACTGCATCAATGGAACATGAAGCAGGATAACCACACTTCTACTGAAAGAAAATTCCACGAATTTCCAGAACCAAACTTTTTTCCAGAACTTTCCAGAGCCCGAAGATTCAAAAAAAACATCCAGGATTTTCCAGAAGGTGTGGTTACCCTGTGAAGTCACAGAGAAACACACAGATGATCCATCAACACTGAGTGATTCAGAGGCATTTTAGGCCACAATAAAGCTCTCTAGGACGACGATCATGTCTCACAAACTGGTTCAATGAAAGTGTACAATTTATTGTATTTTATTTACTATTACAAATCACATACAGAGTACACACTTTCACTGCACAGCAACCTAAGTTCCTACCTCTCTGAGGTTCTCAGCAAAACTGTTGCTGCATGCATAAATTTGAAACTATAATGCGCTGACGAACTGATGCCTAAGCCCAAACTAACTGTGTATAAACCTTACAACAGTAAAGGTAGGAGATGTGCAAAACAAAAAGAACGGCGAAAGCTAAATTATGAATTAACCAGCACAGAGGACGAGCAAGACCAATGACATTAATGTTAGTGTTAGCGCAGCGCCCACAATGTAACTGCAGAAATAATATCATATAAGCTGCGTACAATATTCAAAGAAATTTTAGTTACCTCCATCATCTGTTCTTTCAGACTGTTTCCTACAAAACATTGCCCAACATAAAAAGCATTGCATAAGCCACTTCGTTCTGCATGTATATCAAGTCACTATACGTAAGAGGCCTAACTGAAAAATATGAACTTACAAAAGAAAAACACATTTATGATAATTGTTAAAATATGATTTACAACAAAGCGTAAGAAAAACCGGAGCGTAAAAACTTACAGAGTGTTGCTAGAGAGTGGGGTTCAAAGCCACCTTAGAAAATTTGCATAAAGTTTCGCATATTAATGCGCCACTTCCTAAAATCCAGGCCCGTAGCAAAAAAAAAGTTTGAGAATGGTTGACTGAAAACCCGTGAGTCAGAAATTAGAAGCATTGCATAAAAATAGCCACAAATGTTACCACCAGATGTAAAATATAAAACGCAAAAAAACAAAATACAGAGAAACTACAATATGTAAAAAGTACACACCAAAGTCCAAAACAAACACTGTTAGTAAAACATCTCCGCCGGCTGACTGCTAAGTGAGATTGGGAAGATATCCATCTAAACCTTGATAGTCAAGGCAGGACTCATTCACCTGTGTCGGGTGGCAGGTAGCACTGTGTGATCCCATATAGCAAGCGACGCTCTGTTAAGGCCAAATTCAATTATGCCGCCTTTGCAACTTTCACCAAAACTTCCTCGCTGGGAAAGTCGTTGACAAAAATCATGAAAGTCCGCGATACAATCATGTTGCAGACTTTCACAATTTGTGTCGCGAACTTTCGTGATTTGTGTCCGCGACTGTCACGAACTTTGTCACCGACTTTCCCCGTGTATTGTAACGGACTAAATTCCATTAGAGCGACAGATATGGGTTTGTCACGCTCGCGGAATCGTCACGAACTACGTCGCAAACATCCCGACATGTCGAGAAGGTTCGTGTCCGCAACTTTCAACGAAATTTCATGATTTCATATGTTACCATTTGTGTCTACGACTTTCATGACATGTGTCTGCGACTTTCCCCGCGGAAAAGTTTTGGTGAAAGTCAGTGTAATGGAATTTGGGCTTAACTCTGACATGGGTTACCCATGAAAAGCTACACAAAACCTTAACCTTTGTCTGTACCTTGATAGTCAGTGAGCTTCTGTTTCCATTCGAGTGTGAGACAGCCACTCAGCTTGATGACGTCAATCACACTTTCCACAATGTGAGCCTTTCCTATCAGCAGCGGCACTTTGTCTTCACTCACAGGCCAGGACAAGCTTCTCAACAGCGTATCTGTACACAACAGAGGCGCAGAACAATCATAATTGGTGTGAATGACCCCTTGCCAGGAGTAACCAGTGAGCTAGTTTGTAGTTGACACTAACAAGCAAAAACGTTACCACAGTGTTAATATGAAGAGTTCACATAGCTAAGTACATGAACTTCAATTGTATGTCCACTTTATGCCGGCTGAACTTTTCAACTACAAACTAGCTCACTGATTACTCCTCGCAAGGGGTCATTCACACCAATTATGATTGTTCTGCACCTCTTTGTTTTCGAGTTAGGAGCCCATACACTGATGCATAGACACTGACAGAGGGGCAAGACCTGTATTCTGGCCTACAAGGACAAGAAATCTGAGCGAATGCTCATGAGACGTGCGAGGGCCTATAGCAGTTCCTGTAGGCAGGTAATCTTGGTCTATCTCCATCCATTTTGTCGCAATTCACTCTTTTGCAGCCCAATACCGGGTATCGTCAAAAAATCATTAAAAGCACCTATTTTTAGGGCTCAAGGTCAATCAAAGTCATTAATGTCGACAATCCTAAGAAGCTCGTTGCCCATGCTTGTTATGTTAAGCAGGATGCCTGTGTCTATCTGCAACCATTTTCACGCTAGACAAGCCGACAACAGATAAACAACCACTTTTAGAGGGGTACCCCTCTGACACTTGCTTGCACAGGCCTCCTTGAACCTCTGGGTCTAGACTTGAATTGCTAAAATCTACATTCAATGCTGAAAATTTCATACGCAGGTTGTCTTGCTCTATCTCCAGCCATTTCAACGCAGTTCGCTCTTAAAATGTGTGTCGCAGCGCGAAATCGCAAAAAAAATCACTAAACCCCCCTATTTTGGGCATTCAAGGTCATTGGTGTTAACATTCCTAAGAAGCTTGTTGCCAGTGCTTGTTATGATAAGCAGCATGCCTGTGCCTATCTGCAACCATTTTTATGCTAGATGAGCCAATACCGGTAAAATAACGTCTTTTTACAGGGGGTGCTCCTCTTTCGCCCCCTCATTTGTGAGGATCCCCTTGAAGCAGCAACATCAAATTTTATCCCAAAATACTAGAGACTCTAGGCTATCATGCAGTGAAAACCAGAACTCTATCTCACCAGGGCTCCAATCAACACTGGGTTGTGACAGACAGACAGAATTACCATAGCTAATACGCGCTATAGCTATGCTAGCTCTCGTGCGTAACAACCACATGATAACCTTTGCATGGCTCCACCAGCTAGTAGAAATTTCATCAATGTATAGCAAAGCTACCACCAGAACAACAAGAAATTTGAGCTACTGCTCACGAGACGCGCAAAACTGTCGGCCTATCTCCAGCCATTTCGTTGTGATAGGCAGCATGCCCATGGTGATCTGCAACAGTTTTCATGAAAGACCGGCCAACAACGGTAAAATAACGACTTTTGCAAGAGTACCGCTCTTTGATGCTCGCAGGTTTCCTTGAACCTAGAAAATCGAGACTTGGACTGTCGAAATCTACGTTCAATGCTGAAAATTTCATACGCAGCTTGTCCTTGTCTATCTCTATTGATTTCGGCGCGATTTGCACTTGAAATGTGTCTTGCAGCCCAAAATCGCCAAAAAATCCATAAAAAACCTATTTTGGCATTCAAGGTCATCCAAGGTCACTGAATTCGGTGCCAATCAAGAGCCAGTGTACAACTTTCTATTAGTGATTAATAGTAACTTAGGCCCTATCTCGCACGGTTTCTGAGACATGGCGACTTATTGGCTGAAAATCGCAAATTTTCTCTACCCCCCTATCATTTATAGCGCCAATGTTTGGGGTGACCCCTTTCGAATTTATGGAAAAGCTTTACGGATCCTGAAACTAGAGTCTTCCGGGCAGCAAATGGTGAAAATTTGGTGATCTTAGCTTGCACCGTTTTTTGACTGATTCACCCATGTGACAGACGGATGGACAGACAGATGGACGGACAGAATTGTGATGGCTAAGACGTGCTAAAGCAGTAGCTGCTTTTGCATGTAAAAAAAACAAAAATGATACTCTCAGCACATTTCATCTTGCTATGACCTTGACCTTCTAATCCAAATAATGAATCTAGTGGCACCTAATAATAATAGCGCTCCACAAACATGAAAATAACTCCGAAATAAAATTCATACACACACAAAATCAGTACCTTCCGCCTGCTGTAGAAGACTGATGTCAGATTCAGCGAGAGATCCGGCTCCTGGCTTCTTCAGAAATTTGACCTTACACTTGATGCGGCGCATCGTATCTTCGATTGGGTTCCAGTTCAGCTGTTCGTCGTCGTCTTCCACCTGATGCGGAATGCTTCCATGACATGGCACCACAACATTACCGCCGCTCTCCAGCTTGGTTTGGAGTGACGAATGTGCACTGTCGTACCAATCTGTACTGCTAAATGAGGAGTTGTTTTCAATGGACGGTAAACAAGGAATTCCAGCAACTGCAGTAATGGTCTCAGTCTCGAAATCCGAACTGACAATGTGACCATCATCATCATGACCATGGAGTCCAAACATCGCGCTGGAAAGTGACAACTCGCCAGTACTTGGGTCCTTCTCAGTTGACCCCGAGCCATATTTACTCTCTTCCCGATCTCCTGGCTGCAAGTGGAATAAAGTTTCCTCGTCAAGGCCTGCGGATGCATTTGGCAACATCTGGTCCGACCGACGGAAAGCTGACGGAAGCCGACATGTCGCATTCTCCTTCTGTCTCTACAACAAAATATGTGCATGGTACATATATTTATACAGAACAACAACCACAAACTCATTATATGTAGCTTATTCCAAGACAAATCACATCTGCCATTAACAAAGTTTAAATGTTTTAACTAACTCACTAAATGCTAATACTATATATATTAACCTCCTCTGCTTGATACAAACCACAATCCATGTTATACTCTCTTGGTTTAATACCGGTTACCCACTTTGCAATGCATGACTGAATAAGTGACCATCTGCCGACATGTAAACCATCACCGTACATAACCAACACTAAGTCAACTCAGCCTTCCATCTCTATGGGGAAAGTAAATCAAGTACTGGCCTGTTTGGCTGAGGCAAAGGCAGAGCACATTCATCTGTGTTGAGTAACAGGTAACACTGTGATCTTATATAGCAGGTAATGCTCCGTAGCTCTGTAATGGGTATCCCAACAAAAGCTATACACCCCTTTAACTTATTTTATACCTGCTACAAGTGTTTCACATTGAACACCAATGTAATGATAATCACTTACAACAACCTGATATAATAAGTATATGATTGGTCTCAACCATGTAATCAAACAAGTTTTATGAGATTCACTCAACTGAGTACTAATAAACTAATGGATGTACATGTGCATATACTCAGGAATTAACAAACTAAAAGCATAAATTCCACTGTCAACATTTACCATTTGTGGAGGCATAAAACATGACATGGCAGGAAAACAAAATGGTGCTGAGTTGAACAGTAATTTAACCTGATATTTCCTGACAAGATGCAGCAGCATGGGAAAGAGTATTTCCTTCGTTGGTTTTGATCCTCCGCCACCCTGCTCCTTCATCTTGTTGTTCGGATCCAAAAACATCACACCCACTGGCCAATCATCCGGCTTCCTTTCCCACATCCCTTTCACTGCCGAAAAATATCAACAACGTACAATAACTTCCAAGAAAATCTCTGCCAGGAGAAGAAAGATTCAGCAAAAATGGCTAGGCAAATTGCACGGTAGCTCATCTCCTTTTTTGGCACATTGAGCCAGTGACCCAATTAGTCAGACCCTATTGCGCTAGCATACAGCCCAAGTCGGCTGGTTTGGCAACTCCATTAGTGCCCATTAACCTACTGGGTCAGTATGCCAGAAGTCCTAGTAACAGGGCCCACTGTTACAAAAAAACTCACCATCTTCCCCTAGCAATGGCCATAGCCATATCCAGCACTCGTTTCGCCTAACTACAGAGAAATGACTAGGCTGAGTTGGTCCCTGGTGGCTCAGTCAAACATGAGACCAGGAGCGGTCACCCACCTCAGTACTAACCGGGCTCAACATTAAGTAACTTCATTAATGCGACTAAAAATGTCACTGCAAACCTAAGCCACCACCTAAGAGACAGGATACACCAGCACCAAGAGGAGGAGACAATGTAATACAATTAACCCAATATGTCTGTCATAATCTACTGTTCATACCATCACTAGGTTCAGCAGTTCACTCACTCAAGCAATCATTTCAGAAAAAGCATAGAATATGTCTTCACATTGACCGCTTGTGAAACTAACCTTTTCGTGAAAACTGCCCGTAGACCTGCGGATAGACTACCATCAGAAAGAGTGGAATCATATGTCTCATCGTAGCAACGTGCACGTCACTAAAGTTGCCAGAATGTCCAAACTTCTCTATGAAATGATCAATTTCTTCCTGCTTAGTCTTCTTACCACCTGCAAATCCCAGCAATTAGCTAATGCAAAAATTAACAAGTGCACATTTGTTTGCTGCATTCTCAGAATGAGACAGAGAGAGAGAGACAGTTCTGTAATGGTAGCTTGTTTTTTTCAGCTAAATTCTGGAAGTAGGAACGTTCACTGCAAAATTTTCTTAATGCTAATAATAGGCATGACGATACAGCCCAGCATTACATTACAAAGAGAAAACATTCTTCCTTGCCTCGTCTGTTGGCGGAACTGATGAGAAAAAAACAATTAATGTTCAGCAAACTTACTGAGAAGTCCATATGGCAAATCCAGTTGATTTTCATGGCAACCTGTCTACATCGAGGTGCAAAAGACATATCCAAAGCTCATCAAACAACTGCATCTAACTGACCAATGCCAAATCAGTATTTTAGTATAATTTTACCAATTGATGATTTACAGTATAGCAAAGTTCACTAGGTGTCAAAGATTTGCACAGACACACAGTTGTTTCCATCATCCCAAACTGCAGGTAGCAACAAACCTTCAGTATGAAGCAGTTGCTTATGGTCAGTAATACCGTAAATACTCCGCTCTATCTGCTGAAGCTGTGTGTTGTTAACAATGCGGCCACCCAGGTCTAAACAATATGCAATGCACATAAAACAACTCAAATGCATCCGAGTCTAAAGCAGGGTTGATGCAATTTAAATCAAGAGTTTTAAATAATTGATTTAAATCGATTTACATCATGATTTAAATCAACAATAAAAGCACAAATTAAATCACTGAATATAAACCTACACATTTTTGTGTAAATGTGATGGCTGCTTTCAGTTTGCAATCTATTTATTGGTATTTTGTGCACTGTAGTGCTTGCTAACTCAATTTATTTTATTAATTACATTAATGTTTGGCTATATCTGAGCTGGTAAGTTAGCTTAACCTGATACACTTCCCCAAAGTTAACATCACAAATTACTTGGCCTTGACTCTAGTTAATCGCTCATGTTGTTTTGGTAGTAACTTTCAGCAATCAGCATGCTAACAGGCATTAGAAATGTTATGGACTTCATCACTGTCTACTATTTGTCTTAAAAAGTCTGACAAATTGCAACCTCATAAATATTCACAAACATTAGAAAGCATCACCAGGTTATAACTGTAAATAGTTCTTTGCTAGGCTGCTATAAAAATAACACACGTATTTTTTTTACAAAAGAAACTCTAATCAAGGCCAATTAATGTCATCCACAAACTAACAGATAAAGGTAACACACTGGTTATCACAGATAGCACTGAATGGTGTAAAAATCTAATAAAAATAAAAAAAAAATAAAAAAATCTGATTTAAATAAAAAAAAATTGGTGCTTTCGATTTTTATTTAAAAAATGGTGATTTTTATCAACCCTGGTCTAAAGCAGCTTTTATTCCCACAAGTAAATAGAAGAATTTGCTGCAAAAGTCTTTTTAAAAACTACAACAGCAGCAATTCAAGATTCAGAATTTTAAAAACTTTATTTTTCCATGGCGACAGCAACACAAGACAAACAATGTAAAAGCAAACACAAAGAACAAAACTAGCACAAAATGCAAACAGTAAAAAAAGCTACAAGACAATTTCACACACAAAAACATCAAAAACTTCAAATGTCATTATTCATGATGCAAAATTATTGAAAACAATGACTATGCACAAAAATGTTCATCAGAACATACCGATCTCCAGTTTATCATGGCCTTTATCCTTCTTCATACTAACACGAACTTTTGACTTCTTATTTTTCTAAAAAATAGCCATACACAAGAAAACATACATTATATTTACAGCAATCAAGATCATGTGTCACTGAAATAACTGATTCTACAACACATTTATAAAAAAAATACATTACATTTACATCAATCAAGATCATGTGTCACTGAAATAACTGATTCTACAAAACATTTATTAAAAAAAACAATCGCTATGAATGCACAAAGACAGACAGTTAAAGTGAAAATTCAGTGAAGGCCGTTAAGAAGCATTATCTTAATCACATATGAATTTGTCACCAAAACAAATCTGAAGCCAATTTGGCAATGCAGCAATTCTCTACAATCTCTTATCAAAAATCTATTAATACCTTTCGGACTAAGCAAGAAGACAGACAAATAAATATAAAAGCAAAATGTCATACTCTGCGAGACACTGTGCGATAGCACGCTGATGTAACAGTGGAGCACTGTCTTGACTCAACATGTGCACTATGCGATGCAACCGTTCCATCATCTCTAATCTCACTGGTAACAACTGTTTGACAGTCAGACAGAGACACGTCGCAAATGCTAGATGATGCTGTCTCCATGACGCAATGTAATGTTGCTTCACTTCACGTGTTACACAGAACACTGTCAACACAACAATCACAGCATATATGCATTTTATTTATCTGATTAAATTATTTACTATGCATTTTGGTACAGGACATCTGAATGGCAGCTCATTAATATTCAAGAGATTCCTGGTTGTTTGACTGGTCAATGGTCACGTTCAAACAATCAGTCCCTATAAACTGACCGGTCACCACCTTGAACAGCCTTAGCCAGTATGTACAACCATCAAATAATGGTCATAGTCAAATAATGGTCATAGAATTCCTAGAGTGGCGTATCGAGGGGAGGAGACCCCTGTGCGAGCTCCTAAACTCTGCACAGATCATGATATTAAGCCCTTTATATGTGGCTTAGTTATGTGTATATTGCTTGTGGTTATTTGTCATGTAATATTCGTTCTATTGAGCTATTCGTCAGTTTATATCTGACCTTAGATAGGTTGATGTGACATCTCTGTTTTAAACAGTGAAACTGAACAGTCTGATGATTTGATTGAGATATCTACTAGCAGCTCTGCAACTGCTTGATTGTTTATTTGCATTTCTGTTCTAGTTTTGTTTATTGGCATTGCACTTACCTGATAATTCGCACGCTGTAAATATTCTGCTTATTAAATTACATTATCGTTTTATTTTCAATGGTCAGTGCTAGGGGTAGATCGGCGATCTCGCACTAGTGAGGAGAAAATTACTAGTGGTAGATCGCCACTTTATCTAATTACATTTATCACATTATAATTGTAAGAATGCAGCCATATTTCTTCACTGCATTACCAGGACTGTGGTTGGGAGTGAAATATCAGTCACTTTGTTATCAATTACCAAATTTATTCAAAAACAATATATTTTTAAGTCTGTGTTACAAAGAAACAGATATGACTTGAGATGGACTCTGATATAATACTGAATAAGCCTGATTTAAATACGTGACAGTGTCGTGACATGGTCCTATGACTACCAGGAACATAAGTTCTACCATGTACCTAATAATGTGCCTACCCGATCTACCTCTAGCAATTTTCCAGTGCTAACAGCAAGATTGCCAATCTACCCCTAGAATTATTGTGATTTTAGCGGTTAATGACCTAAAATGCCATACCTCACTGGGGATCCTAAGTTACAGTGTTTTCTAGACCTCTTAGATATATTTTGCAGGAGGGTACGG